>Ga0326726_10006497_pt1 | contig 10514 bp, 13 predicted proteins | sample MHFenrmetagenome_2_FD_207603 | JGI IMG/M metagenome (GOLD analysis project Ga0326726, IMG submission 207603) | Lab enriched peat soil microbial communities from Michigan Hollow, Ithaca, NY, United States - MHF15MN | ecosystem: Environmental > Terrestrial > Soil > Wetlands > Peat | place: USA... | reverse complement strand
CTGCTCTACCGGCTGAGCTACCGACCCTGCAAAGCGCGCAATTATACCGGAAGGTACATCCCGGTCAAAGCGGGTAGATGAGTTTTTCACCACGGCGAGGCAATAAAAAGCGGGCTTAAGCCCGCTTTTTTTAAACCTATCCATATGAACTATCTCGCTACATTCTCATTTTTTTTTTGTTCTTGGACGAGGATTTTTCCTTGTCGATTTTATTGCTGGTGAATGTCGTTGGCTTGACGGGCTCCGGCGCTATTGCTGGGGGCGGCTCAGCCACAGAAACTGCCGAAGCAGGATTGTCCTGACTGTATTGATCGATGAAGGCAAGCATCTTCTGTTTGCTGACCAGGCCGGGGATAAACATGACCAGATCGCCATGGGGATCATAAAGGTAGGAGGTGGGATAAAAATCGATCGGCCCAACCTGAAGTGACGGGCTCTTGGGATCGTGCCGATCCCCTCCCATGACCTGAGGATAACGCACGCTATAACGCTGCATGTAGTTGAACACCGAGTTTTCATCGCCGGCATAGTCCATCGCCATGCCAATGACTACGAAATCCTTGCGCGCGTCCAGGTCATTAAGAGTGGAGAATTCCATCCAGCAGCGCGGACACCATGGCGCCCAGAAATTGATCAATACCCACTTGCCTTTCATTTCGGAAAGACGAAGGGTTTTGCCTTTGGTGTCGTTAAAGACAAAATTGACCGCCTTGGACGCCAGGGCGCTTTGGCCAAGACCTAATGTTATGAGCACCAACAAGGCAGTAAGTAATCTTTTCAAAACGGATCCCTTTTCGTTTCGCCCTTAACCCTATCAGATTTGGGTCAATTGGTCATGGTATATCTTAACTAACGGCACAAAAGTGTCGTTTTGTAGACCTCAAGCCCCTCTTAGCATCAAGGCATATTGGATTTTCATTGTCGTGGCCGCCCCGGCAATGATGCTGGCCAGAACGACAACGGACATGATGGACAGGGTGGAAACGCCGGTCACGCCTTGGCCGATCGTGCATCCAAGTGCAGTTACCCCGCCAAAGCCCATCAGTCCGGCACCCATGATATGCCTGACCATGTCCTGTGGTGAATTGAACGATTCCCAGCGAAAAGTCCGATGGATGACGGCGTGGAGTAACGAACCGATAACCACGCCAAATACCGAGCTAATGCCAAAGGTGACTATTGTTGCCGAGTCGGTCCAGTAAGACCACAAGTCCATGGTATAGCCAAGGGGAGCAACAAAGCTCATGGATTCAGCGAGGTGGGAATTGGTGCCCTGATACACCATTTCGAGCGTATCCGGATCCTCGCCGAAACCAATTTTTGAGGTGACATACCAGCCGCCGACCACCACCAAGCCAACCACGATGCCACTGAGTACGCCGTCAAAATTCTTGCGGAAATCCCGGCTTGAAAATATGAACACTAGCAAGCCCGCAGCAATGGCCAAAGCCAGGCCCAGAGCAGCCCCCTTGTCGACCAAGTGCAAAAGGTTGGGAAGCGTTTGTATTCCATCGAGGTGCACCGTTACGGCAGGCGCCTGGAGCACATATAACCTGAACCAGCCAAAAATACCCCTGAGGGTGACCAGTGCCGAATAACCCAGAAACAGGAATACAACAACAGACTTAAGATTGCCTGCCCCAAGCCGAACCAGGGTTCGTTGCGCACACCCTCCTGCCAACGTCATGCCTACTCCGAAAGTCAGTCCACCTACGATTGCCGCCAGCCAATAGAAGTTGGCTGTTGTATAAATGGTCTTGGTAACGTCGAGCAAACCCAGGAAGACGAGGACATTGGTTCCTATAATGGCAACCGCAATTGCAAGCAGCCAGGCCCGCATGCGGTTCCAGTCACCGATGTTGACTACATCAGACACCGCACCCATGGTGCAGAAATGTGTTTTGTTACCCACATAGCCAAAAATCATGGCCAGGATGAAACCGCCAACGGCAACCTGCCGCTCAATGGCTAGACCGTGCAACCATTCCATACAACCGCTCCCCCGCTTATTAAGGTTCTAATTGTAATCTGTTTATGCCATGCAAGCCGTTGAGGGGCAAGCAAACCCTAAAGATATATTTATATCTATTGACATCAAGCGAAATAATGAGTCGGGTCTTTGACACCCGCAGCCACGAATCCCTCCCGGCGCAGGCGGCAGGAATCACATCGACCGCAGGCACGTCCGGTCTCATCGGCCTGGTAACAGGAAACGGTTTGACCATAATCCACGCCCAGCCTAATGCCCCGCCGAATGATTTCCGCTTTTGAAAAGTTGATGAGTGGGGCATGAATACGGATGGGGTTGCCCTCCACTGCATATTTGGTGGCGAGATTGGCCATCTGCTCGAAAGCATGAATGTATTCGGGCCGGCAGTCCGGATAGCCTGAATAATCCACTGCATTGACGCCGATAAAAATATCGCTGGACTGCAAGACTTCGGCAAAAGCCAGCGCGTAGGCCAGCATCACGGTGTTTCGCGCAGGAACATAGGTAACGGGAATTCCTGTCGTGGCGTGTTCCGGCACGGCGATGGTTTGGTCAGTCAGCGCGGAACCACCCAATTGAGCCAGATCAAGGCGGGCAATACGATGCTCGGCTGCGCCGATTGCCGTTGCCACTCGGCGAGCCGCGTCCAGTTCGGCCCCATGCCGTTGACCATATTCAAAACTTAGGGCATGGCACAGAAAACCTTCATGCTTCGCCATGGCCAACACAGTTGCGGAATCCAGTCCGCCCGACAACAGGATCACAGCGTGCCTGGTTGCGACCTGTTCAGCCATTACCTGCCACGCTCCTCACCCCACAGGATTTTGTGCAACTGAAGCTGTAGACGAACGGGTACCCGATCTTCCAGCACCCACTGCGCCAGCAGACCTGGAGAAAGTTGACCGAACACAGGCGAGAACAACACCGGGCAGCGTGTGGCCAAATCATGTCGACGCATCACCTCGAGCGCCCAGTCATAGTCGTTACGGTCCATCAACACGAATTTGATTTCATCCTGTGCCGTAAGCAGGTCAAGATTTTCCCAGCGATTGCGTTCGGACTCGCCGGAACCCGGCGGTTTGATATCGACAATACGCGAGACACGATGATCGACCATGCCGATATCATGAGCCCCGCCCGTTTCCAGAGAAACGGAATAGCCGGCATCGCAAAGCTCCTTGAGCAGAAGCAGGCAACTTTTCTGTGCCAGCGGCTCGCCACCTGTGACACACACATAGGGCGTACTGAATTGGGCTACTTCTTCCAGCAGGCTTTCCAGGGTATGTGTCTGTCCACCCTTAAAGCTGTAGGTCGTGTCGCACCAGTTACAGCGCAAAGGGCAGCCTGTCAGGCGGATGAATACAGTGGGAAGTCCCGTCCTGGTGGTCTCCCCTTGCAGGGAATGAAAGACCTCCGTAATGCGGAGGGTTAAATCACCCGACATGCTTTACTTCAGCGTAGCAAGACGTTTGGCCGCAACAGCTGCAGCATTGGTACCGGCATGCTTGCTGACAATTTCTTCAAGGGTTTTTTTTGCACTCGATGATTCTTTTAACTCTTCCTGACAACGTGCGATGTTAAGCAGGGCATCCGGTACCTTGCTACTCTGTGGGAACGCAACCAGCAGTTTTTGCTGGTGCGCCATGGCAGTCTTGTAGTCGCCCATTGCATAGTAGGAATAGCCGATCCAGTATTGTGCGTTGGATGCCAGAGTGCTACCAGGATAGGTCTTGGTAAAGTTTTTGAAGCCGGCAATGGAGCCTACATAGTTGGCTGCCCGAAACTGGTTCAATGCAGCCTCATACTGCTTGGATTCCGCCAGAGGATCTGGCGCAGCTGCTTCGGGGCGTGAAGAAGAAGTCGTGTTGCTGACCGGCTGTTCCGGCGAATGCGGACCGGGAATAGACTGAGCAGCTGGCTGACTGGTTGCAGTCGGCACCACGGGCTCAGGAGCCTCCGCCTGTTTAACCGGGGCAGGTGCCGGTGCAGGGCGGTTGGTGAGATCAGACAACCGGTGATCGAGATCCTGATACAAGTCGGTCTGACGTTTTCCCTGTGATTCCAGCTGATAGGTGTTGACCTCGGTCTGTCCTTTGAGTTTTGCAACCTCTTCCTTGAGCGCCTCCACCTCCTTGAGCATGGCTAGCAGCCCCTGATTCTGCAATAGCGTTTCGAGTTTGCCGATACGCTGCTCCAGTGCACCAACCTGAATTTGCAACTGCTGGACTTGCTTGCCCGTGAGATCATCTGCCAGAACCTGAAAACTCAGGCTGGCAAACAGCACCGACACAATCCAGCGTAACTTCATTCGCGGCTATTACTCGTCGTTATAAATGATGTCGACACGTCGGTTTTCAGCGTAATCCTGTTCCGTATCACCCACAGCGCGGGGCTTCTCCTCGCCGAAACTGACCGCTTCCATCTGGGCATCGCCCGCACCCAGCACCGACAGGGCTTTGCGCACCGCTTCCGCCCGACGCTGCCCCAAGGCCAGGTTGTACTCACGACTGCCACGGTTATCCGTATTTCCCTGCAGCACGATTTTGGATTCTTTGTGCGACACGATGTAGGCGGCATGTGCTTCGACTACCGGACGGTAATCATCCTTCACCACGTTACTGTCATAATCGAAATAAATGCTGCGCTTGGAAAGCGGGCTGGCCGGATCTTTGCGCGGGTCCGCATTTTTGTTGGACGCACTTCCTTCCAGCGCCTGACCATCCACCCCGCCACCACTTACTCCACCTGGAGGCAGCGCAGTTGTCTCCACACCCTTATCCGCAGCAGTGCCGGAAGAAGAAGTTCCAGAGGTCGCCCCCTGACCTGCTCCAGCTCCTTGGCCGACTCCGGCCTTCTTGGCCGGTTGATTACGATCTTCGATACTTGCCACAGGCCCGGATGAACTGCATGCAGTTAATATCAGGGCGATCAACACAGGGATCAGGATGCGGTTCACGTTATAGTCTCCTAGATGAATCACTCAATTTATTGTTGGACTTGCATCACACGTTTTGAGCCAGGGATTGAAGTTGTGCTGGTCTTTTTCCCACGCAATCAGGCACTGTAGGGGATCCAAGGTCTGATGGCCGGTACTTAAGTTATCCAACTCATTGATTAATGAATTTGCTTTCTCGTGCTGCATTTCAACTACGTTGATCGTTTCGCTGGATGTCATCTTGGCCAAAGTTTCCACAGCTGGCTGTGGAGCCTGCATTTCACCTGCACTTACCACGGGCTGGGATTGTGGCTGCTGACCGGGGATGGCTTCCGATGCAGTCGAAGTTTTCGAGGTACTTGCACAGCCTGTCATCAGAATCACAGCACAAGCTGCATAGAGATAGCGCATTTATTTTGCTCCAAAAACAAATCAAGGTTTACGGACCCCAGGCCGGCTCTCGTGCATCCGCCCCTTCTTCAGACAAGCGGGCGCGAACTTTTCCATCAATGCTGACCGTTCCCAGGATACCCTTGCCACCGAGGACGGTTGCGTAAAGAATCATTTGTCCATTGGGCGCGAAGCTGGGTGATTCATCATGCGCCGTATCGGTCAGAACCCGATTCTGGCCCGACTCCAGTTCCATCACTGCCACCTGGAAGCGCCCGCTATCGCGTTGAATATACGCAAGCAGTTTCCCATCCGGGCTGATCGCAGGGGAAACGTTATAACTGCCATCAAAAGTAATCCGCTTCACCTCACCACCACTGGCCGCGACCCTATAAATTTGCGGATTACCGCCACGATCGGAGGTGAAATAAATCCATTTCCCGTCAGGCGAAAACACCGCTTCCGTATCGATCGTGCTCCCCTGGGTCAGGCGGGTCAGGCCTGAACCATCGGCGCCAATCAAATAAACTTGGGAGTTGTCATCCCGGGTCAAAGTTACAGCCAGACGACGTCCATCAGGCGACCAGGCGGGTGCGGAATTGGAGCCTTTGAACGCAGCCACTGCATGGCGGCTGCCATCACCAAGGTTCTGCGTATAAACCACCGGTTTTTTATCCTCAAATGACACATATGCCAATCTTCCGCCATCCGGGGAGAACCTTGGAGAAATCAGGGGTTCAATGGATCGCACCACCGTACGCGGATTGGCGCCATCGGCGTCGGCCACTTTCAGCTCGAACACCTTCCCGCGCTTTTGTATGTAAGCAATACGCGTACCAAATATTCCGCGCGCGCCGGTAAGTTTCTCGTAAATGACATCGGCAATCCGGTGAGCTGTCGCACGCCACTGATCTGCTCCGGCGTTATAGCTGTAGCCAGCCAACTGCACCTGCCTGACCGCATCCATCAGGCGAAAGCGGACTTCGAAACGCCCGCCCGGCAGGCTGATGACTTGACCTATTGAAAGCGCCTCTGCGCCTTTGCCCTTCCAGACCTTGTAATCCACCTGCCCTGGTTCCGAGGGTTGTGGACCACTGGCAGGATCAATCAATTTAAACTGCCCACTGCGCAGCAAATCCTGACCGACGATTTCCGTCAAGGAAGGTCGGGGCTGATCGCCGGGCCCCTGAAATGGGACTAGCGCCACGGGAATTTTGTTGGATGCTCCACCAACAATCTGGATTTCCATAGCGGCCTGCGCTGGCAGAGCCGCAACAAGAAAGATGAACGCTACAAACGAGCGGAGAACGAGGTTGAAAGAACTCAAGACTATCCCGAACAGGTGATTACTACGGAGACCCGAGTTTATCACACAGGCTAGGGAACCTCTGATTACGTCCCGCATGGCCGCGCAGGCGGCTTGGCGGGATGGGATGCACGAAGTGCTGCGCAGGTCGTAGTCATTCTACGAAGCCAAGCGGCGCGACACAGCAGACCGCCCGCCCAGCCCCTGCCCTCCGGGTTTGCGCGATGCCCATCTGCGTCGTTGCGCTCCTAGGCATCGTAGACCCAGCTACGACCGTCGTCGCGCGCCTCGCATCTGAGCATGTTTCGTGACAAACGCGGCTCTTGGAGGACGTAATCAGAGGTTCCCCATAATTCAGATTACGAGCCCGGTTGCGTAAATTAGTTCTCTTTCGGTTGAAATTTCAAATCCAGCTTGCGAAATTGTGCGACCGCATCCTTGTCGGTTGGCGTGGGGAGCGGCGAGGATTTGTAGATTGCGCGTTCGACCGCCTGATCATAGGCCGTATTCCCGCTGGACTTGATCAGTTTCACACTAACAATCTCGCCGGTAGGCAGCACATTGACCTCAAAACGAGACTGCGGATTGCCTGTCAGATTATCTGGAATCCGCGTATTGCCACGAATCTTGGCGCGAATCTTCTCTCGAAAATCGGCCACGATGCGCCCCAATTCGGCTGAGCGCCGATCGGCGGCTGCTTTTGCCTCCAGTGCTTTAAGCTGACTGGTTTCTGAAGCCAGCGCATCATCCATCATGCGTTTTTGCATTTCGTCTTCTTCGCGCTTGAGTTGCTCCAGGCGCTTCTTGTCAGCCAGTTTCTTTTCTGTTTCCTGGCGCTTTTGGTCAGACTCCAAACGTGCTTGCTCACGCATGGTCTCCAGTTCAAGTTGCCGCGCCTCTTCCTTCTTGCGAAGCTGCTCCTCTTTGCGTTTCTTTTCGTCGTCCACCTTCTTCTTTTTTTCCAGTGCAATATCGGGCGCCTTTACCCGTGGTTCTTCGACGGGTTTGGGCGGAATTGCACGCGGTACAGGCTCCAGCTTGGGCTTGGGCGCGGGCTCGACAGGAACAGGCTCAGGTTTGGGTAACGGGGCCGGTTCAACCGGCAGCGCCGACCAGAGATCAACCATGACCGGCGCGGGATTCTGAATCTGCCAGGACACCCCGAACACCAACAGAATCATGAAGAACACATGCACCGAGAAGGCCAGCACCCCGGCAGCCATCTCGGGACGGTGCTGAACCATGGCATTCATGACGAGGGCTTGGCGAGCAGTCCGATTCGGGCCACCTGGGCCTTTTGCAGGGCCGTCATCAAATTCATCACGGCTTCGTAGCGAACGTTCTTGTCTGCGGCAATGACAACGGGCGCATCGGGGCGCTTGCGCTGAATCCCCTTGACGATATCGCCCAGTTCGCCTTGTGATATGGGACGCTCAAGATTATTCCCGCCGCGATCCTTGACCGAAAGCGAGCCATCCTCCTTCAAGGTGACTTCGATGGGAAGATTGGGCGCGCTCGCGGTTTTGCCTACGCTTGGCAATTCCACCTGACCGGGACTGATGAAGGGCGCGGTGATCATGAACACCACCAGCAATACCAGCATCACATCGATCAAGGGAACAACGTTGATCTGTGCAACCAGTTTGCGTTCACGAGCCATCTTGACGCTACCTAGATTTTCGCTGCCTGCCGCTGCAGGATGTTGGAGAACTCCTCCATAAAGCTTTCCATGCGGTTGCTCAGGCGATCAATGTCATGCGTGTAGCGGTTGTACGCGACCACTGCCGGAATCGCCGCGAACAGGCCCATGGCGGTTGCGACCAATGCCTCAGCGATCCCTGGCGCCACTTGTGCAAGCGTGGCTTGCGCCACCGACGACAGATTGGTGAAGGCGATCATGATGCCCCACACCGTGCCAAACAGCCCGACATAAGGAGAAACCGAACCTACGGTGGCCAGAAAGGCGAGGTGCGATTCCAGACCATCCATCTCGCGCTGATAGGTGGCGCGCATGGCCCGGCGCGCGCCATCCATGATGACTGCCACGGATGCCCCGGCCTGCTTCCGCAACTTGAGAAACTCGCGAAACCCGGCTTCGAAAATCAGTTCCAGCTGGCCCGACTGGCTCCGTTCACCAGAGATACGCTGGAACATGGCATTGATATCGCCTCCTCCCCAGAACTCCTTCTCAAAGCTTCCTGTCAATTTGGCTGCCCTTTTGAGGGAAAACATCTTAAGGAAGATATACCACCAGGACATGAGCGAGGCCCCCAGTAATATGGCCAGCACGATTTTGACCGGGATACTGGCCTGGAGGACCAGCGTCAACAGGGAGAGATCTTGTGTGACTTGCATGTTTATTCTATGAGGGCTTGTAACATTTCATCGGGAATTCTAACGGGTTTGAAGCTTTGCGCGTTGACACACGCCAAGGTAATTTCCGCTGTCGTCAACAAATCCTCCCGCTCTATCGTCTGGCTGATGACCAGGCTAGCACGGCCAGACTGCTTGAGCTTCGCGGAAACCATAAGCAGATCGTCGTAGCGGGCGGGCTTCAGGTACTCAATTGTCGCTTGCCGGACCACGAAAACAATTCCCTGTTCGTTCCTTAATTGATTCTGGTCAAAGCCCAACGAGCGCAACCACTCAGAACGAGCCCGTTCCATGAACTTAAGGTAATTGGCGTAATAGACGACACCACCGGCGTCGGTGTCTTCCCAGTAAACACGCACCGGCCAACTTGGTACTCGGTGCTGGTCAGCCTGATCCATCAGGTTTTATCAAACAAATCCGGTGCATTGGTTGCGGGCGAAAATCCCAGATGTCGGTATGCATGGGGCGTTGCCATGCGCCCGCGCGGCGTGCGCTGCAAAAAACCCTGCTGGATCAGATAAGGTTCGAGCACGTCTTCGATCGTGTCCCGCTCTTCGCCAATTGCAGCAGCCAGATTGTCCAGTCCGACCGGGCCGCCGGAAAATTTCTCGATCACGGCAAGCAGGAGCTTTCTGTCCATCATATCGAAACCGGCATGATCGACATCCAGCATGGTCAGCGCCGCATCCGCCACCTCGCGGGTAGCGATGCCGTCGGCCCGCACCTCGGCAAAATCGCGCACCCTGCGCAGCAGCCGGTTGGCAATGCGCGGTGTGCCGCGTGAACGCTTGGCGATTTCCAGCGCACCGTGTTCATCCAGCCGCACTTTAAGCAAGCCTGCGGAGCGGGCAACGATGTGCACCAGTTCTTGCGGCGTGTAGAACTCCAGCCGGGCGACGATACCGAAGCGGTCACGTAGTGGGTTGGTCAGCATGCCCGCACGTGTCGTGGCGCCCACCAGGGTAAAGGGTGGCAAATCAAGCTTCACCGAACGCGCCGCGGGGCCTTCACCGATCATGATGTCGATCTGGAAATCTTCCAGCGCAGGATAGAGCACTTCTTCCACCACCGGGCTCAGACGGTGAATTTCGTCGATGAACAGAACGTCATGCGGTTCGAGATTGGTCAGCAGCGCCGCCAGATCGCCCGCGCGCTCCAGCACCGGCCCGGAGGTATGGCGCATCCCCACTCCCATCTCGCGCGCGATGATGTGCGCCAGCGTGGTCTTGCCCAGCCCCGGCGGACCGAACAGCAGAACGTGGTCCAGCGCCTCGGCGCGTTTTCTCGCCGCTTCGATGAAAATAGACAACTGGCCGCGTACCTTTTCCTGGCCGATATACTCCGCCAGTTGGCGCGGACGCAAGGCCCGCTCGAACTGCTCTTCCTGAGGGCTCTCGGGAGCGGGTGCAATGAGACGGTCGGTTTCGATCATGGCGCTAGCTTATCAAGCCTTGGACAATAGCCTAAGCGCTTGTCGAATTGCCTCGGAAACAGGCAGGTCGGCAGGCAACTGTTTGAGC
>Ga0326726_10006496_pt1 | contig 10515 bp, 9 predicted proteins | sample MHFenrmetagenome_2_FD_207603 | JGI IMG/M metagenome (GOLD analysis project Ga0326726, IMG submission 207603) | Lab enriched peat soil microbial communities from Michigan Hollow, Ithaca, NY, United States - MHF15MN | ecosystem: Environmental > Terrestrial > Soil > Wetlands > Peat | place: USA... | reverse complement strand
GGCGTTCGATGTGTCGGGCGGGCTGCCGCGGCTCGAGGCGTCGGCAGACGAGGCCCGCCGAGCGGCCGGGTACGTGGCTGGGTCGGTGCTCCGCCTGGGGGCCGATGCCAGCGAGGCCTACCTCAAGCACACCCCCCTCACCGGCTTCCGGGTCCTTCACTTCGCGACCCACGCGCTGGTGGATGACCGTACCGTGGCGCGTACGGCCCTCGCCCTCTCACCCGGGGACGGGGAAGACGGGTTCGTCACCGCGGGAGAAATCGCCCAGCTCTCGCTCAATGCCGACCTCGTGGTGCTCTCCGCGTGCCGGACCGCCGACGGGCTGGTGGTCGGCGGCGAAGGTGTCCAGGGTCTCACGGCCCCCTTCCTCCAGGCCGGCGCGCGCGCAGTCCTGGCCACGCTGTGGCCCGTGACCGACCGCTCGGCAGCGCGCTTCGAGGCGGAGTTCTACCGCGAGCTCGCCGGCGGCGCCCCCGCTGGAGAGGCGCTCCGTCGAGCCAGCGCCTCGGCGATCGCCGGTGGAGCGCCGGCATCCGAGTGGGCAGCGTTCGTGCTGGTGGGGGATCCGTCAGTGGTCGTGCCGCTCCGGTCGCAAGCCAATCGGTGGCGATGGGGGGCGATGCTGCTCGTTGTGGCGCTGGCCTACGGCGTATGGAGGCTGAAGCTCACGAAGGGGGAGGCCACGATGTCGCCGGAGGGACGCCGCCCGCGGACCCGCCAGCTGTAGCCGCGGTCCGCGACGAGGACTACCGAGTCCGGCAGGATCAGCGTGGTATCGCTAATCGTCGCCTGGTAGATCGGCGAGTCGCGCTCGTCAAGCAGCTCGAAGGCATAGCCGGATGCTCCGGGCAGGGCGCGCCAGGTGAAGCCCGGCAGAGCGCGGGACGCAAGCACGCCGCGCGGGGCGACCAGCTCAAGCCGGTCGCCGCCGCCCCGCAGCTCGTCCGCCGGCGACCCCCGCCGGCGCCAGAGGAGCGTGGCCGCGAGCACGATCACGGCGGCCGCGGCCAGCCCCACCAGCACGAATCGCCGGTGCCTCGGGGGTTCGCCCAGGGCCATCCGGAAGAACTCGAGTTCCGCCTGACAGGCGGCGCACTCGCCGATATGGTCGAGCGCAGCGAGCCGTTCCTGCTCGGGTCCCACCTGTTCAACCACGCTCTGCAGCGCCTCGGGACTCGGGCAAGTCTCGCGTCGCGCCGGCGTGCGTCTCGCGACCACCACGGCATAGAGCCGGCGCAGCTCCTCGTCGCTCATGACGCCCCCTTACCCGGCCCCAGGCCGAGCGCGGTGAGCCGATTGCGGAGATCCTCCAGCCCGCGGTAGAGCAGGTTCCGCGTCTTGGCCTCCGACCAGCCGAGCAGGCCGGCTATTTCCTGGTGGTTGTACCCGGCGAGATAGATGCGGACGACTGGGCGCCGGGCAGCTGGGAGTTCGTCGACCGCCTGTGCGATGCGCGCTACCGCTTCATCGCGGTCCAGAGCGAGGTCGGCGCCCGGCGACTCGCCCAGCCTGACTTCCCCGCTGGGCCGGTCCAGCCTGATCGCCTCTTCGCGCCGCCGGCGCCGGCCCCGGACCAGATCGAGCGCGGCCGACATGGCTGTGCGATAGATGTAAGACGACGAGACCGCCTCGATTTTCTCGCCGCTCTCCAACGCCCGCCACAGCCGTATCCGCACCTCCTGCAGCAACTCGTCGGCATCCGAAGCCGTGAACCCATGGCGACAGCCGATGCGCCGGACCAGCCTCGCGTACCGCGCGAGCGCCACGTCCAGGGCTCGGGAAAGGGCGTCGGGCGGCATGGCAGAGAAGGTACGGACCGGCAGATGAACCGGCAAACGACCTCCGAGAATTCTGTCGAGCGCCCGGCGTTTGACAGATAGGACCCCATCGGAGACCGCTGCATGAGAATGTCGATACTGCTGGTGCTCACCACCCTGGCGGGAGGAACCATGGCCGCCCCCGATCTCTCGGCGCAGGCCCGCGCCGTGTTCGTCAACCGGGAGAAGGTCCCGGAGACCACCCTCGCGGCGCTGGAGCGCGGCTCGGCGACCCGGATTCCGGATGGCCGCTACTGGTATGACCCCATGTCCGGCGCCTGGGGACTCGAAGGCGGTCCCACGGCCGGGTTCACCATGGCCGGCCTGCCCCTCGGAGGGCGTCTGGCGGCGGATGCGTCAAGCGGCGCGGGATCGACCGGCGTGTTCATCAACGGACGCGAACTGCATCCACTCGATGTTCAGGGACTGCGGGCAATCACCGGGACAGTGCTGCCGGGGCGTTACTGGGTAAACGCCCAGGGCATCGGCGGGTACGAAGGCGGTCCGCCGCTCTTCGATCTCCGGGCCATGGCCGCCCAGGCCCAGCGCTACTGGAGGCAAAACAGCGGCACCGGCGAGAGCCACGGTGGCGGCGCGTGGAGCTACAACAACTCGAATACCGGAATCGGTGTGATCAGCGATGGCGAAGGCGGGATGGTCATCTTCGACCACTGAGCGCGGCGAATGTCGCGGACAGCCGAGCCAGGTTGGCCTGGTGCACGATGGATGAGCGAACGCGGTGGAGGGCAGAGCGTGGCCGTGCCACCGAGATGCGTGGGTGCTTCCTCCTGGAGACTCGGACCATGTACACGCACCATCGCGTTGCAACGTATCTCGCGGGTGGCCTCGGGCTGGCAGCGCTCTTTGGGGTCGGGTGCAGTTCCTCGACCGCTCCCGACTCGAACACCCGTACCAAGACCTGGACCGTCCAGCTCGACCAGGACCAGGGTGGGACGCCTGGACGGATCTGGTTCATCCTGAACGTCACGCTCCGGGATGACCGGGCGCAGGGCGGCTGCGCCACCTCGACGGTCACGACCGGACTCGGCGACTTCACCGGGTCCCCGAGCCGGATTCAGACCTCCTCACTGGACGGCAGCGCCACGCTCTCGTGGACCCAGGGCGGCGGCGCCTGCAATGCCTTCTCGCTCATTCTGAGCCCGCGTGGCCAGGGCGACATCGTGGTCACCGGTGCCGCGCAGGCCCCGGGCCACATCACCGACATGGGCTTCGGCGCGGTCGATCCCTCGGTGTTCATCGTCGGCAGCTGGTCCACTGCTGGCACCACGCGGGGGTCGGCCTATGTCTATCCCACCGAGCTGGGGTACCTCCCCGATTCGCATTTCGACCTGGTGATGCAGGTGTCAGAAACCGGGTGCGACGGGTGCCAGGCGCCCTCCGCCCCCGCGGCCCACCTCTGCCTGTACCCTGGTCCGAATTCAACCCCGACCTGCGACGGCCGCCGCTTCGGGGATTACCTCTGGGCCCACGACACGACGATCACGGAGTACCTCCCCCGGAACGCCCGGCAGGAGGACGACAGCTGGTACTTCAACCTCTTCGAAGTGCACGATGGCGATGGGCCAGCCTTCCAGGTCGGCTGTTTCCGCCCCGCCACCGGAGCCGACCTGGTCACGGTCCAGATCGTGAGCGGGGTCGACTTCCCCTATGTCCGCTGCCAGACCGGATGGCCCACGACGGGACTGCTTACGAAGATCGCCGGCGACGCCCAGACAGCGCCCGCCGGCACCAGAGTCCCAGTGGATCTCCGGGTGCTGCTGCAGAACGCGACGGGCGGCCCCATGGCTGGGGCGACGATGTCGTGGAGCGTCGCGAGCGGCGGCGGCACGCTGAGCGCCGCCTCCAGCACGACCGATGGCGGGGGGCACGCCAGCGCCCAATGGACCCTCGGCAGCGTCGTGGGCCCACAGACGGTCACCGCCACGGCGGGGATCCCGGGCGGAGGCACCACTTCAGTCACCTTCCAGGCGACGGCCACGGCAGCCACGCCCGCGCCTGCCTGCGGTCCCGGCGGCACCGACCACGCCGGCGGCTTCGTCACCACCAACCTGACCTGGGATGCCACCGGCAACCCGCATCGGGTCCACGGCTCGATCGAGCTGACCGGCGCGACGCTGACCGTCGGCCCGGGCACTCTGGTGTGCTTCGACACCGGCGCGGGCATCATAGGCCGAGCCGGGACCAGGGTCGTGGCGGTGGGGACCGCGGCCGCGCCGATCCGCTTCACGGCGATCGACAGCACCGTGCCCTGGTTCGACTTCCAGCTCGGGGGGGATCCGACGGACACCAGCTACTTCGTGCATACCCGGATCGAGTTCTCCAGCCAGGGCATCCTCAGCCACCAGCCGGTCGTCCTGGACAGCACGGTGATCCGGCAGAGCACCTACGACGGCCTGAGCCTCGTTACCGGCGCGGAGGGATCCCGCATTCTCCGCTCCCGCATCGACACCACACTGGCCTCCTCCATTGCCGTCGAAATCGGGGCCTCCGATGTCCTCTTCTCCTCGGCGGTGCACGGCTCGGCAGGGGAAGGGATCGATATCGCCGCGAGCATCGTCCTCACCAACATCACCCTCGATCACTGCGAGGTCACCGGCAGCGCCTTGCAGGGCCTGAGAACCGTCCCGTCCATCACGATCCACAACTGCAACTTCGTGGGGAACGGAGGGAACGGAGTGGAATCCGTGCTCGCCAATCTGGTGGATGCTACCGACAACTGGTGGGGCGATGCCGGCGGGCCGTTCGGCCCGGCAGGCGACGGGGTGGGCGTGGCCGTCAGCTACACACCGTTCCTGACAGCGCCGGTCGGGCTGGGCTACGCGGCGCCGGCGCTGACCGCGGCGGGGACGCCGAGGCGCGCGGCGGTGCACTAGTCGTGCGGCCGCAAGGTCAGGGCCGGGGGACGAGACTGTCGCGCATCGCCAGGTGCCAGGCCACCGATGCCATCACCGCCGCGGCCTGCTGGAGATCGGCTTCGACCAGGTAGTCCGCGACGTCCAGATGGCTGTGGTGAACCCGCGTGTCGTAGTCGAGCGGGTCCTGGATGAACTCGAAGCCGGGGAGCCCAACGGCCACGAAGGAGATGTGGTCGGTCTCCCCGGTGGCGGCCAGCGTCACGTGATTGGCGCCGAGATCGGCGAACGGCGCCAGCAGCGCCTCGAACAGCGGCCGGGCGGCGCGGTTTCCCTGGAGGTAGACGCCGCGGATACGGCCCGAGCCGTTGTCGAGGTTGAGGTAGGCCGAGAAGCGATCGTACGCGGAAAGGCGGCGTCCGGTCGCGGGATCGGCGAAGTGGCGCCGCACGTAGCCGATGGAGCCGGCGTAATCCTCGCTCGGCTCCTCGGCGTCCCACAGCGCCAGCCGGATGGTCCGCCGCGGCCGGAGCCCCTGGGCCATCAGGATCCGGAGCACCTCCATGCCCACGGCACACCCCGCAGCATTGTCGGCCGCACCGGTGCCGGCGATCCAGCTGTCGAGGTGCCCACCCAGTAGCACCACCTGGTCGGCGAGGTCGGTGCCGGGGATCTCCGCAACCACATCGTATCCCACCGAGTCGCCCGGCACCCGATGACTCCGGAGCGAGGCGGTTACCCGCACTTGCCGCCCGGCAGCCGCGAGGCGGAGCATGCGGTTGAAGTGATCGCGGGTGACGAGAAAACTGGGTACCCCGATCCACGGCACCCCGGGATACTCGAACCAGCCGTCCGCCTTGAGCGCGGTCTCCACCTCGCTCGGCTCCACCAAGGCGAGGGCGCCCTCCCGCCGGAGGAATGCGGAAAACCGGCGGCGCCCGGCGAGTAGCGCCCGCCAGGGCGCGATGTCCTCCGCCGCCGACGCGGGGGCACCAACGTCGGTGAGGCGGGCCATGCTGTCGAGCTCCTGATCGGTGAACCGCGCGAGTGGAGCGGGGGCCCGGCCGGCGAGCGGGACCAGCGCGCCATTGAGCACCACCCGGCCGCGCAGCTTGCCGGTATAGCGGGCGAGGTCGCTGTCGCCGGCGATCTGCACCACCACCACCGGGCCGGTGACAGGAGCCGCAGTCGCGGGGCTCCAGGCCCGCGGGAACGCGGTCAGATGGAGATACCAGGGTGCCGTCATCTCGAGCGTGTAGCGATCCAGCACCCAGCCCGCCGTGCGCCGGCCCCAGGGCTCGAGCGTCGCGCGGGGGATGCCCGAGTCATGCAGCCGATCGAGGGCCCAGCGCGCCGCGACCATGTAGCCCGGGGAGCCCGCCAGCCGCGGCGGCGAAAGATCCGAGAGGCCGATGGCCGTCTCAAGCACCCGCGAACGATTGAACGCCTCATCCCGGATCCTGCGGTTGGCGGCGGTGTCGATCGGCTCCTGTGCCCGGGCCGCGCCAGACCCGATCAACAGCCCGAGCAGCAGCACGCCGGCGAGGGCGCGGCTCAGCGAGGTCCGGACACGACCTGGGTGGCCGGACGGAGGGCAGATCACAGGGGCTCCAGGGTGAGGGGGCCGGTTCGTCGAAATGGCGCAAACCGCCGGGAGAGAATTCTGAGCGGCGTCAGTCGTTGTCATAGATAGAAACCTGATTCAGAGACAGCAACTCTGGAGTGTACTCAGCCGGTCCGAGTGTGAATCTCACCCCGTTTTCCTGATCGCACCCGTGACGCTGGCCCTGCCTCAGGTAATGGCCACCGTTGACAGGAGCGCGGGCGGGTGCCTAAATCCCTGCCTCGCGGCCTCTCTCCCCTCCTGCACGGAGCAGCCCCCGTGTCCGACTCCGTCACCCGCCGGGACTTTCTGGGCCAGACCGGCGCCGCGCTCGCGGCCGGCGCGATGGTCCGCCCCATCAGTGCGCCGGCCATCATTCTCCCGCCCACCAGCCGTCCGGCGGCGGCGGGATCGGCCAACTCCATCCGCGGGGTGGAGCTCGCGATCCGCATGGTGGAAGGAGGGAGCGACACCCTCGATGCGATCGTCGAAGGGGTCAAGATCCAGGAGCTCGATCCAGAGGACGACTCGGTAGGCTACGGCGGATTGCCGAACGAGGAGGGCGTGGTCCAGCTGGACGCCTCCTGCATGCATGGACCCACCAGGCGGGCCGGAGCGGTTGCGGCGCTCGAAGGGATCAAGACCCCGAGCGAGGTTGCCCGCCTCATCCTGAAATACACCGACCACATCCTGCTGGTGGGCGAGGGCGCCAAGCGCTTTGCCCTGTCCTTCGGCTTCAAGGAAGAGGACCTGCTCACTCCGGCCTCGCGGGAGAAGTGGCTCCGCTGGCGGGCCAACCGCGGGCACGAGGATGACTGGCTGGACGTACCGGAAACGGCGCCGCCGATGGCGCGCCCAACCGGCACCTGCAACCTCAATATCGTGAACCGCCAGGGCGAGATCTCCTCGGTGACCACCACCAGCGGGCTGGCATGGAAGATCCCTGGCCGCGCCGGTGACTCGCCGATCGTGGGAGCCGGACAGTACACGGACAACGAGATCGGCGCCGCCGGCTCTACCGGTCTCGGTGAATGCAACATCATGGTGTGCGGCGGTTTCCTGACGGTGGAGCACATGCGCCGTGGCATGAAACCCACCGACGCGGCGCTGGAGACGCTCAAGCGGGCGATGGCGCTGACGCCGCCCCGGCTGCTCTGGCCCAATGGGCGCCCCAGGTACCAGCTGAACTACTATGCGGTGAACAAGAAGGGCGAGGTGGGCAGTGCATCGATCTACCCAAGCCGCTTCGCGGCCTATGACGGTACCGCCTCGGTGCGCGACACGGCGTTTCTCTTCGACAAGGCTGAATCATGACCCGTGAACTGCGAGCGAGACTGCTCCCAGCCGCCCTCGCCGTGGCCATTGCGCTTGCCCTCGTCCCCGGCGCCCTCGCGGCTCAGGACGAGCCCAACGACGCCCCGTGGAAGGACAGCTTCTATCCCTTCTTCCCGTCACTGGGGAACAACTTCCCGCTCATCGCCCTGCACCTGGAAGAGCGGAAGGCGGCGGATTATTTCGCCCGGACCAACTACGCGGGACTATTCTCGCTGGACGTGGGCCAGGGCTTCACCGGCGCCCGCATGGCCGTGGCCCGGTTCCATGCCCCGCTGCTCCGCAAGGATTGGCGCTTCCTGACGTCGCTCGGCACCACCCGCGAAACTCGGCTGGGTTACTTCGGGCTGGGCAACGACGCCAGGGATGACGAGAGCCTCGTCACCAAGAGCCAGCCGCACTACTACCAGGCCCGTCGCACCCGTTACTTCGGCAACGTAGAGGTCTCCCGCCGGATCAAGGGCCCACTGTGGATCGCCGGGGCGGGCGGAGTGGAGTACAGCAATCTCGGCGATCTCTCCCGGCCGTCCCTGTTCCGCACCGACTTCGGGACCAAAGACATCACCGACACCGACGTGCGCGGGCGGGTGACCCTGGTCCTGGATACCCGGGACAACGAGTTCAACACCACCCGCGGGCTCTTCGCCCAGGCATCAGTCGGTGGCGGCACCGGTGGGGACGGCTACTCCCGGGTGACCGCCGATGTCCGCGGCTATGTCTCGATCCGCGAGGGCACGGTGGTGGCCGCCCGGGTAGCCGGCTCGGGAATGGCGACCAAGGGGCCGCTCGATGCGCGGTACGAGGTGCCGGTCTGGGAAGGGGAACTCAGTGTCCTCGGTGGCACCACTTCCAACCGCGGGCTCGCGTTCCAGCGGCTGGCAGGCAAGGGAGTTCTATTCGCCAATGCCGAGGTGCGCCACAACCTGCTGGACCTGGGCGACTTCGGAGCGTTCACCCTGTTCGGCTTCGTGGACGCCGGCCGGGTGTTCGAACAGGAGAGTTTCAAGCTGACCACTGAAGACATGCAGGTGGGCGCCGGCGGCGGCCTAGCAATCCGGTTGCTCCGCTTCACCATCTGGACCTTCAACTTCGCCGGTGGGCCTGACGGGTTCCAGTTCAGTGCAGGATCGGGGTGGGCCTTTTGAGTCGGACAGGCGGTCAAGCGGTCGGTAGTGAAGCACAAGGGTGGGTTCCTCGCGGAGCCCACCCTTCGACGCAACCACTGTCCGCCTGACCGCCTGACCGCTATACCTCCGCCTTCACCCCCATGGCCTCCAGCACTTCCCGGATCGCCGTCTCCCCCTTGTCCCGCGCGTACCAGCGACGGACTTGCTTGTAGCGCTCCGCCTTATCCATCGTGTCCTTGTTGGCCATGACCCAGGCCTGCAGCTCGCGCGGGCGGGGCCCCCAATAGCCCAGCTCGTTGAAATCTTCGTCCAGCGCGATCACGATCGGAATCGAGCGCGAGCCGTTGGTCAGGTACCGATTCATGACCTCAGGGTGCTCATCCCGGCGCAGAATACGCAACGACAGACCGTCGACCGCCTCGGCCCAGCGGGCTAGTACGGGGACGGTATTGGAGGCATCGCCGCACCAGTCCTCCGCCAGAACTAGAAGGTGACGTACTTCTCCCGGCGGAAACGACATCTCGGCCCAAACCGGCACATGGGCGAGGCGGTGCACCCCCTCCCACAGCCCCCGGTGCTGGTCCGCGCTCGCGGCGACGAACCTCTCGAACGGCAGCGCCTGCTGCCACAATGATCTGAAATCCAGCATCTCAACCACTCCTGCGAAGTGAGACCCACCTCATCAAAGCTAAACGACAGTGGTAGGGGGGCCCTGAAGTAAGGCTGAGTGAGGCGTGAAGGTTCCGAGTTCGGGGTTCAACGTTCCAAGTTCGAAGCTCCCCAGCTTGTCTCCCTGTTCCCCAGTAATCCTTCACCATTCACGGTACACCCTGCACCGCTCCCCTCTGACAGCTGACGCCTGACGCCTGACGCCTGCCATCATAGATTGTCAGCATGACCACTGCCCGGACCCACCGGCGAGACGGTGAAGCCACCCGCGAGCGCCTGTTGCGTGCGGCGCTGGAACTGTATGGCGCCAGCGGCTTTCTGAGCACGACCACGCCAACGATCGCCGAGCGGGCGGGTGTGGCCGAGGGCACGATCTACCGTCATTTCACCAGCAAGGAACACCTCCTCAACGAGGCCTATCGCCGGGCCCAGCGCTGGGCTCTCGGGGTACTCGAGGGCTTCGAACGCGACCGGGTACGCCGCGGGCCCGAGCGGCTCGCGCTGCTCGCCCGCACCCTCACCGATACCGCGGCAGCAGACCCGCCCCTGGTGCGGATGCTCTTCTCGACCGCGCATGAGCCGTTCCTCGACCAGCAGAGCCGGGGGCTCAAGCGGGAATTCGTCGACGGGCTGGTTCAGCTGGTAGCGATGGGCAAGTCGGATGGGCAGGTGCGGCCAGGGCCCGCGGAGCTCTGGGCCTCGGTGTGGCTCGCGATCGTCGGATATGCAGTGGAGAGGGTGGCATCCGGTGAGTGGACCGCCGACAGCGCGCCGATGGGCTTGGCGCTGGAGGCGGCATGGGATGCCATCGCGGCCAGACAGGGAACGGGGAACGGGGAACGGGGAACGGGTAGCTGATGTTCCGCGGCGGTCGACGGCCCTGTTCCCGCACTCACTTCAGCGCTTCACCCCTCCGAAGTACGTCAGCCCTCGCGGGTGCCCGATCGACCCGGTCCAGGTCACGGTTCTGGTTCTGCCCCCGGCCAGCGGCCGGACGACAAAGCTTCCCCGCTCCAGATACGCAACCGAATCGGTTCCCCAGTGCACCGGCGCGCTGCCTTCGCCCGACAGCGTGAGGCTGTCCCCGTTGGCCA
>Ga0326726_10006495_pt1 | contig 10515 bp, 10 predicted proteins | sample MHFenrmetagenome_2_FD_207603 | JGI IMG/M metagenome (GOLD analysis project Ga0326726, IMG submission 207603) | Lab enriched peat soil microbial communities from Michigan Hollow, Ithaca, NY, United States - MHF15MN | ecosystem: Environmental > Terrestrial > Soil > Wetlands > Peat | place: USA... | reverse complement strand
TTCCCTCCGCGTTCGGCCATCTGGATGAGGCCCTGACGGCCTACTCCGGACTCACCCTGGTCATCGTTCTGCTCAGCATTGCGGCAGGGATTTTCTATCCTATTTTCCAGTCTTTTCAGGATTTTCGTACCCACTCTCTGCTCAACATGGGTCGGGCGTTCACGAAAATGGTTCTGCTCGGCGGGGTGGTCATTGTCGCAGTGCAGCTAACTGTGGCCGGCGCCCTCTGGATCGAATTCACTGCTGTTCTTCTCTTCCTCGTTCTCAGTTTTGCCTTCTCGCCGTTCCACTCCTTCACCCTGCGTGTCAGCGACCGGGCTCTCACGCGATCCATGATGGTTTTCAACCGATGGATTCTGTTCGCCCAGATTGTCGCGGTAATTGCAGGCCGACTTGATGTGTTCTTTGTTGGAGGGATGATGGACACGGGGTCGCTGGGGCTCTATGGTGCCGCGGTGAAGATTGCCGGACTGGTGATGTCGGTGACGAATGCCTACTACGCCGTCCTCCTTGCGGGTGTTTCTTCCGCCATTGCGTCAGACACCCTGCAGACGAAAGTCCGAAATGCCTGGAAAGCCGTTACATTCATCAGCATTGGCATTCTGGCTCTGGTAGTCCTTGCGGGACCTCTGGTGGCGATTGTGTTTGGCGGACGTTTTGAGGGTGCGGGGCCGATACTGCAGGTCATGTGCGTTGGCCTGTTCTTCTCTGTTCTAGCCTATCCCACGAACGCGTTCCTTTTTGCGCGCAACCACTCTCTTGTCTTTACTCTGATGGCGGGTTTCTCGCTGGTGGGCGTCGTATCTGTCAGCCTCCTCCTGATCCCGCGCTTCGGTGCCGTGGGGGCCGCTCTTGGGTACAGCGCAAGCGCCTGCGTCGCGTGTCTTGTTTCTGCCGTGTACTTTTTGGCGGTTCGGCGTCGGCAGGTCTCACCGCCGTTGATCCCATGAGCCCGCGTCGAAAGGAAAGAGTGTTGTGGCTCCCTGTTATCAGTCGCCCGATGCCATGATCGATCGCCCCCGTCCCTGTCACGATGTACTGCCCAAACCTGAGATGGAGTGGAGTCGATGATCTCGGTAATTTTGGTTCAGCACAACAGAGGCGACCTCACGTGCGCCTGCATTGACTCTCTCTTGCGATTCCGGCCGACCGGATATGAGATCATTGTCATCGACAACGCCTCGACGGACGGGAGCGGTGAGATGGTCCGCCGGCGCTTCGAGTCCGTTCAATGCATCCAGCAGGCCAACAATATCGGATTTGGTGCGGCGAACAATGCGGGTGCCAGGGCGGCGGGGGGCGATCTCCTCTTCTTCCTGAATAACGATACGTTTGCCCTGAGCGATCCTCTCACGCCGCTCGGGGAATACATGCAGGCTCACCCCGGCTGTGGTGCGGCGGGGATTGCCCTCCGGAACCCGGATGGATCGCCCCAGTCTTCGCTTGGCAGATGGCCGTTGATTCGCACGGAATGGCTGATGAAGCGGGGGCGGGGGTTGTACGATCCTGCAGAGTACGCCAGCGTAGACTGGCTGACCGGTGCCGCGTTATGCGTGCGGCGTGAAGTCTTCGAGAGTGTTGGGGGTTTTGACGAAGGTTTCTTCATGTATTTCGAAGATGTCGATCTCTGCCGGCGAATCGCCGACGCGGGATCCGCACGCCACTTCATCCCTTCGATCGAGATGGTACATGTGGGGGGGGCGAGCCAATCTGCCGGGCTCCGGCCTGCGATGCAGCTCGCGTATCGTCGGGCGCAGCGTCGGTACTACGCGCAACATGCCTCCCCGCTGCAGCAGCAGCTTTTGCGTCTCTACCTTGGGCTGAAGGCGGCAGGCGGGATCGTTTTCGGCTCGTGCGAGCGTCGATCGACGGCATTGGGGATCCTAAGGCTCTTGAAGGAGAAATGAGATGCACATCGCGATGGATATCCGCAAGTACGCTGATTTTGGCATCGGCACTTACATCAGGAAAATGGTTGGCTACCTGAAGCAACAGCATGAGAACACTCTCGAATTGATTGCGGGTCCGGACCAGCAGGCAGAGCTCGCGGCCGACTTGAGGGTTCCGGTTCACGTAAACCGATCGCCGAAATATTCCGTCTCGGAACTTTTCTCGGTTGCGAGACAGGTAAACGCGCTGGGCGTAGACCTTTTCCATGCTCCTCATTACACGCTTCCCTACGGGCTCCGCACTCCATCGGTCGTGACAATCCATGATCTGATCCATCTCCGTTTTCCGGAATACTTCTCGATCCCCCAGAGGGCATATGCCCGTCTGGTCATCAGTCATGCCTGCCGAGCGGCTGGCGCCGTGATCGTTGATGCGGATTTTACGAAAGGGGACCTCATCACTTCGTTCGACATCGCACCAGAGCGAATTCACGTTATTCCGCTGGGCGTGGCGCCCGTCTTCAGACCGGCCGCGTCGGCCGCCGAACTGCAGGCCGACCTTGCGTCAATGGGTTTCGAGGGGCCGTACGTTCTCTATGCCGGAGGACTGAAACCCCACAAGAACGTGTCGACGCTCCTGAGGGCGTTCGCGCAGTTCCGGCACAGAGATTCTGCCCGTCTCGTGATATCCGGCGAGAACCTCTGGGTCCATGGGGAGCTCGCCAAGCTGGCAAGCGATCTCGGGATCAAGAAGAGAATTCTCAGCATCCCAACGAACCCGCAACGGCTGCTTCGCCTGTACCAGGGAGCTTCGGTCGTTGTGATTCCCTCGCGATACGAAGGCTTCGGACTTCCCATCCTGGAGGCCATGGCATGCGGGACCCCGGTGATCGGTGCCCGGGCCACATCAATTCCTGAGGTGATGGGGGAGGGGGGGATGATGTTCGACCCGCTCAGCATCGATGAATTGGCGGGTCTGATGGAGAAGATTCTTGACGACCCGCGATTACAGCTGGCACAGCGAGAGTATGGGCTCCGGAATGCGGCCCGATTCAGCTGGGAGCGGTGCGGTGCCCGGACAATGGAAGTGTATCGAACTGTAGCTGGGCAGGAGCGCACATGAAGATCGGGGTATTCGGGGGTACGTTTGATCCCCCCCACAACGGTCATCTCATTGTGGCGGAGTATGTCCGCCACCGCCTTGGGCTGAACAGGATCATCTTCGTCCCGAGCTGGATTTCTCCTCACAAACAGGAAAGGCAGGTGACGGACGCTTCGTGCAGGCTTTCCATGCTCCGTGCCGCAGTGCAGGGGACCCCGGGACTCGAGGTCTCGGATGTCGAAGTGCGACGTGGCGGGGTTTCGTACACTGTTGACACACTCAGAAGGCTTGCGACCGACACCCGTGCTGAGCTCTTCTTGCTGATTGGTGCCGACAACTTCATTGAGTTTGGGACGTGGCACCAGCCTGAGGAGATTCTCTCTCTCGCCCGGCTGGTCGTGATGACGCGCCCTGGCTCTCCTCTTCCGGTGGAACCGGGTCTTCCCCCCGAGGTCATTCACGTTGACGTTCCCGACATCAAGGTCACAGCGACGGAGGTTCGGACCCGGGTTCGGGCCGAGCGCTCGATTCGACACCTTGTCCCGGAGCGTGTGGAAAAGTACATTCAAGAGCAACATCTCTATAAAGACTGACGTGAATTTGCCCCTTTTTTATGTGCCATCGGGGTGGCACGTGATTTGTGAGCCTTCACCTTCGAGAAAGAATATGGTTTTTTGTCGATCTGGAGGACGACAATGGAAATCGATGATCCTGAGGAATTCGGGGACCGCGGACCGAAAAACGTCGGTGTATTCAAAAAGATTGTTTTTGGAGCCATCTTCCTGGAGCTCGTGGCGCTTATGTGGTTTTTGACCAGGCGGTAGGAAAAGAATTCACCCATCGCTTTCCCCAATTTTCGAGCGCCAGGCGCTCGTGTTCAGTTTGCGCAACCGTTCTATTGTTCGCTCTTCCTCCCCTCGATGCTCGTCCCGTTCGGCCTCCCTTCCTGGTCCGGGGCAACAACGCAGGGAGTATTGCATCTCATTCTCGTACGGCGTGTCCGTGTAAGCAACGATCCTGGCTGCCCAGAAATGCTTGCGCGTTCGCGGCCAGCCGTGGTCGTTCCAGGTGATACCCTCCCCATAGACTTTGCAAAGACCCTCCCTGCGTCTTGATACGCGAAGGTCCGAAACCTCCATAGATGGAAGAGCAGCATTAGAACATTGGCTAGAGCTGCCGTTGAGATTCGCGATGAGATTCCGTACCGTATGATCCATGCAACAGCCTCTTGTTTCGATTGTCATTCTGAACTGGAACGGGAAGTCCTTCCTGGAGGAGTGCCTAAGGAGTGTTTTCGGCCAGGACGGAGGGCCGTTTGAAGTCCTCCTGGTCGACAATGGATCGACTGACGGAAGTGCAACGTTCGTTCGTGAACGATTTCCCTCCGTTGTGGTGATCGAAGCGGGCACGAATCTTGGTTTTGCAGGCGGGAGCAACCTGGGTGTGCGCCGTGCGAAAGGGGACCTCGTGGTATTGCTGAATAACGACACCGTAGTCCAGCCCGCGTGGTTGGCGGCGCTGCGGCGTGCCATGGACGACCCGGACGCGGTTCTTCTATCCTCGCGTGTGATCACCGAGGGAATCCCGGACCGATATTACGAACGGAACGGCTCAGTCAACTTCGTGGGACACAATATCATGCGGGTGTTTTCGCGTCGGGAGAACCTTTTTTTCTGTACTGGCGCGTCGCTCGCGTTTCGCAAAAACGTGTTCGGAGAACCTTTCGACCCTGAATTCTTCCTTTACAGCGAAGATGTTTATCTCGGTCTCCGCGCCCGTTTCATGGGATACAGGCCCCGTCATGTGGATGATTCGGCGGTTCACCATCGGGGAGGTGTCACCAGCGCGTCGCGTCCCAGGACCCTTATCACCATGTATCAGGAGCGGAACCGGCTGCTGAACCTGCTGTTGTTTTTTTCTTTCTGGACTAATGTGAGGATTCTCCCCATCTTTGCTGCGCACGCGGTCGCCAAGGTCGGGCTTGCGCTTGTTGGCCGGCGATATTCTCTATGGGGATTGCTGCGCGCCTACGCGTGGCCGCTCTTTCATTGGGATCACATCCGAGTGCGCCGGCGGGTGTTGAGGGAAGAGCGACGGGTGTCGGAGCAGGACGTGGTGGGGTGGATGACCGCGCGCGTGACGAACGGCGAGTCCATAACGGGACGGGCGTTGAATGCCCTATCAGGAGGATACTGTCGGATTGTTGGCCTGCGCACCATCGAACGATTCCCAGCCGGCAGCAGGTGAAGAAGCGGCATTCCGACGTAAACGGACCCCGCGAGGCAGGCACACATGCTCCGAACGTTCATTCAGTACTGGAAAAGAACCTTTCCCCGCCTGCTGGCGGGCACGACGCTCGCGGAGCTTGCTCAGGCGGCGGAGGGATGTCGCTCCGCTCTCGACCTGGGCTGCGGCGGCGGATCGCCGAGCAGGCATCTGGGGATCCCGTATCTGTCGGGCCTGGATGGGCACGCACCCTCACTCCAGGAAGCCAGGGCGAATCGCACACACCAGGAGTACCATCTTGGTGATGTCCGGAATATCGGAGGCCTCTTTTCACCGGGGCAGTTTGAGGCCTGCATTGCACTTGACCTCATCGAACATCTGACGAAGGATGAGGGAAGGCAGCTCCTCAGGGACATGGAGAAGATTGCTTTGAAGCGTGTCATCGTGTTCACGCCCAACGGGTTCTTACCGCAGCATGGGGCGGAGGATGACCTGCAGGAGCACCTGTCAGGGTGGGAGCCGGAGGAGATGCATGCGCTTGGCTATCGTGTGATCGGCATGCATGGTCCGAAGTTTCTTCGGGGCGAATACCATCGTTCGCGGTTCCTGCCCCGCGCGATCGCCGGGCCCCTCTCGATCATCGGTCATTTCCTCTACACCCGGAGCCATCCCGAAAAGGCCTCCGCACTCTTATGCATAAAGGATGTCGGAGCACGACTCCGATGATGGGTATGTTGCAGGAAGTGGCACAATTGCTGGGCAGCACATTTCAGACCTCCCGCAAGGGACTGAAGGATGTCGCGCTGGTCCTGCTCCCACAAGCAGTCGGATTCCTCACGGGTTTCGTCGGGTCGGTGTTGCTTGCGCGCGGACTGGGCTCATCGCAGCTGGGGCAGTTTGCGCTCGTGATGAGCGTGACCACACTGCTTGTGCCGCTCTCTGATCTCGGTCTGGGGATGACCGCAGTTCGATTTGCGGCGAATGCGCATGCGCAGGGAGATGCCAGTCTTGTCCATGCCGTTCTTCGATGGGCGTTTCGATGGAGAATGATTCTGGTAGCCGCGTGTGCCGGCGTCTGTTATGTCGTGATTCCGTTTGTGGCTTCCGATGTCTGGAAATCGGCAGAACTCACTCAGGTGATGAGATTCGGGCTTCTCGCAGGTGTCTTTGCGTCGATCGGGGCAGTGCCGTCCATCTATTTTCAGTCGATCAGACGCTTTGGTGTCAACGCTCTTGTTCAGGGAGGCCAGTCTGTTGCATCGTTCCTCGGCATTCTCCTGGTCGCCGTCCTGGGGCTCTGGAGTCTCTTGGCGGTAGTGGAGGTCTCGGTGGCATCCGCGGCACTTGGCGCGATCATTTTCCTGGCACTCGTTCCGACGTCCTCGTTGGTCCTCGGGGGAGAATGGTCCCTTCGTGCACCCCGTGGATTCGGGAAAGGTCCGCGCGGGCCGGTCGGCGAGCTGATCGACCCGAATGTGTTCGCTTTCTATAGCGTGGGAAACACGGTGCTGGCATTGCTTGCCCAACGTGTCGACATCTGGCTCATGGGCGTGTTTGTGACGACCAGTGAGATCGGCGCCTACAACGTGGGTACACGGTTCACGCTTCCAATGGCTATGCTGATCACCTCTATCGCCACGGCGCTTCTGCCAAGGGTTTCGGCGAAATCGACGCGGGAGGAAGTCCGCTCACTGACCACCAAAACGGTTCGAGTGTCCGCTTTCCTTGCCGGAGGGGGAGTGCTGTACGCAATTCTGGTACCGCTTCTCGCGCCGGCGCTATTCGGGGAGGAATATCGGCAGAGCGTCGGACTCGGTCAATTGCTGTGCCTCCGATACGCCATCGCCTTCCTGATTGCCCCTGCAGGTATTATTGGATTCAGTATCGGCCTCGTACGAACGTACTGGGTCATCAATGCTGTCCAGCTTGCGGTCGTCACAGTGATCAACCTGTTGCTGCTTCCCCGGATCGGACCCTACGCCGCCGCTTTCGCGCTAATTGTGCACGAGATCATTTCCGTGGTCTGGGTTGGAGGTCTGCTCTGGCGGAAGTTGAGGAGCGATCCGGCACCTGCCCCATCGACAGACCATGATTGAGCGGCTCATCGAAGAGCACCTCAAAGGGTTCACCGGTACGCGCATTCTGGATGTGGGTCCGGGATACTCCGAATTCAGCAGGTGTTCCGCACGGGTCATAGGCGCTTCCTCCATCACGATTCTTGATAACGACGCCGACGTTCTTGCGTTTCAAGCGGAACGAAATCGGTTGGAGGGTATCCGGACCGAATCGATCTCTGCTCTGATCGGCACGGATACCATCGGTGCTCTCGCGGGACAATTCGACCTGATCCATTGCCAGGAAGTGCTGGAACATTTGCCGGAAGCGGAAGTGGTCCTGGCAGCGTTGGCCTCGAAACTCACGAAACGTGGCAGGGTCATCGTCACCGTCCCCACAGCGCGGTCGGAGCGGATCATCCGTTTCATAAACCCGGGCTACATGCGACACGAACAATTCGGACACGTGAGGGAGTTCGACGGGGAAGGACTTCGCAAGATCCTCGCGCAGGCGGGCCTCGTCCCGGAAATACTGATTCCTGCCCAGCCGCATTATTTTCTTGCCCATCTTTGGTTCTTTGGCACCCGGACGCCACTACAGGGGTCGACCGGGCGGGTGTCGGGAGTGGGTTTTCGGCAGAAGGTCTTTGCTCTGGTTCTCCGATCGACCAGCGGAGCATTTGCTGCTACAGGATTTCGCTTCTGGAGCCGGCTCTTCCCCCGTAACTATTTTGCGATAGCCCGAAGAGGTCCTGGTGCGGATACTCGTTGACGGGCAGGTGTTTCAGTACACCCATACGGGAGTGGCCAAGGTGACGTTGGGTTTGTACCGGGCGATTCTGCGTGTTGACCCTTCTCTGCAGGTGTCGTTTGTCTGTCGGAATGGTGCACTGGCCACAGCTCCTGCGGGAGTGTCCCCGATATTGGTAAGTGCGAACATCCCGCCTCGCCTCTGGAGAAGCGTCGTTTTCCCGGCGGTCTGCAGGTGGCGAAGGCCCGACATTGTGCATTTCCCCTGGAACGGTCGCGTGGGGCCATTTCTTACGGCTCGCGTCGTTACCACAGTTCACGATGTTCTTCCGCTGGCCATCCCTTCGTATTTCGCCACCGGAAAAGAGGAGGCGCGGTATCGGAGAGTGATGAGTCGCGACCTGACACGCAGCAGTATCATCATCACGGATTCCGAATTTTCCAAATCGGAAATTGAACGTCATTTCCATCCTGCGGTCGAACCTGTTGTTATCGCCCCGGGTACGGACATCGCGAATGTTCCGAGTGACGGCCCCGGGGATACTCCGGACGGATATTTTCTTTATGTCGGCGGCTACGCGCATCGAAAGGGGATCGATGATCTCCTAAGGGTATTTCACGAGGGTCATCGATCCGGGAGACTCCATCAGCGGCTCGTTCTCGCCGGAGAACCCGCTCATGTGACGGATGATTGTACGCGATTGATCGTTGAGGGCAAAAAGGGCGGTTTCGTAGAAGAACGAGGGTACGTGGGTGAGCGTCAGCTTGCAGCGCTGTATCGTCATGCGACGGCGCTCGCGTATCCCTCGCGCTATGAGGGGTTTGGACTGCCTCCCCTCGAAGCGATGACACTCGGATGCCCCGTGCTGACAACGCGCGGAACATCGCTCCCCGAGGTATGTGGCGATGCCGCAGTTTACATCGACCCGTCGGATACTGCTTCTTATCTCGATGCCCTTTGCAGGCTCGAGACCGATGCGGGATTGCGGCGGAAGTTGATTCATCGGGGTTTTGATCAGGCCAAGCGTTTCTCCTGGGGGGGGAGCGCGGCGAAATTCATTTCTCTCGTCATTGCACATGCCCGCTGAGCACTACAAAACAATTCTTCTCTGCGAACCACACTGTCGCGGATTTGAGCACGCCCAATTCAATGCTGCCCTGATCGCATCGGTTCAGAGCGCATTTCCAGGAACGCCACTGGTGTTCATGGGGGAGGAGAGTCATCTCTCACACGTTCGGTCCTGGTTGCGTGGCTGGACGGTCACGGCGCCAATCAATTGGCGGGTGATGGAGATCGAAGATCCATCGGCGCCATACATCACAGGGACATTCCAGAGGGTGTTGGTATACCGTGCTCCCCTGCACTTCGCCAACGACATCGGGGACGCCCTCGTCGTTTATTGCTCGACGGCTCCGAAGGGTCTTCTCCTGCTCAAGCTCATGCTGCTGGGGAGGCGTTCACCGAAGGACGTCCTGGCGCTCTTTCACAACCAGCTGGCCCGGCTACTTCCGTTCTCTGTTTTCAATGAACTGAACCTGATGTTCTCTCTTCCCCAACCACGGGCACTGACGTTTCTTGTGTTGGGGGAGTCAATTCGGGAAGCTGTCACACAACTCGTCAGATTCAGGCCCGGTGGTCTTGGAGCGATCGACCAGCCATCACTTCTCGCAACGCGCGCGCTCGATGTGGCTCAGCAGAGCTCCGGTTTGCGATTTGGCTTTCTCGGAGTGAGTTTGAACAAAGGATTCGATGAGTTCATTTTACTTGCTCGGAGACTTCGGGCCAGTGGAGCAAGCGTGAGATACTCCATGGTGGGGACCATCAATCATCCTGCCAACGTAGTCTGGTTTCAGGACGTTTTGCCCGATGCCAGCTCGACGCCGATCACTGCGGAAGAGTACCAGCGGCGGGCGGAAGCGCTGACGTACGTGGTCTGGACTGCCGCGCCGCGCGACTACGATCTCAGAGCCTCGGCAACATTTGTCGATGCGATGTGCTTCGGAAAACCCGGGATTTACCTGCGCAATCGTTACGTGGAGCACTATTTTCATCGGTTCGGCGATATCGGGTACCTCTGTGATGACGTTGAATCGATGTATGGGGTGATGAAGGAGGTGAGCGACCGTTTTCCCCGTGAGAGATACCTGGAGCAAACGAGGAACATCGCTGTTGCGCGGGGATGTTTTTCTCCTGAACGGGTGGGCGGGCAACTACGCAATATTCTCACAACGTAACTCGGTTGTCTAATCGCCTCCTGCGGTACTCCCGGCGCTTGTGGCTCCCCACAGAGGTAGACCTGTCGCGGCGTGCAGCAAATTCCTCCCTTGCAGAACGCGGCTGTCATTCGTACATTAGGGTTGTCGAAGGTGGGTTTTCGGTTCTCCATTGTCGATTGTTCCGCCCTCGTAGCTCAATTTGGATAGAGCAGCGGTTTCCTAAACCGCAGGTCGGCAGTTCGAATCTGCCCGAGGGCACTGGTTTTCGCCACTTTTG
>Ga0326726_10006494_pt1 | contig 10515 bp, 9 predicted proteins | sample MHFenrmetagenome_2_FD_207603 | JGI IMG/M metagenome (GOLD analysis project Ga0326726, IMG submission 207603) | Lab enriched peat soil microbial communities from Michigan Hollow, Ithaca, NY, United States - MHF15MN | ecosystem: Environmental > Terrestrial > Soil > Wetlands > Peat | place: USA... | reverse complement strand
CCGCCAGCATAAGAAGACCGTTGTTTGGTTTGTCTGGTCTGTCTGGTTTTCTGGTTGAGCGAAACTAATCAGATGAATCAAATCAACCAGATAAACAACACAAACCAGATCAACCAGATAACCAGCAACCCTGGCTTGTCCTAGACGTGTTGGCCATCGAAGTTCTGGTATGCCGAACTGGTTTTCCCCGCAACCTGATAATCCGAGCTCCACAGGGGTCAACTGAATGGGGTCGAAACCTTGCAATCCGCCAAGTCTCCTGCTACATTTTCCGGCAGTTATGGCACGCGTGTTCCCTATCTCGACTGCCCCGCTACGCATGACGGTGGCCCTCGGCCTCTGTGTCACGGCATTCTGTCTCATCACAGCCTGCTCCAGCACACCAAAACCGCAAGAGACCTCGAAGAAGTCGCTCAGTGGCACCGACGAGCAAATTTTCATGGGCGATTCGATCAAAAAGAACTACGACCCCAACGTTATCATGAAGCGGGGAGAGGCGTTTTTCGAGAAAGAGGAGTATGCGGAAGCTATCGTCGAATATAGCCATTTCCTCGAGCTCCACCGCACCCACATCCTGGCCTCCTATGCGGTGTTCCGCATCGGAGAGAGCCAGATGAAACTGACCAAGGGAATCCAGCGTGACCCAAGCCCCATTCAGAAAGCCATCGAAGCCTTTGAACGGCTGCGGAAAGACTTTCCAGGTAGCCGGTATGACAGCCCAGCGCTCCTGAAGATCCAAGAATGCCACGACCTCATGGCGCAGACGCATCTCTTTGTGGGGGAATTCTATTATCGGCGGGGCTCGTATCTCGCTGCCGCCCATCGCTTTCAGCAAATTATGAAACTGTACCCCGACAGGCCGGCCGCGCCCGATGCCCTGTACTTTCTGGCGCTCAGCTACCACGACCTGGGTGCGGACGATTGGGCCAGCGAACAGCTGACACTGCTGGCAGAAAAATATCCGGGCAGTACGCATTCCGGCGAAGCAAAGAGTCTGCTCGCAAAAATTGGAGGGGAGAAACCAGCACCGTTACTGGCCAAAAAAGCCGAACCCACACCCCCCTCTGCTTCGCCGACTGCACCTCCAACGGAGAATCAACCGAGTCTAGCCGCCGGACTGATCCCCTCTGCCCCGGATAGATCGTTCCGTCTCCCTTCCGCCTCGGCATTGGGCCAGTCTTTCGTCAGCTGCCGCCTTGGGGCCTGGTGCTGATCTAGCGGGCAGGATGCTGAAAAAGCCCGCCAGCTTCGTTCTCATCTCGCAAGAACCCTCAACGTACCGATGATATTCTCGAAAGGCGGAAGTGCTGGAGGGGTTTTTCCGTTCGCCAAGATCCATTGAACGGGCGAATGGCCCCACGAAGTGCGGTCGGTACCTCCTCTCCGGTTCTTGCTTCGCCTGCGGCCTTGCTGGACGTCCTTTTTGAGCATCCTGCGAGATCTCTTGCGTTGCCCCATCTGTGCGCTGGCCATTGAATTTTCACCGTGGCACGACGGTTTTTCCGCAGCCTGCCGGAGCAGCATCGAAGCTGTCATCACTCAGCTGCCAGTAAGCACTCGCGCCGAAACAACTTCTTTGTTATCTCTTCAGGCTGAAAGCTGATCACTGAAAGTTATTGGTGGACTCAACGCAGCTGCAGGGCTTCGAGCAGGAGCTCACTGGTGGAGGACTTCACAATTCCCTTGGCCCGCGGGATGAAGGACTGATACGTTTCTTTCCCCTGTAGCACTTCGCAGTAGAGCTGAACGACCTCTCGGTAGGGACTCAATAACCTGTGACAGAGGCGCGGGAACGTGTAGACGATGTCGGCGAGACGCGAAGCAATTCGGAACTCAGAATACAACTGCTCTCTGACTGCCAACTCGTAGTCCCATAAACTCTTGGTCCGATCGTGCCGCTGATTGAGGACAGCCATCGCGGCCAGCTTGCCGGAACGGACGGCGTAGTATATACCCTCGCCAAACAATGGATCGACAAGGTGCCCGGCATCGCCTACCAACATGGCTTGGCCATTCACAAGGTCGTCCAGTCCCGGTTCCGGACTTAGTTCGGTCCTGCTAAACAGGGGTAACGGATGGCCAATCGGCTTGGGCACATCCAAGCCCGCCAGGCCTTTTTCTCCCCCAACGAATCGATCGAAGGTTTTTTTGAGGCTCGCCGGTTTGCTCTGAAACTCCCCCACACCAACCGACAACCGCCCCTGCTTGGGAAAGATCCAGGCATATCCTTTCGAGCAGACGCCGATGTCGATCACGGCTTTGCCTATGGCCGGATACTGCGGCCCCGGTCCAAGTTCGATCTCGCTCTCTAACGTCGGTATGCAGCGTTGCCGCCGGTCGGGGAAAAGATGCCGCGCAACCTGGCTGTTCGCGCCGTCGGCGCCGATCAAGACCTTTGCATGATAGCACCCGCGATCGGTTGTCACCTCGACACCTCCCGGCACGTGACGGAGCGACTGCGGGTGCTCCCCTTCGTGAATTTCCGTACCGACGCGTCGGGCCTGTTGAACCAGGTGATGATCGAACCGATCGCGCATGACCATATAGGCGATTGGACTGGGCGATTCGATCGTGACGGATTCCTCACCCCGGTACAAAAACTGAAATCCGAAGATGGTGTCTTCGACGACGGACTTGAACCCTGGATCAAGAAGTTGCTCGATCCGGACCGACAAACCGCCGCCGCAGACTTTGTAGCGAGGATGTGTTTGTTTGTCGATGGCGAGAACCGACAGGCCGGCACGGCTCAGTTCATAGGCAGCAACCGCTCCAGCCGGCCCCATGCCGACAATCATAACATCGTAGGCTTTGACATCTGGCAGAGTGGGCATGGGAAGAATGGCGTCTTTGTTCTGAGTGCTGAGACTTGGGGTACGGTCGCTGGTGCACGAATCTTGGGAAGGAAGTTTCTTCGACTCAGCACTCAGCACTTCTTACTCTGGCAGTCTGCCCCTCTGGTTATTGTCCAAGATACCAGCCAATGCCATACCGCTCCAGAAAACCGGTAATCATCGTGAGCGAATTGGCGTAAATCATGACGCCGACAACGATCAGCAACACTCCGCTCACCGTGGAGACACCCCATAAGTAGAGACGCGCCTGTTTGAAATAGGCGAGGAACCGATCCACCCCTAGAGCCGTGAGAAACAACGGCACTCCCAGTCCCAACGAATAGCTCGTCAGCAACAACACCCCGTTCAACATCGACTCGGTCGTGCTGGCATACAACAAGATGGTCCCCAGCACCGGACCGACGCACGGCGTCCACCCGGCGGCAAACGCCACGCCGATCAAGAACGATCCCACATATCCGACCGGCCGATTTCTGAATTGGAACCGATGCTCCATTTTCAGAAAACTGATATTCAAGACCCCCAATAAATAGAGGCCGAAGATGACGATCACGATCCCCCCGATTCGGCGAACGTAATCTTGATACGTCACCAGAGCCTGTCCGATGAAGCTGGCCGATGCGCCAAACGAGATAAATACTGCTGAAAATCCACCGATAAACAACAGGGCGTTGACGACGATGGTTTTCTTCAGCTTCGAGCGCACCGTCGAATCGGTGAGTTGTTCGATGGACAGCCCTGTGACGTACGAAATGTAGGAAGGAACCAGCGGGAGCACGCAGGGTGAGACGAACGACAGCAACCCAGCTGAAAAGGCCGCCACAAGTGAGATATTCGTGATCGATTGCGACATGGAGACTAGGATTTCATCAACATCTGCACCAGCTGCCGCGCTTCGGGAGCTCCCCAGTCACGCGCGCCGAAGATCTGGTGGCGGATGACCCCTTCTCGATCGACCATGAACGTCATCGGGAGGCTCCGAGCGCCATAGGTCAATCCCACGCGATAGTCGTCATCGTGGAGGATGGGAAACGTCAAGCGGTTCTCTTGCTGAAACGGCCTGGTGACCGCCTCGCCTTGCGCATCGGTGGACACCGCGAGAATCTCAAAATCCTTCCGCAAAAACGTCCGATAGAGCTGCTCCATCGCCGGCATCTCTACCCGGCAGGGACCGCACCAGGTCGCCCAAAAATTCAGCAGGACCACTTTGCCACGCAAGTCCGAAAGCGTCACGAGATGGCCATCCAAATCTCGGAGCTGGAAGTTCGGCGCCGGCTCACCTAGCTTGACGGCACTGCGTCCAGCGACCGGCAGAATATCCGGCGGCGCCGCGTCGCCTATCCCAACCATCGCGACCATCAAACAGAGGACTGTTCCCGTCATCGCAAGCCGCATCTTCCCTTCCTCGCCTCATGATCCTCTTGATTAGGACTTGTAGGCTATCGAGTCCCGTCCAGTCACGCGGACCGATGATCTTCTCGCGCGAATGGCGCCCCGCTGATCGATAATGAACGTATCCGGCACTCCCACGCGTGTGTACGTCGAACGGCCGGCAGGAGCCACCGCCACAACTAGCCAGCGTACTTCTGTGTATCATACTCAATACAACATTGGTTTGACTACTCGCTCAATCTCCGCGAGTCATCATGGGGAGGCCAAGAAGGCGCGAAGTACTGGAGCGGTTCATGGAGGAATTTGTCCCAGCCTAAGCTAGACCAGACGACCATGGGATATTCTTGCTGGGAATCGTATCCTGGTTTCCCTTCATGCCGAACCTGGTCATTTTGCACGTGACCCGAAATGACTGTCCGATACCTGGTGTCAGCATCCAAGGCGATCCCCTACTTATGAGAGGAATGGACAATAGATGACTCATTCAGATACTATCGCACGGATCTGGCCTTTTGTCTGATTACTGATCACCTGAACCCAGAGGGGCTAATGCGACATAATTACCTGTTCACATCAGAGTCTGTGACGGAAGGACATCCGGACAAGATCGCCGACCAGATCTCAGACGGAATCCTCGACGCGATCATTGCCAAAGATAAATATGCCCGGGTGGCTTGCGAAACGATTCTGACCACCGGCATTGCCTTCGTGGCCGGGGAAATCTCCACCAAGGCCTATGTCGAGATTCCCGATATCATTCGCGAGGTCATCAAGGATGTCGGCTATTGCGACGCCGCCTGGGGATTCGACTACCATACCTGTTCCGTCCTCACCGCCATTCACCAGCAATCCGGGGATATCTCCATGGGCGTGGATTCCGGCGGCGCCGGGGATCAGGGACTGATGTTCGGCTATGCGACCAATGAGACGACCGAACTCATGCCGATGCCGATCGTCCTCGCGCATCGGCTCACCAAACGGCTGGCTGAAGTCCGGAAAAAGAACATCCTGCCTTGGGTCCGTCCGGATGGAAAATCCCAAGTGACCGTGGAGTACCGGAATGGAAAACCGGTGCGAATCGACACCATCGTCGTCTCGACCCAACACAGCCCCGACGTGACGAACAAGCAGATCGAGCGCGACATCATGGAGAAGGTGATCAAGCCCATGATGCCGAAAGGACTCTACGATCCGACGAGCGTCAAACACCACATCAATCCCACCGGCCGCTTCGTGGTCGGCGGTCCAATGGGCGACACCGGACTGACGGGCCGTAAGATCATCGTGGACACCTATGGCGGCCACGGCAGTCATGGAGGCGGCGCCTTCTCCGGCAAGGATCCCACAAAGGTGGACCGGTCTGCTTCGTACATGGCCCGCTACATCGCAAAGAATATTGTCGCCTCCGGGTTGGCCCAGAAGTGTGAAGTACAGCTCGCCTATGCGATCGGGGTAGCCGATCCCGTCTCCGTGCTGGTCGACACGAAGGGCACAGAAAAAGTGGCGGTCGAGAGTCTGGACAAGCTCGTACGGACACACTTTCCCTTAACCCCGCGCGGCATCATCGACTACCTCAAGCTCCGCCGACCGATCTTCAGAAAGACCGCATCATACGGGCACTTCGGTCGAAACGAACCGGAGTTCACCTGGGAAAAGACCGACAAAGCAAAAATCTTGCGGAAAGACGCAGGCCTATAATCACCACTGTGCGCAAACGACACGAAGGGGGACGGGATGATGAACCGTCCCCCTTTTTCTGATATCCCATTACCCCTTACGCCTAACGTTTCACGCCTAACGAGGAGGAGATCAGTGGACTACGATGTGAAAGATATCGAGCTAGCAGACCAGGGCAAACTCAAGATCGAATGGGCCGAAGCCACTATGCCGGTGCTGCGGCTCATCAAGAAACGATTTCAGCGAGAGAAGCCATTCGCAGGGCTCCGCGTCACGGCCTGCCTCCACGTGACAACCGAAACCGCCAATCTCATGAAAACACTCCAGGCCGGTGGAGCCGATGTCCGGCTCTGCGCCTCAAATCCGCTGAGCACACAGGACGAAATCGCGGCGGCGCTCGTCAAACACGACAGCATTCCGACCTTTGCGATTAAGGGCGAAGACAGCAAGACCTACTATCAGCATATCCAATCGGCGATTGCCCACAAGCCGCAAATCACGATGGACGACGGAGCCGATGTCGTCTCGCTGATCCATTCCAAGCGCAAAGATTTGCTCAAACACGTGATCGGCGGCACAGAAGAAACCACCACCGGCGTCATCCGACTCCGCAGCATGGCCGAAAAGAAAGTCCTGAAGTTCCCGGTGATCTCCGTCAACGATGCCGACACCAAGCACCTGTTCGACAACCGATACGGGACCGGCCAGAGCACGATCGATGGCATCATCCGCGCGACGAACCGATTGATCTGCGGCACCACCTTCGTGGTCGCCGGCTATGGTTGGTGCGGGCGCGGCATTGCCATGCGCGCCAAGGGCATGGGCGCCGACGTTATCGTCACCGAGATCGATCCGGTCAAGGCGATTGAAGCGGTGATGGACGGGTTCCGAGTCATGCCGATGGAACAGGCTGCCTTGCTGGGAGATTTTTTCGTCACAGTCACCGGCAACCTCAAAGTCATCCGCGGTGAGCACTTTGCCACCATGAAAGAAGGGGCCATCGTCTGCAACTCAGGCCACTTCAACGTCGAGCTGGATATTCCTGCCTTGGAGAAATTGAGCCGCAAGAAGCGCCTCATCAGACCGGGCGTCGAACAATTCACACTGAGGACCGGCCGTCGGGTCAGCCTCCTCGGCGAGGGACGACTCGTGAACCTGGCAACGGCCGAGGGCCACCCCTCCAGCGTCATGGATATGAGTTTCGCCAACCAGGCGCTCGGTGCAGAGTACTTGGTGAAGAACTACACGAAGCTGGAGAAGAAGGTCTATCCGGTCCCGCCGGTGATCGACAAGGAAATCGCCCGTCTGAAACTCGCCGGCATGGGGATGAAGATCGATACGCTGACGAAGGAACAGAAAAAATATTTGGCGTCGTGGGAAATGGGGACGTAGCGGCGGGCCTCAGGCCACCTTGAAGGAGCAAAGGAAGAAAAACTTCGTCGGACGGGCGCCCAGACCAGTGCCACCCGCGCTAAATCTATAACCCGGTCTGCTCGTGGAGAGTGAAGGAATAAGGCCACCGGAAACGGTGGCCTTCTTGTTTCAATTGCTTATTCCTGTCTCGACTTAACCCCGCTCAGATCGAATTGTTCACTCGACCAACGGGCTGCTCACCCAGCGGTGTCCTGTGAATCGGGGGAAGTCCACTAGGGGGGCAGCCCCCCTGCTACAGGGCCTCAGCGCTGTCAAACTCAGACGGAAACTTAGGTCTTCTTCAGCTTCGTGAATTTCGATCCTTCGAACGTCAGGTTGTACATCAAGCCCTTTTGACCGAAGATGAATCCGACGATCGGGTCTTTTAGATTCGTCGTATCGACGGCGCCACCGGCTCCCAAGGTGACCAGGGCAACGGAGCCGTCCACTCCCGCCTTCCATCCTTCGCTTTCTCGGAACTTCTGCAGAGCGTCGGCCTGCAGAAACACCACGACGATGGTCTTCATCTGCCCCCCGGCTTGCAATCCAACCGAACCAGCCGCCGTACTGTAGTAATCCGCTGTCTTCCCAGCGATTCGGAGCGCGCCTTCCCCATACTCTCCCCCGACTCCAAGGCCTGCCTTGATCACTGACGGGAACACCAGCACGCCCTTGCTGTTCTGGAGGAAACTCTTGCCGTCTTTCACTTCTTTTTCGAACATCAAGATGGCTGCGTCCACACCGGCATCAATTTCTTTAGCCGAGGCGGCCAAGGCGGGGCCGGCTAACCACCCGCTCAACAATACTATCGACCCTGCCAGTGCGGCTACGAGATGCACGCTGCGGCACCAGTTACTGATTCGTCGTGTCATGAACATACTCCTTTCATGAAGAGGCGGCCTTGACAAACCGTCTCGATTATTAAATGTGCCCTCATGGGGTCTCCACGAACTTCCTGATCTTCGTCTCGTACTGAGCGATCACCTTGGCCGCTGCGGCGAGGATCAGATCTCAATGACTGGAGGATCAAGCCTGTATTGGGTGAGCATAGATCTCCTTCCATTCAAATAGCAACTTACTCCTAAGGTATAATGCATAAATGATGCCAGCGATGTCGAGGGAACGTTGTTCTAGTGAAATACCACTTCAATAGAAGCGTTAACTCGGTCACAAAACCAGAGAAGAAAAAAAACCAATAAAGCAGTGAGGGATTATGGGGTTAGCGAGCCTCAGTGATTCTGTCGCAAATTTCCCCAATGATATGTGGGGTTTGAGGGTTGCAGATGTGCAGAGGATTCCATGGAAGCCGGTTGCATACTAGCCCCCTGATAGAGGACGGACCAACAACCTCAATGATGTCTGGAGAGAAAAAGGAACAGGTGACGTTTCCGCTGAATCCTGATGATTGCCGATGATGGCGGCATCCTGGCGGCGGTGAAGTCCGGCATCCATTGACATTGGGCGAAAGTTTTCTATAGAACGGTGCGCAGGGGCTGAGAAACGCTGTATTGCAAATCTCACGGCTCTGCGGATCGACATTCACTCACCGGCACTCTATTTCTCGCTCACATCGGGAACTGACGGCGCCGTACATCATCATATATGAAGGGAGTAGTCATGCGATTCAGGTATTCCATTATCCCGATGGTCACCTTCTTCGTCATGAGCATGGGACTCTTCTGCGGAGCCGAGGCCACAAACATCGAAGCGGGCCATGCGACCATGAGTTGGACGGGACAAGGCGTCATCGATGATCTGGGCTCTGGGGACAGAATCTTTAGAGGCGCGATTACCGGGAGCTTCCTCGTGAAGCATCTTCCAGTGGGCTCGGCGGCGGCGCAGATCCATAAGGGCAAAATGGATTGTCAGGCGATTCTCCATGTCAGCGAGAATCAAGAGGGGCCGAAAACGGGCGTCTGCATCATCAGGACTCATGAAGACAAGGACCTCGCGTACGTGGAGATACGATGTGTTGGAAAGAAAGGCGAATGCAAAGGCGAGATGACGTGGGCCTGGGGAAGGGGAGGATTCAAGGGAATTACGGGGACGACGCCCTTCGTCTCCACTATCTACATTGAACAAGAGAAAGAGGGACGGATCCAGGGAAGCGCACATTGGCCGGAGATGACCTATACGCTGCCGTAGAAGTCAAACCTCGCCATGCGAGAAGGGCATCAGCATCAAACTCCACTCTCTTCAATACTGATCCGCATTCATGCCACCGCGCACACACCAGGCACGGAAGGTAATGGTCTTAAAACCGTGGAGCACCTTCCCGGTGTCAAAGAACACGAGCCACGCGCTGTTCGGGGTGCCTGCGACCGTCGTGGCCGACCAATACACATCCAACTGAACGTTGGTAAAGGGATGGCCCAGAGGCAGGGTGGGCCCTGTCCTCATGGAAAGATCCATCAGACTCGCCAACTCAAAAATCGACGGCAGCCTCCAGCCTTTCCGACCGCCCACGTCCTTATCGGCGCAGGCAGCTCGAGCATCATTCCAGGACAACTCAGTCGTCTCTAGCGTCTTTTCCCAGACGAGCCCGGTTTCATCGTCTCGCACCGCCGCATCCCCAAAGGCACTCAAGATCGTAAACCGCGAGGCGCTCGGCAGCTTCTTATCCCAATTCTGTGTGTGTTCAGAGATACTCATGGTGGGATTGGGATTTGATGGGGGAGCCGCAAAGGCACTGCTCACCCCTGCCCCAATCGTAAAACAACTCCCGACCAAGACACAGAGTCCTCGCATCAGCGTGACACTGTTAGACAGCTGCCTCGTGCTTCTCATGCGATCCCTCCTGCCGTTGTGGTGGTCGAAAGTGTGGCCCATCTTCCCCCTGGAGACGCAGCGCGTCAATACCTTAAATCAAGCAGTAATATAGGGATGGAGGACGAGAATCCGCTGACTCGCTATCAAGTATTCACGGGGGGATGATGTCGAGCGGGGGCTGGCGGGAACTGAGGTCACCGGAGGCGCGAAGGATTGGCCAGAGAGGAAAGCCGAACCCGTGAGGGTCACGTCGGGAGATGCAGGGGCGACGGCAGGCCTGTGTGGTGCCCTTGCAAAACACGTCGTTTTTCTTTCTGGATGGGAAAGCCCGTTCTAGGGTGGGGAGTCGTTCCGAATAATGGAGGACCCCATGCTGGAAACTATCGTCCTTGCAGGTGCCTTGTTTGTGTGC
>Ga0326726_10006493_pt1 | contig 10515 bp, 11 predicted proteins | sample MHFenrmetagenome_2_FD_207603 | JGI IMG/M metagenome (GOLD analysis project Ga0326726, IMG submission 207603) | Lab enriched peat soil microbial communities from Michigan Hollow, Ithaca, NY, United States - MHF15MN | ecosystem: Environmental > Terrestrial > Soil > Wetlands > Peat | place: USA... | reverse complement strand
TGCCGAGCGTTGCCACGCGGTGCTGCGTAGCTACACCTCACAGGCGGGCAGTATCGAGTGCAGTTATCGACAGCGGCGTTACGGCGCGTTGCTGCACCGCTTGCGCGGCGAAGTAGAGGAGTTCTGGGAGCTTCCCGCCGCGCGTTATGCGTCGCTGCATCTCGACACGCCGGAACAGTGGCCCGACGCGTTTCGTGGTCTGCGCAATTTCGCGTTGAGCGATCCGTTCGCCTATCTTGTCGGGCAACGCGAGCGTCGGCGTCTGCGAAGCGCGGCAGCCGCATCGTGAAGTGCATGTCTATTTAGCGATAGCCGGGCTTGCAGGCGTAGGGCTCCGGATCCCATGGGCTCCGCACATAGAGCTCTTTCTGCGTGACGGGTGACTTGAAGTAGGCGGGATCATCGATGACCCACGTGATCTCGAGGTCGCCGGTCTCGCGGTTCACTTCTAGCCGCTCGGCGAGCTTCAGGTTTTCGGTATGCATAACGCCGGGAGCACGCGGCTCGAGCGTCCCGGCCACGAAATGATCGGTCGACGCGACGAGCGCCTTGCCGTCGAAATGTCCGGTCGTGTAACCCATCGTGCTCCGCGGCACGGTCGCAGGCGCGAGCCGCCCGTCGAAATGCACGACGCGCGTCGCATCCATGAAGCGATGCACGATCAGCACGTCATCGCCATCGCGGCGAATCTCGAACGGCTCGTTCACGTTGATCCAGAAGCGCACGGGGCTCGCGGGGTCGCATAGGATCGCCGGGTCGTCCTTCACGGGATCGAACGCCGCGCGAGCGCGTTCGCCCGCTGCCGTCAACTGGCCTTCGTAGGTCGAGACGGCGAAGCGCTTCATCGCCCAGACGCCGACTATCGAGGTCGGGTCTGCCGGCGCGTCCGCGTCCGTCGCGCGAGTCGGCGCGAATAGCTCGGTGCTTTTGAGCACGCGCCCGTCGCGAAAGTACGCCACGCGAAACGCGCATCCGGTCGGATTGTGGCGCGCCGCGACACCGTCGATCTTGATCGGCTCGCCGGGCTTGAACGAGTCGACGCCGAGCCCGTTGCGCGTGAGCACGGTACGCGACGCCATCTCGCAGCTCCAGGTCTGCTTCGCGCCGGCGGCGTCGGTGGTGTCGACGTACAGGAACGAGTGCGGGTTCACGAACTCGAAGCGCGAGACGACGCCCTCGATCGTCACGGGCTTGCTCGTGTCGTAGTGCGGCGCTACTCCGTGATGCGCGTGCGCGGCCGAGCCATAGGCGAGCGCGACGGCGAGCGCCGCTGCGGGCATGGTTTTCATAGTCCCCTCCCTCTGCGCAGCAGTTCCGATCGAGCGAAAGGTCCGACCGGCACGGCGCAGCCAGTTCAAAGATACCCTTTGAACACCGGTGTCGCCCAGGCTCTCGAGCCCGGCGCCGACGGCCTTCTCAGCTGCAGCGAGCGCCGGCAAGCCGCCTGCCCGGCGCTCGTACGTTCGGTGCCCGCTTAGCGCTATGCTTGGTCGGCCGCCGAGCCAAGGGACAACGAGGGGGGAACGACATGATCGCACTATTCGCTACGGCGCTCGCCGCCGGCCTCAACATGCCGTGCGAGCAGCTCGCCGGCGTCAAGCTCGAGCGCGCGAGCATCACGGCCGCGGCGACGGTGGCCGAAGGCATCTTCACTCCGCCCCCAGGCGGCGGCCCGCCGCCGCCCGCGAACGCTCCCCCGCCGCGGGCGATACCCGAGCACTGCAAGGTCACGATGGTGCTCAAGCCGACATCGGACTCGAACATCAACGTCGAGCTCTGGCTGCCGACGAAGAACTGGAACGGCAAGTTTCTCGCGGTCGGCAACGGCGGCTGGGCCGGCGCGATCCAGGGCTGGGGCGACATGCAGGAGGCGCTGCGCCGCGGCTACGCGACCGCGGGCACCGACACGGGTCATTCGGCGGCGGACGGCCCCGCGGGCATGTTCGCGCTCGGTCATCCCGAGAAGATCGTGGACTTCGCGTTTCGTGCGCTGCACGACATGACCGTGAAGTCGAAGTATCTGATCGACTCGTTCTACAGCGCGCCGCTCAACTACTCGTATTACAAGGGCTGCTCGACGGGCGGCCGCCAAGGCGTGATGGCCGCGCAGCGCTATCCGGGCGACTACGACGGCATCATCGCGGGTGCGCTCGCGAACCGGCACATCCACATGCACACCGCCGGGGCGTATCGGCAGATGCAGCTCGCGCTGCACCCCGATGAGGCGCTGCCCGAGGCGAAGGCGAAGCTCGTGAACGACGCGGTGCTCGCGCAGTGCGACACGCTGCACGAGGGCTTCCTCAACAATCCGCGCCAGTGCTCCTTCGACTACGCGTCGCTCGTGTGCAAGGCCGGCGGACCGACGGATACCTGCCTCACGCCGGGCGAGCTCAAGAGCGTGCAGACCTATTACGGCGGTACGAAGAACAGCAAGGGCGAGCTGATCTTCTCGGGCCAGGCGTACGGCGTGCCGGTGCCGGTGATGGCGAGCTCGCAGGAGCCGCCGAACCCGTTCGCGTTCGACTCGATCCGGATCTTGGGTTTCCAAGACGCGAACTACGACTGGCGCAAGTTCGACCTCGACCGCGATATGCCGATCATCGACAAGAACGTCGGCTTCGTCGACGCGGTGAATCCGGATCTGCGCGCGTACGAAGCGGCCGGCGGCAAGCTGCTGCTGTATGCCGGTTGGCGAGACAACGGCATCACGCCCGAGAACACGGTGCTCTACTACGAGAGCGTGCTCCGCGAGCTCGGGCCGGAGCAGGATGACTGGATGCGGATGTTCCTCGTGCCCGGGATGATGCACTGCGGCGGCGGTCCGGGCCCGAACACGTTCGACTCGATCACTGCGCTCGAGCAGTGGCGCGAGAAGGGTCTAGCCCCGGCCGCGATGCTCGGCACGAACCGCGAGTCGGGCTTGAAGCGCCCGATCTGCGCGTTTCCCGAGTACGCGAAGTACAAGGGCTCCGGCGATCTGAAGGACTCCGCGAACTGGGCGTGCGCGAAGCCGTGAGCCCTTGAAAAATCCCGCGCCCGCCTCGATTGGCGTGGGCTTGGCGTAACATTGGCGTAGGCGATTCGTAGCGCGTCGAGTGGCGAACCGCCAACCTGGCGCTCTCCCCCAGCAGCGGAGAGCGCCCCATGGATATGAGGGTTGACCCGAAACGGATCAGAGCGGAGCGCGAAAGGCGCGCCTGGAGCCAGGAGCACCTCGCGACGGTGTCCGGCCTCGGGCTACGCACGATTCAGCGCATCGAGAAGACGGGGGCCGCGTCGTTCGAATCCGCGCGCGCGCTCGCGTCCGTGCTCGAGGTCAACGTCGCGGAATTGCGCGTCCTTCGAGACGATGCGCGCACCGCGGGCCGCGAGAGCGGCGACCACTCGGCGGGTAACGCTCATCCCGTGCAGTCCGTCGCGACCGATGTTCACCCCATCCCACCCGACGGCCGCGCCAAGAGCCGGTTCCGGTTCCGTGCGCGGCCCGTGCTCGGCGGCGCCGCAGCGGCGCTCACCGCAGCGGGCGCGCTCTTCGTCGCGACCAAAGGTTGGGCGGACGTGGTGATGCTCGACGTCGGCGTATCGATGAACGACAGTCAGGTCGAGCAAAGACAGCTCGTGACCGAGGCGAACGATCACGTCGCGCTACGCGCGATCGACGACATGCTTCGGGTCGTGATGGTACCGACGATCGAAAAAAACGGGATCATGCTCGCGACCGAGATCTACCTGTTCGAGGGCAACGGCTACGTGCTCGCGTCGTCGCCGAAGGTGCTCGTCGAGGACGGTAGGCAGGCGGAGATCGAGCTCACGACGAAGGACGGCACGTCGATCCACTTCTCGATCACGCCGCACAAGAACCCGCCGTATATTCCGCCGACGCTGCACGCGATCTAGCGCGCTCGCGCCGGAGCGCGTCCACGCGCATCAAGGCGGGAATCGATGCAGCATCAATACGGGCCGAACGCTCCGCCCGGCATCACTGGATACGCCGTGCCCCAGCCGGGCCCGAAGCCCGTGCTGTAGCTCAAGCTGAAGCTCACGTTCGGATATCGGTCTTGGACGCTGGTGGCACTGGGCGACTCTTGCTGGCGGCGCATGTTGACCTCGTTCACCGCCGCGACGACGTTCGGGTCAGCGGCCGCGCGCTCGTCGAGCTGGTAGAGGAATAGCGCGGCGCCGGTCGGATCCGCGATCAACGCGACGCGGTTCGTGCCGGCCGCGGGCTTGTCGATCTCGGCGGGCTCGCGCAGCACCTTGCCGCCGTTCTGCCAGACGCGCACGAGGATGCCCTTCAGGTCCGAGACGCCGACGTACGGCATCCAGCGCGACGGGATCTCCTTGCGATCGAGCTTCATGAGCCCCGCGCGGTGCTTGCCGTCCGCGTCGAATACGGTGTACGGCTGGCCGCCGGGCTTGACCTCGGTCGGCAGGTAGCCGATCACCTTCGAATAGAACGAGCGAGCCTTCGTCGGGTCGTGCGTCCAGAGCTCCGCCCAACGCCAGCCGCTGTAGCCCATCGTGCCGCCTAGCGGGCGCTGCGGCTGCGCGAGGATCAGCGGCGCGCCGTCCGGGTCCTGCAAGATCGCGAACTGGCCCCAGCCCTTGATCTCGGTGACATCGGTGCGAATTGCCGCACCTGCTGCCTTCGCCGCGGCTACCGCCTTCTTCGCGTCGGCGACATTGATCGCGGCGAGCCAGGTCGACTCCGACACGTTCGGGATTTGGTCCTCGATCTGCGCGATGCTCGCGAACGGCGTGCCGTTGCGCCGCATCAGGAAGTTGCCGGTGGGACCGGTGTCGATCTCCCAGCCGAACAGGCCCGAGTAGAAGCGGATAGCGGCCACCGCGTCCTCGCTCTGGAGCTGGAACCAGTAGATCTCGCCCGCCGCATGGCTCTGGCCGGGCACGATGAGGGCGGCGGCGAGGGCGGCGCAAGCCGCCAGAAACGATGCGCGCTGAGGGGAACGGCCCATGTCGCTTCTCCTTGTTCGTGGGCGGGTTCGGCGCGCGAGTATCTCACACCGGCACGCTCACTCTGACTCGAAGTCTGCCGCGCCGGCGGGCCACTTGCGCGGTCCATACGATATATCGCACGATATGTCACACGATATACCTGACGACCGATCGGAGGGACACCATGAGACGCAAGGCTTGGGACTTCAGCGACTTCGTTAGCGGCGGCTTCGGCCCTGGGTTTTGGGGCGGTCCGCGTCGGCATCGGCGTTGGGGCCGTTGGTTCGAGCCCGGTGAAATGCGGCTCGTGATCTTGCGGCTGATTCGCGAGAAGCCGATGCACGGCTACGAGATCATCAAGGCGCTCGAGGAGCAGTTCCACGGCTGCTACACGCCGTCGGCCGGCAGCGTCTATCCGACGCTCCAGCTGCTCGAGGACCAGGGCTACGTGCGGATCGTCGAAGAGGGCGGCAAGAAGGTCTACCACATCACGCCCGACGGCGAGGCATTTCTCGACGACAACAAAGACGTGTTGTCCGAGATCGGCGAGCGAATCCGCGACGCGATGCACGGCGTCGCGGGCGGTAACGTCGGCGAGGTGAACGCCGCGTTCGCGGCGCTCACGAAGCGGGTATTCAAGGACGCGTGGCGTAACGGCCCCGACAGCGAGCGGACGGCGAAGATCGCCGAGATCCTGCGCCGCGCGACCGCGGATATCGAAGCGCTGTAACGCGTCAACGCGTCGACGTCAGGAACCGCGCACGATAGTCCGACGGATTGATCCCGAACTGCTTCTCGAACGCGCGCCGAAACGCGTCGGCGCTGCGGAAGCCGACCGAAGTCGCGACGCGTTCGATTCCGCCCGCGCGCGCGTGGAGTCGCCGCCGCGCCTCGTCGAGCCTGAGACGGCGCACGAGGGTCGCGGGAGAGCAGCCGAAGTTGACGTGGCACTGCCGGCTGAACTGGCGCGCCGACACCGCCATCTTCTCCGCGAGCGCCTCGACGCGCAGGTCGTGCGCGAGATTCGCCGTGATGTGCGCGGCGAGCTCGCCGAAGCGCTTGCGCGCGTCGGCCTGGAAGCGCAGCGGCTCGGAGAATTGGGCCTGACCACCGTCGCGCTTCACGTAGACGACGAGCTCGCGCGCGACCGCGAGCGCGGCCGCGGAGCCGAGATCCTCCTCTATGAGCGCGAGCGCGAGATCGATGCCGGCCGTCACGCCCGCCGCCGTGTAGAAGCGGTCGGATTTCACGAACAGCTCGTTCGGCGCGACGTCGAGCGCCGGAAATTTCGCGGCGACATCGGCTGCGAAGTTCCAGTGCGTCGTGACGCGGCGGCCGTCTAGCAGCCCCGTCGGCGCTAGGCCGTAGATCCCCGTGCAAACCGACGCGACGCGCCGGATCCGCGGCGCGGCGCGCGTTATCCACTCCGCCGCTTTGCGATTGATCGTGGCGCGGCGCAGCCCGTTGCCGCCCGGCACGATCAGTGTATCGAGTGCCGGCGCGCTGGCGATCGTCGTGGCCGGCACCAGCGTGACGCCCGACTCGCTGACGCACGCGTAGCGGCTCACGCCGATCGTCACGACGTCGTAGGCCGGACGAGGCGTGTCGCGCTCGGCGGGAAGCCGCGCGCAGGCGAACGCCTCGGCAGGACCGATGAGGTCGAGGGCCGTAACCCCGTCGAAGAGTAGAAAGCCGATGCGCTTGGGCTTGTTCATGGAGCGCATCTTGCCACCACGGCGATTGTCCGAAAGGACAATCTTCCGACGTTTTCGGACATCGCGCGGCGGCAGTCGCGCCGCCGATTAACGGTAATCGTCTCGCATCGCTCCGACCGAGGAGCGGCAATCGTGATGGACGGCCCCGACTTCTGCGAAGCTCAGTTCGCGGCGAAGCTCGTCGCGACGACCGTGAGCTCGCCGACCGGCGCGATGTGCGCCTCGAGCAAGTGGCCGGCCTTTGTCGTGCCGTCCGCAGAGCCTACGACCATGTGGACGTGCACATACGGCGTGCCGTTCCGCGTCGAGATATCGCCGATCAGCGAGACGATTTCCGTCTTGTCCTTGATCTCGATTCGCTTGAACGCGCCGACCTCGGGGTCGCCCCAGCCGAGCAGCGCGCCGGGCGCGAGCCCGCCGATGCCCGTGATGTGGCCCGACGTGATCTTGTTCTTCGCGACGAAGTCGTAGAGGCCCGTGAGGATCTCGTCGCCCGTGCCGAAGCGCACTTCGAACACGCGCCCGGTGGCCGTCTTCTCCTCGGACGTCATTTTCGGAGCGAGGCCGGTTTTCACGGGCGGTTGCGACACGAAGCCTTCGGGAAGAGGTCCCTTCGGCGTCGGCGGCTGCGCCTGCAGCGCACTCGACGACGACACGGCGAGCGCGGCCGCGACGCACAGGGTTGGAAGCCAGCGGTGTTTGATGCTCAGGATCATCTACGTGCTCCTTGTGTGGCGGACAGGTCAATGATGCTATCGCACCGCGTCGTCGGGCCGGACTACGTCCCCGCGCGCAATGCTTACCTTAAGCGCGTGCTCGCCAGAGCCGCGCCGATGCGCGGGCCGCGCCCTCGACGAGCGCGGCGAGCTTCTTGTACGCGATGCCGGGATCGACGCGGCTCAAGCCCGCAAACGAGCCGAAGCCGCAATCCGTGCCCGCGAGCACGCGCTCGCGGCCGACGATGTCGGCGAATTGCACGAGCTGTTGCGCGATGAGCTCGGGGTGCTCGACGTAGTTCGACGTGGACGCGATGCAACCCGGAACCAGGATCTTGTCGTCCGGCAGCTTCGCTTCCCGCCACACCGCCCACTCGTGCCGATGTCGAGGGTTCGCGGCCTCGAACAGAATCGCCGCGGGCTTAGCCCTCAGGACTACGGCTAGGATCTTCTCGAGCGCGATGTCGTGGTCGTGCGGTCCCTCGTAGTTGCCCCAGCAGATGTGCATCCGCATCGCGTCAGCCGGGATATCGCGCACCGCATGGTTCAGCGCTTCGACTTGATGGGCTGCGCGGCGTAGGAATTCCTTCTCGTCGAGCTCCTGGAATCCCGTGTGCCTCGCCATCGCGAGGTCCGGGCAGTCGAGCTGCAGCACGAAACCCGCCGCGGCGATCGCGTCGTACTCGGGCTTCATCGCGGCCGCGATCGCGTCGACGTACTCGTCGTGCGTCGGATAGTAATGGTTCGACTGGAATGCGGAGATCACCCCGGGCGACGCCGCGTTCATGAATGCGCCAGGCGCGGGGTGGCGATCGAGCGCCGCGCGCAGGTTCGCGATGTCTTTTTTCATCGCGGCGCGATCGACGAGCTCGACGGGCCCGACGCAGCCCGCGCGCTTGAACGTCTGCTTGCCGATCATGCGCGCCATCGCGTCGCGAAATTCGGGATACGGCGCGAGGTCGAGATGCGGCGGCCGCGGGTAGTGACCGGCGAAGCCCGAGAGCCGGTCCTTGATGTAGGTCGCGTAGCCGACCTTGCTCATTTCGCCGTCGCTCACGACGTCGATGCCGAGCTCGGCCTGCTTCGCGACGACGTCGTCCACAGCCGACGCGACGGCCGCGTCGAACGCGCCGTGGTCGTAGGCCTCGCCGTTCTCCTTTTTATAGAGGAGCGCGACCAGGGCAGAGGCTCGCGGCAGGCTGCCGACGTGGGTCGTGAGGATTCGGTGGGAGCTACGTGTCATGTGTTCGCGTTATGTCGCACCGAAGTATGGGCGTCACGGCCTATTGTCGCTCGGCACGCGCGGGGAGTCTCGATAGCGAAGGCGCCGCGGCTGTTCTCGTGGTACGCCCTGTGCCATGATCCGAAGCAAGAGAGAGGGTTGCGAAATGGCCAAGACTTCGCAACAGGAAAGGCGCGAGGCCGAGATATTCCGCGGCGACGCAAAGTTGTCGACGCAGGCCTCTAGCCATAGCAAGCTCACCCGGCTCTTCACGGATTGGCGCTTCGGCCTGCGCGTCGTACGTTACGCGCTGCATCTTCCAACACCGCTCGATACCGAAGATCGCCGCACACTCGAGCAGGTGATCTTCAAGTTTCTGCTCGCTCTGCCCAACACGCGCAAGGTCTTGTTCGTCGGGTGCGATTGGTACACGCGGCACTACGAGCAGACGTTCTTCCGCGGGCGCGAGTACTGGACGATGGACGTGTCGCCCGAGGCGCGCCGCTTCGCCGGTAAGCGACACATCGTCGCGCCGCTGCAGGATCTCGGCCAGCACTTTCCGGAAGGCTACTTCGATCTGATCATCTGCAACGGCGTTTTCGGATTCGGTCTCGATTCGCTCGACAATTGCGAGCAGGCGTTCGAGCAGTGTTACTTGCGGCTGCGCGAGGACGGCTGCCTGTTGTTGGGATGGAATGACATTCCGGCCCGTACACCGGTGCCGCTCGAAAGCCTGAAGAGCCTCGGCCGTTTCCGAAGGTTCGTCTGTCTCGAGCTCGGCACCTGGCGGTACGTGACCGACACGCCGTACCGGCACACGTACGATTTTTACCGCCGCTGACGCTTCCCCGCGCATTTGACGCCTTCGCAGCGGGCATGATCTAGTGCCGCGCGGGGGGATCGCAATCGCGATCTCAAGGGGTCGTCGATGTTCGTCGAACAGTGGCAAGGGTCCGCGCGATGACGCCGCGCGAGTCCCTCTGGACGAAGCTTCAGCGGCTGTTCTTCGGTCCCGATCCGGGCATTGGTCGTGCGCCTGCGAGCCGCCCGGGCGACGAGATGCCCTACGAGATCCTGATCGAGGGACGCGAGCCGATCGAGGCCTGGAGCGTCTGCACGGTATGCATGAACGCGGATCGAACCGCGTCGGTGCGGCGTCCGCGCTGGCGCTGCTCGGACTGCGGCTCGCTCGCCGATCACCAAGAGCCGATGACGCAATACCTCGACGAGAACTCGATCGAGGTGCTGGAGCGCAACTTGCGCGAGTGGCTCGCGGTGAAGGGCGTGCGGCCAGCCTACAAGACGCTGAGATCCGCGCGCTTGAAGTGCCTCATGACGCTGAGCCGGCGCAGGATCGCCGCGCCGGCCGCTTCCTAACGCGCAGAGTCGCGGATGCGCGCGCTCGCCGATCGGCTCGACCATCTCGTGCTCACCGTGAGCGACATCGGCGAGAGCCTGCGCTTCTACGAGCGCGCGCTCGGTTTCGAGCGCGAGCTCTTCCGCGGGCCGGAAGGGCAGCCGCGGTTCGCGCTGAAGTTCGGACAGCAGAAGATCAATCTCCAAGATCGCAGCACGGAGACGCCGACGAAGGCGAAACAGCCGACGCTCGGCGCGGGCGACTTCTGTGTGATCGCTGCGATCCCGCTCGACACGGTGCTCGAGCATCTGCGCGTGATCGGCGTCGAGATTGAGGCGGGCCCTGTCGCGCGTCGTGGCGCGCTCGGCGAGCTGCGGTCGATCTATTTCCGCGATCCGGACGGCAATCTCGTCGAGGTCGCTGAGTATGTGCGGCGGTACGCTATCTAGCGCTCGAGCGATGACGACGAGCTGATCGGCTCGGCTTCGATCAAGCACTCTTGGGCCGCCGCCACCACTGTCGTGTGCGGTCCGGTAGTCTGTGCAGGGC
>Ga0326726_10006492_pt1 | contig 10516 bp, 9 predicted proteins | sample MHFenrmetagenome_2_FD_207603 | JGI IMG/M metagenome (GOLD analysis project Ga0326726, IMG submission 207603) | Lab enriched peat soil microbial communities from Michigan Hollow, Ithaca, NY, United States - MHF15MN | ecosystem: Environmental > Terrestrial > Soil > Wetlands > Peat | place: USA... | reverse complement strand
ATCCGGTGCCGGTCAAGGAGCTGGCGAGCGAGAAGTGGATGGGCATGCCGGGCGCGAAGGATACGGGCGTGTTGCGCACGCTTCAGTCGCAGGCAGAGTTCCTCAAGGCCGCCGAGCAGCTATCGACGATCCCGCCTACCTGGGCGCCGTTCGTCGATTCGACCTTCCTCGCCAAGATGGTGTGATCGATTCCGTAGCCCGGGGTGAGCGGCGCGAACCCCGGGGGCGACGGTTGGGATTATTGCCCCGGGCATCGCCTCCGGCTCAGCCCGGGCTACGTCGGCGGATATGACGATCCAACAGGTATTGCTGGCTGCGCCTTCACGGCGCGCAGGGGCGAAGCTCGTCGTCGAGAGCGTGTCCAAGCGCTTCGGCACCGGCGAGGACGTCGTCCAAGCCGTGGAGCCGATCGATCTCGCGGTGCGCGCCGGCGAGTTCGTGACCATCGTGGGTCCTTCGGGTTGCGGCAAGAGCACGCTCCTCAACATCGTCGCCGGCTTCGAGACGCCCACGACCGGCCGGGCGGTGCTCGACGGCAAGCTCATTAGCTCGCCCGGTCCCGAGCGTGGCGTCGTCTTCCAGCAGGGCGCGCTTTTCACTTGGATGAGCGTGCTGGACAACGTCGCGTTCGGCCCGCGCGCACTGGGGAAGAGTGTCGCCGAGGCGCGCGAGATCGCGGGCAGGTACATCGAGCTCGTCGGCCTTACCGGATTCGCGAAGCGCTACCCGTACGAGCTCTCCGGCGGGATGCAGCAGCGCGTCGGGATCGCCCGCGCGCTTGCCAATGAGCCCGAAGTACTGTTGATGGACGAGCCCTTCGCTGCGCTCGATCAGCAGACACGCGAGCTGTTGCAGGAAGAGATCCGCGCGATCTGGCGCCGCACCGCCAAAACGATCCTGTGGATCACGCACAGCATCGAGGAGGCGCTCTTTCTCGCGACCCACGTCGTGGTGATGACCGCGCGCCCGGGGCGCATCAAGGCCGCGTACGCCTGCGGATTCTCCCGCGAGGCCGATCCTCTGATCGCAACCACGCCTGCGTTCGCGGAAGCCAAGCGCACGATCGTGGGCCTCCTGCGCCAGGAATCGCTCGAGGCGCAGCGCCAGGAAACGGCGGTCTGAGGTAGCGCGGTGGGTGACGCCGTCGAGACACTCACCGAGGATCTGCCGCCCGTGCGCGGCACTGCGCGACGTGACCGCTGGCTGGGCCTCGGCTCGTTCGCGGTGATGCTGGGCATCTGGTTCGCGGTAACTGGCAGCGGCTTGTGGCCGCCACTGGTGCAGCCGGCGTTCCTGCCTTCGCCTGTGACGGTCGCGAAGACGTTCTGGAAGCTCGCCAACAACGGCTATCAGGGCCACACGCTCGCGCATCACTTCCTGATAAGCCTGATGCGCTTCGGCATCGCGTTCGTCATTTGCGTGATCGTCGGCGTGCCGGTGGGATTGCTCATGGGCATGCACAGCGGCGTGCGCGCGGCGCTCGACCCGCCGATCGAGACCACGCGCCCGATTCCGAAGCTGGCGCTCCTGCCGCTGTTCATCATCTGGTTCGGTATCGGCGAGTTGTCGAAGACGATCGTCATCATCGCGGCGCTGTTTCCGTTGATTTCGATCTCGGCGATGCAGGCGGTGCGCGCGGTGTCCGTGCGCAAGATCCAGGCGGCGCAATCGCTCGGCGCGGGCCGTGCGACGATCTTCCGGCGCGTGCTCCTTCCTGCGAGCCTGCCGGGCATCTTCACGGGCCTGCGCGTGTCGGTGGGGATCGGCGTGACCATGCTCGTCGGTGCCGAGATGGTCGCGACCAGCGACGGCATTGCGTGGATGGCGCTGACCGCGGCCGATTTCATCCAGACCGACATCGTGCTCGTGGGCGTGCTCATCATGGCCGCGCTCGGCTACGGACTGGATCAGATCTTCCGCGCACTCGAGAGGCGCGTCGTGCACTGGGCGGGACGGGAGTGAGGCGCTTCGCCGCGTTCGCCGTCGCTGCCGTGGCCTGCCTCCAGGCGGCGGCGCAGCCACTGGCCGACTACCCCTCGCGCCCGATCCACATCATCGTCCCGACAGCGCCGGGCGGCCTCGGCGACGCGCTCGCGCGGTACGTCGGCGATCAGCTTGCCGTCGCCTTGCGCACACCCGTCGTCGTCGACAACAAGGCGGGCGGCTCCGGGGTGATCGGCAACGAACTCGCGGCGCACTCGCCGCCCGACGGCTACACGCTGCTCTTCGCGACATCGGCGACGCACATCATCGCCGCGCACGCGATGGGCACACCGCCATTCGATCCGCTGCGCGACTTCACGCCCATCATCAACATCGGCTACGCGACCTCGGTCGTCGTCGTCAATCCGGCGCTGCCCGTTCGTACGCTCGCCGAGCTGATCGCCTACGCCAGGGCGCGACCGGGCCAGCTCAACTACGCCTCCTCGGGTGTGGGCTCGGCGAACCACATCGACACCGAAGTCTTCGCAGGCCTCGCCGGCATCGACCTGGTGCACGTTCCGTATCGCGGCACGGCTGACGGCTATCGCGCGTTGCTTGCGAACGAAGTCCAGGTCATGTTCGGGGCGATCACATCGGCGCTGCCGTACGTTCAGGCGGGGAAGCTGCGCCCGCTGGTGGTGCTCGTCGATACGCGTTCGCCGTTGCTGCCCGACGTTCCGACCATCGCGCAGGCGGGGCTGCCGAGCGTCGACGTGCGCAAATGGCTCGGGCTCGTGGCGCCCGCGGGCACTCCGCCCGAGATCGTCGAGCGCTTGAACCGCACGCTCGATCGGATCCTGCACGAGCCGGGAGCACGCGCCTGGCTCGATGACCAGGGACTCGAGCTGGCCGGCGGATCGGCGCAGGCCTTCGACCAGGTCCTGCGCGCCGACTACGCGAAGTGGGGCGAGACCGTGCGGCGCTTCCACATCCGGTCGGAGTAAGATTCCACTCGCGCCCTGCCGCCTGGTTGCGGATTGGGGGACCAGCCGCAGTGGCGCTCCATCTCACGCATGCCCAAGCTTCGTCTACTGGTGCTCTCGGTGGGCACCCAGGTGGGTCAGAACGTCCTGACCACGCTGGCACGCCGCCGCGATGATCTCGAGCTGATCGCCACTTCGTCGGTTGCGCACGAGCCGTTCGTGTTCGACTACGACGCGGTGTATCTCGTGCCGCAAACCGCGGCGGAGCCCGAGGCCTTCGCGCAGCGTCTGCTCGACATCATGGCGCGCGAGCGCGTCGACCTGGTGATTCCGTGCCGCGACGACGACGTGGTGTTTCTCGCTAGCTTACGCGACCGGCGCCCCGATCTCGCGCCGCGCTTGCTGTGCGGCGGCGCCGAGGCCGCGCGCATCATCGCCGACAAGTGGCTGAGCGCCGAGTTCTGCTCGCGGCGCGGCCTGCCTTTCGCGCCGTCGATCGCTGATGGCGCGACGGAGCACCGCGCCGCCTTCGTCCGCGAGCACGGGTATCCGCTCGTCGCCAAGCCGCGGCGCGGTTATGCATCACAGGACGTGTATCTCATCTCCAACGACACGCAGCTCGAACATACGCTCGCGCGCGAAGGCTGGATCGTGCAGAAGTATCTGGGCGATCCGCGGACCGTCTCCGACTACCTGGCCGGGATCGAGACGCGCGGCATCCCGCTCTATCACACCTTTCAGGGATTCAAGCATTCGATCCAGGCGTTGATCGCGCCGGACGGCGCGGTGACGCATGTGATCTGCACGCTCAACGCGAGCCGCATGCGGCGCTCCAAACGGGTCGAGCCGGATCGCGATCCACGCTCGCGCGACATCGGCGTTCGGTGCGCCCAGGCGTTCTCGGCATCGGGTTGGCGCGGTCCGCTCAACATCCAGTGTCAGAAGAGCGCCGACGGCACGCTCTTCATCCACGAGTTCAACGGCCGCTTTACGGGCGCGACGGTCGACCGGTGGCTCCTCGGTTTCGACGAGGTCGGCGCAGCGATCGAGTGCTTCACCGGCGTTCCCGTCGGCGGCGGGCGCGACGCTCCGCCGGTGGCGCTCGAAGCCTTCGAATCGCTCGTCGCCCGCAGCGCGGATCCGCGCGACGTCGAGGCGCTTGCCCGTGACGGCGTGTGGAGGCGCGCGCGGTGAGTGCGGATGCCGGACTGCGCGTAATCGTTGGCGCTGCGATGCCGCGCGAGCCCGGCGCGCTGCGTATGGGATCCGAGCCCGGCTGCGACATCCCGTTTCGTCCGGGCGACGAATTTCCGTTCGAGGATCGCGCAGTCGAGAGCATCGACTGCGGCGAGTTCATCCACGCGCTCGATCGCGCGACCAGACTGCATTTCCTCTTCGAATGTCGCCGGACATTGAAGCCGGGCGGGCGGATCGGGATCGAGACGGGCGCTCGCCCGGAAGGTGTTGCGGATGACCTGGCGGTCCTGGCTGCCCTGGTCGGCCTCGATGCTGCGCGCGAAGGTTTCACCAAGCGCGACCGGCGCCTGTCGGGCAATCCGCTGGTGTCGATCCTGGTCCCCGCGTACAACGCACGCTTCTTCGCCGCTTGTCTCGACAGCGCCCTCGCGCAGACCTACGACCACATCGAGGTCGTGATCTGCGACGACTCGCCCGGGCCGGAGATCGAGGCCGTCGTTCGCGGACGGACGAGCCGGTTTCAAATCCGCTACGAGCGAAACGAAACGCGCCTGCGCCCGCGCGGCAATTTCACCCGCTGTTTCGAGCGCGCGCGCGGCGAGTTCGTCAAGTTTCTGTGCGACGACGACCTGCTCGCGCCGACGTGCGTCGCGTCGCTGCTCGATGCGTTTCGCAGCGCACCGGACATCGTAGTGGCGACCTCGCCCCGGCAGCGAATCGACGAGCACGGGCAACCTCTCTGCGACCAGCCTGCCACCGTGCCGATCGTCGCGGGCGACGCGGTGATCGCCGGACACACGCTCGCCAACGCGATGCTCATGGCGGGGCTCAACTTCGTCGGCGAGCCGAGCACCGCGCTCTTCCGCAAGGCCGACCTTCTCGATCAGGCGCCCGAGTATTTCCGGTTCCTGAACGAGGCCGGCCACGGCGTCGTCGACATGGTGACGTGGACGGCGCTGCTGCTCAAGGGCGATGCCGTCTACCTGCGCGAGCGCTTGTCGTCGTTCCGGATCCATGCGGGCCAGCGTCAGCACGATCCGGCGAAGGCGCGGCGCAACATCGAGAGCATTCGCGGCCTGCAGGCGACATGGCTCGACCTCGGCTTGCACCGCCGGCTCGCCCCCGACGTCCTGCTGACGCGGCCGTTCCCGTTCGCCGACGCTGCGGACTGGGAACGCCAGCCGATGCTCGGCTTCTCGGCGCGGCCCGTCGCAGCCGGAAGCGAGCCCGGGAACGCCGGCGCCCGCGGTTTCATCTAACGCTCCTACACCAAGTCGGAAGGAAGGAACGGGGATGACTGCCACCGCCGCGGCACCGCGGCCGCTGGACGACGCCGAGCTCGCGCGCCGGATCGGAGCGCGCGACGAGCGCGCGTTCGAGACGGTGATGCGCGCCCACAACGGCATGCTCTATCGACTCGCGCGCTCGATCCTCAAGGACGATGCCGAAGCCGAAGATGCGGTACAGGAAGCGTACTTCTCCGCATACCGCAATATCGCGAGCTTCCGCGGCGGGGCAAAGCTTTCGACCTGGCTCGCGCGCATCGTCATCAACGAGGCTTACGGTCGGTTGCGCAAGCAGAAGCAAGGGGGCGTCGTCGTCCCGTTCGACGCCGGTGCCCACGAGCAGGCCCGCACCGAGGAGGAAACCATGGCGGACGATCATGCGGAGCAGCCGGACGCGGCGGCGATGCGCGCCGAGCTGCGGCGCTTGCTGGAACGCCGGATCGACGCGCTGCCGGAGCAGTTCCGCACGGCGTTCGTCCTGCGCGAGGTCGAGGAAATGTCGGTCGAGGACGCCGCCGAATGCCTCGATGTTCCTCCGGCGACGGTGCGCTCGCGTGCTTTCCGGGCTCGCGCGCTGCTGCGCGAATCGCTGTCGCGCGAGATCGACACGGCCACGGTCGATGCCTTCGGCTTCGCGGGAGCACGTTGCGACCGCATTGTCGAGAACGTGCTCGCGCGAGTACGGGCGGGTGTCCCCTCGCCCTAGGCGTCTCCCCGCAAGCGGGGAGAGGGAAACCGCCAGGGTCATGCTACGAACCGGGAAATGGACAACTCCTTCACCCGCCTCGGCGGGAGAAGGTTGGGTGAGGGTGGGGTCATCTGCCATCGAGTATCGGATGCAGACTTTTTTACTGGAGGCAGTTCATGAGATCTTCGCTTCTCGTTTTCGCGAGCGCATTGGCGCTCACAGCCGGCGGCGCGTTCGCGCAAGCCGGACCGACCGACCCGCAGATCGCGCACATCGTCGTCACCGCCAATCAGGTCGACATCGACGCGGGCAAGCTGGCCGAGTCGAAAGGCAGCACCGCGGACGTCAAGGCATTCGGCAAGCGGATGGTCATCGACCACACCGGCGTCAACAAGCAGGCGGTCGCCCTGGTCACGAAGCTCAAGGTCACGCCGGAAGACAATCCGACCAGCCAGAGCCTCAAGCAAGGCGGCGAGGACAACGTGAAGAACCTGAAGGGGCTCAAGGGGGCGGCGTTCGACAAGGCGTACGTCGATCATGAAGTCGCCTATCACGAGCAGGTGCTCGACGCCGTCGACAAGGTCCTCATCCCCAATGCCAAGAACGACGAGCTGAAGGCGCTGCTGGTCAAGGTGCGTCCGGCGTTCGTCGCGCATCTGGATCACGCCAAGATGATTCAGTCGAAGCTCGGCAAGTAGCGGTCGAAAGCTCGAGCGCGAAATGGGCACGATCGCGTCGAAGCGGCGGCGGCACGGCCGCGAAGGGAGTCACGCCCTCGCGGCCGCGCTGGTCGCGGCGTGGTGCCTGGGTTGCGCGCCGGGTGCGATCGCCGCCGCGCCGGTCACTCACACCGTCGTCATCGAAGGCGTGAAGTACGAGCCGGAGACGCTGACGGTGAAGCGCGGCGAGACCGTCGTGTGGGTCAACAAGGACCCGTTCCCGCACACGGTCACGGCGAAGGGCGCGTTCGATTCGCACGACGTCGCCGCCGGCAAGTCTTGGAAGTACACGGCGCGAAAGGCCGGCGAGTACGCCTACATCTGCACGCTGCACCCGAACATGAAGGGGACGCTCAAGGTCGAGTAGAGATCTATGAAGCCCGGCGCAGGCCCGCAGGGATGATCCACCGCTCGCCGACGCGGAACGCGCCTTCGATCAGAAGCGCGAGCGCGGCCGCCGGAATCGCGCCTGCAAGCAGCATCGCGTGATCGTTCAGCGCGAGCCCGGTGACGATGCGTTCGCCGTAGCCGCCGGCGCCGATGAACGCCGCGATGGTTGCGGTGCCGACGTTGATCACCGCCGACGTCTTGATGCCGGCGAGGATCGTCGGCGCGGCGAGCGGCAGCTCGATCTTCGCCAGGATCGTGCCGCTCTGCATTCCCAGCGACTGCGCAGCCTCCTTCATTCCGCGCGAGATCTGCGCGAGCCCGGTGTGCGTGTTGCGTACGATCGGCAGGAGCGCGTAGGCGCTGAGCGCGATCAACGCCGGCACCGCGCCGATGCGGCCGGTCAGCGGGATCAGCACGGCGAGCAACGCCAGCGAAGGGATCGTCTGGATCACGGCGGTTGCGCCCAGGATCAGCGCTTCGGTCGCGGGCCGCTTGGCAGCGAGGATGCCGAGCGGGACGCCGATGACGATGCTGGCCACGAGCGAGACGAACACCAGCGCGAGATGGGTGAGCGTGAGGTGCGCGAAATCCGGGCCGAAGAGCTTGCTCCAGAAATCGCCCGCCGTCGCTGGCTTCGCAGGCTGTGCCGCGCCCGGCCGCTGCGCGAGAAACTCCGCCGCCACCGCGGCGAAATCCTTGCCGTCCAGTTCGGCCGCCGCGTTCATGCGCCGCATCGCGGCGTCGTCGATCGAGCCCTCGAGCTTGCCGAGCGCGGCCCACGTCTTCGGCAGCCGCTGCGGCAGATCGGCGCGGTAGAGCAGCACCGCATCGTAGCGCGGAAAGTAGTTTCGATCGTCGGCCAGCACGGTGAGTCCGTACTTGTCGAGCTTGGCGTCGGTCGAGTAGATATCGATCGCGTCGGTCTGCTTCTGCGCGATGGCCTCGTAGGCGAGGCCGTGGTCGATGCCGCGCGGCGTTTCGAAGGGCAGCTCGTAGGCGCGCTTCAGTCCCGGCCAGCCGTCGGCGCGCCCGATGAATTCCTGCGACAGGCCGAGCTTGAGCTCCGGATGCGCCTTCAAGTCGGAGAGCCTGGCGATGCCCTTCGCGCGGGCGTCGTCGCCGCGCAGCGCAATCGCGTAGGTATTGTTGAAGCCGAGCGGGACGCCGACCGCAAGGCCCATCGCGCCCAGCCTGACGTTGAGCTCGGGCAAGGGCGGGACGGCGTCGAGCTTGAGGATCTCCCTGGCGATGGTTCCCGTGTACTCGGGATAGACGTCGATCGCGGCGGTGGTAAGCGCGTTCAACACGATCGCGGTATTGCCGAGCCCCTGGCTGTGCGTCGCCGCGGCTTCGCCGGCGGCCTGCGCCGTCTCTCTGATGATCTCGCCGAGGATGTACGACTCGGTGAAGCGCTTGGAGCCGACGTGAAGCTCGGCTGCCGCCGCGGGTGCGGCCGCACCGATCACTGACGCAGCGGCGACGGCCAGCATCCGACTCAGTGTTCGCATCGGCGTCCTCCCCGACAGCATGCGCAACCCCTGCATCAATGTACACTACGCCCGCCCAACCTGGCTCACCCGCACGCGTGATCGCCTACCCGCACCTCCTCGCACCGCTGAACCTCGGCTTCACGACGCTCGCCAACCGCGTGCTCATGGGCTCGATGCACACCGGGCTCGAGGAAGCGGGCAACGGCTTCGAGAAGCTCGCGGCGTTCTATGCCGCGCGCGCGAAAGGCGGTGTGGGGCTGATCGTCACCGGCGGCATCGCGCCCAACTTCACGGGCAGGCTCGAGCCGCGCGCCTCGCAGCTCTCGTTTCCCTGGCAGGTGGGCAAGCATCGCCTGATCACCGACGCGGTGCACGCCAACGGCGGCAGGATCGCGCTGCAGATCCTGCATGCCGGGCGCTATGCGTTTCACCCGCTGTCGGTCGCGCCGTCGCGCGTGAAATCTCCGATCACGCCGTTCCGTCCGCGGGCGCTGACGCGCTGGGGCATCCAAAGAACGATCGCCGCGTACGTGCGCTGCGCGAAGCTCGCGCAGAGAGCTGGCTACGACGGCGTCGAGATCATGGGCTCCGAGGGTTATCTCATCAACCAGTTCGTCGCGCCCCAGACCAACCTTCGCGACGACGAATGGGGCGGCTCGTTCCTCAATCGCATGCGGTTTCCGATTGCGATCGTGCGCCGCACGCGCGAGGCCGTTGGACCGAAGTTCATCATCATCTACCGGCTGTCGATGCTCGATCTGGTCGAGGGTGGCAGCACGTGGGACGAGGTCGTGTCGCTGGCGCAGGCTGTGGAATCCGCCGGCGCCACGATGATCAACACCGGCATCGGTTGGCACGAGGCGCGTATCCCGACCATCGCGACCATGGTGCCGCGCGCGGCGTTCGCATGGGTGACCCGACGTCTGATGGGCGAGGTGAAGATTCCCCTCATCACCACCAACCGCATCAACGATCCGGCCACCGCCGAGACGCTCCTCGCTCGCGGCGACGCGGACATGGTGTCGATGGCACGGCCGTTCCTCGCCGACCCGGAGTTCGTCCGCAAGGCCGCGTTCGGCCGCGCCGACGAGATCAACACCTGCATCGGCTGCAACCAGGCTTGCCTCGACCAGATCTTCGAGCGCGTGACCGCGACGTGCCTCGTCAACCCTTACGCGTGTCGCGAGACGGAACTGACGCTCACGCCCGCCGTGAAGAGGAAGAAGGTCGCGGTGGTCGGTGCGGGCCCAGCGGGCATGGCGTGCGCGCTCACCGCGGCAGAGCGCGGGCACCAGGTGACGCTCTTCGAAGCGTCCGCGGAAATCGGCGGCCAGTTCAACCTCGCGCGGCGTATTCCGGGCAAGGAGGAATTCGCCGAGACGTTGCGCTACTTTCGCACGCGGCTCGCGAAGCTCGGCGTCGAGATCCGGCTGAATCGCCGAGCCGGCGTGGAGGACTTGCGCGGCTTCGACGACGTGATCCTTTCGTCAGGGATCGTGCCGCGGCGCCCGCCGATTCCAGGGCTCGACCATTCGAAGGTCGCCGGTTATGTCGAGATCGTCGAGGGACGAAAGATCGCCGGAGCGCGCGTGGCGATCGTCGGCGCCGGGGGCATCGGGTTCGACGTCGCGGAATTGCTGACCGCGGGCGAATCGGCCGATGGACACGCGAGCGACGGACGCGCCGACGACGCGGCGATCGCCGCGTTCCGTGAGGAGTGGGGTATCGATGGGGAATACGCGACGCGCGGCGGGCTCAAGCCGGCGCCGACCCCTGGCGATCCGGCGCTCTCCCCCGTTTCGCCGCGTCGGCTCTGGCTACTTCAACGCAAGGCGTCGAA
>Ga0326726_10006491_pt1 | contig 10520 bp, 10 predicted proteins | sample MHFenrmetagenome_2_FD_207603 | JGI IMG/M metagenome (GOLD analysis project Ga0326726, IMG submission 207603) | Lab enriched peat soil microbial communities from Michigan Hollow, Ithaca, NY, United States - MHF15MN | ecosystem: Environmental > Terrestrial > Soil > Wetlands > Peat | place: USA... | reverse complement strand
AGGGCCTCAACATCTTCAACACCAAGTACGTGCTCGCGCGCCCGGACACCGCGACCGATGGTGACTACCTGGCGATCGACTCGGTGGTGGCGCACGAATATTTCCACAACTGGACCGGCGATCGCGTCACCTGCCGCGACTGGTTCCAGCTGTCGCTCAAGGAAGGCCTCACCGTATTCCGCGACCAGGAGTACAGCGCGGACCTCTACTCGCGCGCCGTGGAGCGCATCCAGAACGTGCGCATGCTGCGTGCCGGGCAGTTCCCGGAAGACGCCGGCCCAATGCGGCACCCGGTGCGGCCGCAGTCGTACATGGAGATCCGCAACTTCTACACCATGACGGTGTACGAGAAGGGCGCGGAAGTGGTGCGCATGCAGCACACGCTGCTGGGCGAGGAGAAGTTCCAGGCGGGCATGCGCCTCTACTTCCAGCGCCACGACGGCAAGGCCGTGACCTGCGATGACTTCGTGCAAGCGATGCAGGACGCTTCGGGCGTGGACCTCGCGCAGTTCAAGCGCTGGTACGACGTCGCCGGCACCCCGGTGCTCGACTGCACGGGCGAGCACAAGGACGGCACCTTCACGCTAAGCGTGAAGCAGTCGATGACCCCGCCCTTCCACATCCCGCTCGCCGTGAAGATCGCCGGGCGCGAGGAAGTGCTCTCGATCCGCAAGGCCGAGGAGTCCTTCCGCTTCCCGGCCAAGGAGAAGCCCGTACCCTCGCTCCTGCGCGGCTTTTCCGCGCCGGTGATCCTCAACTACCCGTACGCCGAGGACGAGCTGCTGCACCTCATGGCGCACGACGACGATCCGTTCAACCGCTGGGAGGCGGCGCAGCGGCTCGCCGCCGCGATCGTGCTGCGCAACCGCGGCGTACCCTCGGAAGGATTCCTCAAGGCTGCGAAGAACGTGCTCATCGACCCGGATCCGGCCTTCGCCGCCGAGGCGCTGACGCTGCCCGCCGAAGCATTCCTCGCCGAGCAGATGCCCGTGGTCGACCCCGACGCGCTGCACCAGGCGCGCAACGCGCTGCGCAAGGCGCTCGCCCGCGCGCTCGCCGGCGAGCTCGCCGCGCGGTACCGCGCGCTCGCGCCCAAAGGGCCGTACGTCCCGGACGCCGATTCGGTGGGCCGGCGCGCGCTGAGGAACCTGTGCCTGTCCTACCTCTCGGAGGTGGGCATGCGCGCGCTCTGCTACGAGCAGTTCAAGAGCGCGAACAACATGACCGACGCGATGGCCGCGCTCGCCGCCCTCGCCAACCTCGACTGCGAGGAGCGCCAACTCGCGCTGGACGCCTTCTATGCGAAATGGAAGGACGAGCCGCTGGTGGTGGACAAATGGCTGGCGGTGCAGGCCGGCTCGCGGCTGCCGGGCACGCTTGCGCGCGTGAAGGAGCTGCTGGCGCACCCGGCCTTCGACCTCAAGGTGCCAAACAAGGTGTACGCCCTGATCCGCGGCTTTAGCGCCAACCACGTGCGTTTCCACGCCGCCGACGGAGCGGGCTACGCCTTCCTCGCCGACCGCGTGATCGAGCTGAACGCGCTCAACCCGCAGGTCGCGGCGCGCATGGCGCGCGGCTTCGATCGCTGGCGGAAATTCGATGCCGGCCGCCAGGCGAAGGCGCGCGCGGCGCTCGAGCGCATCCGCGACGCGCAAGGTCTGTCGCGCGACGTCGCCGAGATCGTCTCCAAAGCCCTCGCCTGAGGCGCGCGCATGGCCACGACCGTCCTTGCCATCTTCGCGGTCGTGTACCTGGGCATGATCCTCGGCGGGCTGCCGCTCCTGCAGCTCGACCGCACCGGCGTGGCGCTGCTCGGCGCGATCGCCATCGTGGGCCTGGGCGTGCTCACGCCCGAGGAAGCCGCGCAGTCCATACACCTGCCGACGCTGCTGCTGCTGTTTTCCTTCATGGTGCTCTCGGCGCAGATGCGCCTGGGGGGCTTCTACACGCGCGTCACGTTGCAGATCGCGGACCTGCGCGTCTCGCCGCCCGCCTTGCTCGCCGCCGTGATCGCGGTCGTGGGCGCGCTATCGGCGGTGTTCAGCAACGACGTCATCTGCCTGGCGATCGCGCCGGTGCTGGCGGACGCCTGCCTCGAGCGCCGTCTGGATCCGGTGCCCTACCTGCTCGGCCTTGCCTGCGCGGCCAATGTCGGCTCCGCCGCCACGCTGATCGGCAATCCGCAGAACATGCTGATCGGGCAAGTGCTCGAGCTGTCGTTTGCCGGATATTTCCTTGAAGCGATCGCGCCGGTGCTGCTCGGCCTCGCCGCCGTGTGGGCGATCCTCGCCTGGCAGACGCGCGGCCGCTGGCGCACGGTGCTCGACGACCCGCCGCCCGAGCGCCGGCGGGAGGACGCGCCCTACGACCGCTGGCAGACCATCAAGGGGCTCGGCGTCGCCTGCGCGCTCGTCGGCGCGTTCCTGTTCAGCGATCTGCCGCGCGATGTGGTTGCGCTCGTCGGCGCGGGACTGCTGCTGATGAGCCGCCGGCTGCACTCCAACAAGATGCTTGGCCTGGTGGACTGGGAGCTGCTGGTCCTGTTCATCGGGCTGTTCGTGGTGAACCATGCCCTCGCGCAGACCGGCCTCACCGAGCAGGCGGTGGCCGCGCTCACGAATGCGGGCGTGCCGCTCGCCGAGTCCAGGCCGCTGTTCGCGGCGACGCTGGTGCTGTCCAACATCGTGTCCAATGTCCCCGCGGTAATGCTGTTGCTGCCCGTGGCGACCGAGCCCTTCTCGGGGCCGATGCTGGCGCTTGTCAGCACCCTGGCGGGAAACCTGCTCATCGTGGGCTCCATCGCCAACATCATCGTGGTGGACGCCGCGCGCCGGCGCGGCATCGCGATCGACTGGCGCAGCCACGCGCGCGCCGGCGTGCCCGTGACACTGGCGACGCTGGCGATCACCGCTGCCTGGTTCGCGCTGAGACATTGAGCTAAATTTTCACCAGTGTCGGGACGCCGCGACGCACCGGCCTTGTCGCGGCGTCTTGGCCTTGTCGCGGCGCCCTGCATACATCGTCACACCGGCGGCATGCGCAGCCGCATCACTGCGCAATATGCCCTTGAGCCCTGCGCGCAAGCTGGCATTGTGTGCGACGTTGACCGCGTCCAATATCGCCTCACGGCTGGCCACAACGGGCCAGCTCCTCGTCCGCTCGGGAATCGAGATCGGCCGGCTCCTCGGCTCGATGCTCGAGGACGGCGACACCGTGACCGCGAGCGTCCCGCCGCAACTGATGCTGCTCTCGAAGCTGGTTCACGTCGAGCCGGCAAACGGGACCATGCTTCTCGCATATTCCGATCACAAGCCAGCCAACACGGCGGCGCTCGCGTCGCGCTCGCTGGTGCTGCGCTGCAGCCACCGCGGTGCGCAGTTCGCCTTTTCGGTGGATCGGCCGAGGCAGGCTGCGTATGCGGGCCAGCCCTGCATCCAGTGCGGGCTGCCCACGGCGGTACTGGGGATGCAGCAGCGCCGCGGGCTATCGCGCATCCAGGTGCCGGCGCAGGCGACGGTGCGCTGCGACCTGCGCATGGGCCTGCAGGTCTTCGCCTCCAGACTGGTCGACGTCAGCCTCGATGGCGTCGGCGCGCTGATATCCGACCCTACGATCCCGCTTTGCGCTGGCTCCCGGCTGGAGCACGCGCGCATCTGGCACGCCCAGGCCGAGCCTTTCTTCGTCGACCTGGAAGTGCGCCACGTGACCCGCATCAGCCTCGCCAACGGCAAGATGGTCAGCCGCGTCGGCTGCAAGGTGCTCGGCGCGCGCGAGGTTCTGGAACAACTCATCCGGCTGTTCATCATCGACTTGAGTTGAACCGCCCGCAGCACAGGGGGCCGTCAGCGCGGGCCTGCTTTGACTGAGCAGCGCCGCTTGTCCGAGAATCCCGGCAATGCAACGGAACCCGGGGTCCCATGGATAGCACGCTGCAGCTGCTCCTCGCCACCGTGGTGTTCCTCGGCATCCACATCCTGCCAAGCACGCCGCTGCGCGCGCTGACGGTGCGATTGATTGGCGAAGGCCCCTACCTCGGCCTGTTTTCGCTCGCCTCGCTCGCAGGGCTCGCGTGGATGGCCTACGCCTACAAGCAGGCGACTTTCTTCGCGCTGTGGCCCGGATTGCACCTGCTGCCGGTCGCGGTGATGCCGTTCGCCTTCGTGCTGCTCGCCTGCGGCGTGCTTGCGCGCAACCCGACACTCACCGGCCAGGCCGCCATGCTGAAGCACCCGGAGGCCGCGCGCGGCATGCTGCGCATCACGCGCCATCCTGTGATGTGGGCGATCATGATCTGGGCAGGAGCGCACGTGCTCGCCATGGGCTCATTGCAGGCGACGATCATGTTCGGCGGCCTGTTTCTCCTCGCGGCAGCCGGCACGACGCTGCAGGACGCGCGCAAGGCGGCGCAGCTGGGTGACGACTGGAGGCGATTCGCCGCGCGCACCTCGAACGTCCCGTTCGTCGCCATCGCACAGGGGCGCAACGTGCTGTCATTGCGCGAGATCGGCTGGCGGAACCCGGCGATCGGGCTGGCGCTGTTCGGCGTCCTGCTCTACTTCCACGGCTGGCTGTTCGGCGTACGCGCCTACTGAGCTGATTTCCTCTGCACGCGCTGGTCGAACTTGGCGACATTGACCACCACGCGCTCGTGCGTGCCGTCGCCGATCAGCTCGCGCTCGTCGTGCGCTTCGACGCGAAAGCGCACCGTGCGCCCTTCGACCGCGACGACTTCGGCGCTTGCCGTCACGCGCATGCCGACCGGGGTGGCGGCGATGTGCCGCACGTTGAGGATCGTGCCCAGGCTCTGGTGTCCCGGGGGCAGCAGGCGTTCGATCGCATCGAGCGCCGCCGCCTCGATCACGTTGATCATCACCGGCGTCGCCAGGACATGCACCCGTCCGCTGCCGACGCGCGGCGCGGTATGCTCCTCGCCGACGAGCAGTTCGGCGCGGCCGCGAAGCCCTGCCTTGAGCGCTTCCATATGCGACCTATGATAGCCGTTCGCGCGCGCCCGCCGCGCAAGGCGCGCCGCCCGCGCGTGCGGCCTGACGCCACATCGGCCGCGGCCATGCGCACGGCTATGCGCGAATGCGTCGATCACATCGAGGCAAACGTCGCCGGAGCCGCAGCCGGCGTCGAACCCGAATACCTCCATCAGCTGCGCGTGGGCATGCGCCGCCTGCGGGCTGCGATGCGAGCATCGCGCGGTCTCTGGCGCAAGAAGGACGTGCGGGCGCTGCGCCTCCCGCTCGGTGCGCTGCGTGCCGCTTCCGGCCCCGTGCGCGACCTGGATGTAATCATGCCCCTGCTGCCCCCATCCGCCCGGCCGGCCGCGCGCGCACGTCGGAGGACCGCGCAAGCCGCACTGTCCCGCCTCCTCCGAACAGTTCCGCCGTGGCGGCTGCCGCGGGCGGCGGCGGGCGAGCCACCGCCCTTGCACGCGTTTGCGCGCAGGACGCTCTCGCGCCTGGATCGCAGAGCTATGCAGCGCGGCACGCGTGCCGACTGGTCCGATGCCGACGCGCGTCACGCGCTGCGTACCCGTCTGCGCCGGCTGCGCTATGTCAGCGAGTTCCTAATGCGCTCATTCCCGCGGCGAGACGCGGCGCCGTTGATCGACAGCTTGAAAGACCTGCAGGACCTGCTCGGCGAACTCAACGACCAGGTCGTGGCGCGCAGGGTCGCGCGCGAACTGTCGTGCAGCATTCCTGCCGCGACCGCACGCGAGCGCGCGCTGATCGCGCGCCTGCCGGCGGCTTGGAGGCGCTTTGCGGCGGCTCCGCGCTTCTGGCAGGACATCGGCTCCTGACGCCGGTCTTGCGCGGGCTATCATGGCCGCATGAATCCGCGCGTCGTGATCCTGGGCTGCGGCTTTGGCGGTCTGTTTGCCGCCCGGGCGCTGCGCGGGGCGCCGGTCGAGGTCACCGTCGTGGACCGCACCAATCACCACCTGTTCCAGCCACTCCTTTACCAGGTAGCCACCGCGGGACTCGCCGCACCGGCGGTCGCCGAACCGATCCGGCGCATCCTTTCCGGCCAGAGGAACACCACGGTGCTCTACGGCGAGGCGCAGCGCGTGGATGTCTCTGCAAAGAGGGTGATCCTGGAGAATGGCGAGGCGCTCGACTACGACCGGTTGATTCTCGCCACCGGCGCTCGCGACAGCTACTTCGGCCACGACGAGTGGGCGCAGCACGCGCCTGGCCTCAAGACGCTGGAGGACGCCTTCGATATCCGCCGCCGCGTCCTGCTCGCCTTCGAGCACGCCGAGCGTGAAAGCGATCCCGTGACACGCGCCGGCTGGCTGACCTTCGTCGTCATCGGCGCGGGCGCCACGGGCGTCGAGATGGCCGGCATGCTCGCCGAGATCGCGCGCCATACGCTCAAGGGCGAATTCCGGCGCTACGACCCGCGCAATGCGCGCGTGGTCCTCGTGGAAGGCATGGACCGCGTGCTGCCGCCCTACCCGCCGGAGCTCTCCGAGCGCGCGCGCCTGCAACTCGAGCGCCTCGGCGTCACGGTGTGGCTCGGACGCCGCGTCACCGGCATCGACAACGGCGGCGTGCAGCTTGGCGGCGAGCGACTGGAAGCGAGGACCGTGATCTGGTGCGCGGGCGTCGCCGGGTCCGCGCTGGGCGCTACGCTCGGCGTGCCGCTCGACCGTGGCGGCCGCGTCATCGTGGAGCCGGATCTGTCAGTCCCCGGCCACCCGGAAGTCCAGGTGGTAGGCGATCTCGCGCTGCTGCCTTCGCACCAGCCGCCCGTGCCGGGCGTGGCGCCCGCCGCCAAGCAGATGGGCCGTCACGCCGCGCGCAACATCCTCGCCGCGCTCGCCGGCAAGCCGGCGCGGCCGTTCCGCTATCGGGATTACGGCCAGCTCGCCACCATCGGCCGCAGCGCCGCGGTGGCGATGTTCGGGCGCATCCGCATCTGGGGCTGGCTCGCCTGGGTCGCGTGGCTCACCGCGCACATCTACTTCCTGATCGGCTTCAGGAACCGCCTCGTCGTGCTGATCGACTGGGCTTGGGCCTACTGGACTTTCGAGCGCTCCGCACGCATCGTCATCAGCGAGGGCCGGCGGCCGGAGGGCTGAGCGCTAGCGCCCCTTGCGGGACTCAGCGATGTAGAAGCGCGCCCGCTCAGCCGTCTCGATGCACTCGGCGTAGTCCTCGACCACCTGGTTGGTCTTCGCGCGCGTAAGCAGCCCCGCCGCCTTGCTGTAGCTGACGGTGCCCGAGAAGCCCTGCGCCTTGGCGAGGTCGAGCTCGTTCCACGCCGTATCGAGCAGCAGCCCGCAGCGCTCGCGGCCGTTGGTTGCAGTGGCGCAGCCGGATGCGATCATGGCAATCGCGGCAAGCAACAAGATATTTCGCATGGGCGCCATTCTAACGCCCCCACAGCCACGCCGCGCCGCGCACGCCGCTCGCATCGCCGTGCTTCGGCGGCAGCAGGCACGTGTCCACCCGATCTGAAAACACGTACTTTTGCCAAAGCGTGGGAACGTTCCGGTAGAGCCGGTCCACCTTCGAGACGCCGCCACCCAACACGATCACGTCCGGGTCGAGGATATTGATCACGCCCGCCAGCGCGCGCGCGAGGCGCTCCTCGTAGCGGCCGAGCGCCACGTCGCCGCCATCGCGCTCGAGCGCGGGACCCGAAAGGTAGGTCTCGATGCAGCCGCGCCTGCCGCAGTAGCAGGTGCGCAGCGGCAGGTCGGAACCCTCCGGTAGCGGCAGGGGATTGTGGCCCCACTCTCCGGCGATCGAATTCGGACCCGTGAGCACCTCGCCGCGCACCACGATGCCGCCGCCTACGCCGGTGCCCAGGATCACGCCGAACACCACCTCCGCGCCGGCGCCGGCGCCATCCACCGCCTCCGAAAGCGCGAAGCAGTTGGCGTCATTTGCGAGGCGCACCTCGCGGCCGATCGCATTCTCCAGGTCCTGCTTGAGTGGCTTGCCGATGAGGTAGGTGGAGTTCGCGTTCTTCACGAGACCGGTCGCGCGCGACAGAGAGCCCGGAATTCCGAGACCCACGCTGCCGCTCGCGCCGAGCGCGGCTTCGGCTTCGCGCACCAGCGCGGCGATGGTGTGCAGCGTGGCCTCGTAGCCGGCCTTCGGCGTGGGCACGCGCTTGCGCAAGACTTCCGCGCCGGTTTCATCGAGCGCGAGCAGCTCGATCTTCGTGCCGCCGAGGTCGATGCCGATCCTGCAGCTGGAACTCCTGGCCATGATTGGCCAGCATTCTACTGAGGACGCGCTAGGCCAGCGTCGGGCCGAGCGACGCCTGCAACGACTTGCGCGTGCGGCGGACCATGCCCCAGACGTTGTGCGGCGTGACGCCGAGCATGCGCGAAACGTCGGCCACGTCCCATCCTTCCAGTTCCGCCAGCTCGAAGGCGCGCGCGGCACGCTGCGGCAGGCGCGCGAGCTGCCGCTGCAGCGCTTCCCTCAGGCGCGCTCGCTCGAAATCGACCGCAGGGTCAGCGTCGGGCGCTGGAATCTCGACCGCGGACTCGTCGCCTTCGTCCAGGCTCTGCATGCTGCGCTCGGGCGCGCGGTACATGTCGACGATGCGGTGCCTGAGGATCCCGGTGAGCCAGGTGCGCAGGCTCGAATCGCCACGGAAGCCCTGCACGGCGCCGAGCGCCGCGACGAAAGTGTCTTGCACCAGGTCCTCGGCGAGGCCGGCGTCGCCCACGCGACGCAGGGCATAGGCGTTGAGGTACCCGCGGTGCTGCTCGAGCTCGGACGCGGCGATGGGCATGGCTTCAGCCTCCAATGAGTAGCGCGGCGTTGTGGATCACGGCGGATGTCAGCGTGACGTAGCGGCGGCGGCGCGCCGGCGACCAGGTGGCCACCGCGAGCCGCCCGGTTTCGTCGGGCAATTCGGCGAGCGCGCCGGGGCGCAGCACGATGGCGTCGAAGCGCGGCACATCGCGCGGCCCAAGCGCGAACACGGCGCGCAGCTGCTGCTCGTAGGCAGCCGCCGCGCGCAACGGGTCGCTCTGATCGGCGACGTCGGCGTGCAGCTGGCCGGGGCGCAGCCCCAGCGCGGCAAACCGCGAGCGCGAGTTGGCGGGCGTCGGGCAGCAGCCCTCGAACAACGTGTCAGCCAGAAACAGCTGCGCCTCGTCCCAGAGGCGTTCCCCACCCGCCAGCTCCGCAAGCAGCGCGGGCGTGAGGACGGCCGGCGACACCGCGATGCGGTAGCGGCGTCCGCCGGCGACAGCCCGGCTGGGGAGGGATCGCGCCTCGATCATGGCCGGCATGATGCGGCGGCGCGCGCACCGCGGAAATCCGGACCGCTACCAACTGCGCTAGGTAGTACTACCTAATGATCGCGCGCGCGATTGCTGCTAGCGTTACGCCCATGGTGAAGAAGTGGGTCCTGCCGACCCTCATAGTGGGCGCGCTCTATGCCGCCGCCGCGGAGCTCGCGCTGCAGCTGCTGCGCTATGCGGCAGAGACGGCGGTGGTTTGGTTCGCCTCCGGCGTGGGCCTCGCCGCCCTCCTGCTCCTCGGCGTGCGCGCCCTGCCCGGCGTCGCGCTGGGAGCGTTGCTGTACGGCTTCTTCGCGCAGAAGTCGCTCGGCCTCGTGCTCGCCTCCTCCGCGCTCGCCACGGTCCAGCTCTGGGTCACCTGGTGGCTGCTCACGCGTGTCGCGGCCTTCAATCCGGCGCTGGAGCGCGTACGCGACATGGTAAAGCTGGTGTTCATCGGCGCCACCGTTTCGCCGCTCGCCAGCGCCGTCCGTGTGTACGTGCAGAACCGCCTGTATGACGACGCCCTGACCCTGCCGGCGCACGCCCTCGCCAAGACGACGCTGCTGGGCGAGATGGCGGGCATCCTGCTGCTGGTGCCTGCGGCGCTCGCCTGGGCGCACTCGCGGGGGCAGGTCATGCGTCGCGGCGAGCGTGTCGAAGCGGCGCTGCTGTACGCCACCGGCATAGCCGCCGCGCTGGGCGTCTTCGCCAGCATGCTGCAACCGATGTTGCTGGTGGAGTCCCTGCCTTACGCCATGTTCCCGGTGCTGTTTTGGGCCGCGGCGCGCTTCGGGCCGCGCGAGACAGCGACGATGTTCTTGCTCATCGGCGTCGTCGCGGTGGGCGGCACCGGCTTCGGCCGTGGGCCGTTCGGCGAGGCCCACATCACTTTCAGCGGCCCCTACGGCAATCTTGCGGAGCTGTACCTGTTCCTGCTCGTGCTGGGCGGCACCTCGCTTGTTTTCGCAACTGGCCGCCAGCAGCTCGTCTCCAGCCAGCGCGCGCTGCGCGACAGCGAGGAGAAGTATCGCCTGCTGGTGGATCACCAGACCGACTTGGTGACGAAGATCGGCGTCGATGGGCGCATCCAGTATGTCAGCCCGTCGCACCGCGACTACTACGGCAAACCGGAGTCGGAGTTCATCGGGCGCACGCTCACCGAGGCGGTGCGCGTGCACGACGAGGACCTGTGTTGCGTGCGCGACGCCTGGAAGGAAATGCTGCAGCCGCCCTATCTCACCAGCCACGAGCACCG
>Ga0326726_10006489_pt1 | contig 10521 bp, 8 predicted proteins | sample MHFenrmetagenome_2_FD_207603 | JGI IMG/M metagenome (GOLD analysis project Ga0326726, IMG submission 207603) | Lab enriched peat soil microbial communities from Michigan Hollow, Ithaca, NY, United States - MHF15MN | ecosystem: Environmental > Terrestrial > Soil > Wetlands > Peat | place: USA... | reverse complement strand
CACCGGGAGCGTGAACAGGGCGACCGGATGCCGCCAGAAATCGCCCGAAAGGTAGCCGATGCGCAGGCGTCGCTCCGGGTCTTTGACGTTCCGGAACTGAAACCTTCGCGGAATCGCCTTCTCGAGGCGCTCGCCGAACGCCCGGTGCCGCGCGAAGAGCGCGTCGCTTGAGATATCCTCCGAACAATTGAGCGTGAACAGCTCCGCGGACTCCAGGTCGAACCTTTCCGGCGCGAGCTTTCTGGCGGCCGCGAAGCATTCCAGAGCCTCTCCTATTTTCGATTGACCGCGAAGCACGCTCCCCAGGGCTTCGTACGCGGGCAGGAATCCATGATCGACCTCGATCGCGCGTCGCAAGGCGACCTCCGCCTCGGCAGGCTTCTGCGACTTCCTCAGGATGACGCCGTAGTTGTAAAGCGCCCCGACGTAGTCGGGCCGGTGTTCGAGCGCGGCCTCCAGCTCCGCGGCGGCGCCTTCGGCGTCTCCCCGCAAATCCAGAACGTTGGACAAGGCGACCCGTGCTTCCGGAAACTCCGGCCTGGCCTTCAACGCGAGGCGTAGCAGCTCTTCGGCGCGCCCCGCTTCTCCGCGCTTGAAGAGCAGGTTGCCGAGGTTAAAGTTGGCGAAGGGGTTCTGAGGCTCGATCGCGAGGGCCACTTCGAAGGACTTGATCGCGCCTTCGGCATCGCCCGAGGCTTCGAGCCCGATGCCGAGATTGAGATGCGCCCTGGCGTACCCGGGCGCTGCGGCGACGGCCTCGCGGTACCGCTCGCACGCTTCGCGCAGCCCGCCCGAGTCTTCCGCCCTGTTGCCCTCGGCGATCAGCGCGTTGGCGAGGTCTTTCGGGCTGGCCACGTCCCGCGGTGCCCGCTACTTCAGCACGGACTTGAGCAGCTTGCCCATCTCCGCAGGATTCTTGGTCGTCTTGATCCCGCACTCCTCCATCACGGCGAGTTTCTCCTGCGCCGTGCCCTTCCCGCCCGAGATGATGGCGCCGGCGTGCCCCATGCGCTTCCCGGGAGGAGCGGTGACGCCGGCGATGAAGCCCACCACCGGTTTCTTCATGTTGGCTTTCACCCAGTGCGCCGCGGTCTCCTCGTCCGAGCCGCCGATCTCGCCCACCATGATCACCGCGTCCGTTTCCGGATCGTCGTTGAACATCTTCAGCACCTCGACGTGCTTCATGCCGTTCACCGGATCGCCGCCGATCCCCACGCAGGAGGACTGCCCCAGGCCGAGCTCCATCAGCTGGCCCACCGCCTCGTAGGTGAGCGTGCCCGAGCGCGACACCACGCCGACGCGGCCCTTCTTGTGAATGTGTCCGGGCATGATGCCGATCTTGATCTCGTCGGGCGTGATGATGCCCGGGCAGTTGGGCCCGATGAGCTTCGTTCGCTTGCCCTGCATCTTGTATTTGGTGCGAATCATGTCGCGGACCGGGATGCCTTCGGTGATGCAGATGACCAGGTCGAGGTCGGCCTCGACGGCCTCGTCGATCGCCGCGGCCGCGAAAGGCGGCGGTACGTAGATCACCGAGACGTTGGCGCCGGTCTTCTCTTTTGCTTCCTTCACCGTGGCGAAGATCGGGATGCTCTCGTAGGTCTCGCCGGGTTTTTTCGGGTTGACGCCGGCGACGTAGCAGTTCTTGCCGTTGGCGTACTCCTTGCCCATCTTGGTGTGGAACTGCCCCGTCTTCCCGGTGATGCCCTGCGTCATCACCCGCGTGTTCTTGTTGATGAGGATGGCCATCAGTTTTTACCCTTCGAAGCCGCGACGACCTTCTGCGCGGCGTCCGCCATGTTGTTGCCCGAGATGATCGGCAGCCCTGACTCCGCAAGGATCTTCCTGCCGAGATCGACGTTGGTGCCTTCCAGCCGCACCACCAGCGGCACGCGCAGGCTCACCTCCTTCGCCGCGGCCACCACGCCCGCCGCGATCACGTCGCACTTCATGATGCCGCCGAAGATGTTGACGAGGATCGCCTTCAGGTGCGGGATGCGCAGCATGATCTTGAACGCCTCGGTCACCTTCTCGGTGGTCGCGCCGCCGCCCACGTCGAGGAAGTTCGCGGGCGCGCCGCCGTAGAGCTTGATGATGTCCATGGTCGCCATGGCCAGGCCCGCGCCGTTCACCAGGCAGCCGATGTCGCCGTCGAGCTGGATGTAGTTGAGGTCGTACTTCGAGGCCTCGACCTCGGCCGGGTCCTCTTCGTCCAGGTCGCGCAGCTGCTGCCATTCGGGATGGCGGAAGCCCGCGTTGTCGTCGAAGTTGATCTTGGCGTCGAGCGCGACGACCTTGCCGTCCCGGGTGAGGATCAGCGGGTTGATCTCGGCCAGGCTGGAATCGGTCTCGACGAAAACCTGGTAGAGGCCTTTCAGGATCGCGCGCGCCTGCGGCAGGCTCGCCTGTGGAATGCCGATTCTCCTCGCGATATCGTCGGCCTCGGCGTCCTTCAGCCCCGTTCCCGGATCGACGAACACCTTGTGAATTTTCTCGGGCGTGCGGGCGGCGACTTCCTCGATGTCCATGCCGCCTTCGCTGGAGGCCATCAGCGCAACGCGCTGGGTGGCGCGATCGACCACCATGCCGACGTAGAGCTCTCTTGCGATGTCGGCGCCTTCCTCGATCAGCAGGCGCCTCACCTTCTGTCCTTCCGGCCCGGTCTGGTGGGTCTTCAGCATCATGCCGAGGATCTTGCCGGCCCACTCGCGCACTTCGCTCTCGGATTTCGCGACCTTCACGCCGCCGCCCTTGCCGCGGCCGCCCGCGTGGATCTGCGCCTTCACCACCCACACCTTGCCGCCCAGCTCGCGTGCCGCGGCCACCGCTTCCTCGACCGAGAAGCAGGGAACGCCGCGCGGGGTGGCGACGCCGTACTTGCGCAGGATTTCTTTTGCCTGGTATTCGTGGATTTTCATGGACCGTGACCTGAATGTTAGCGCAATGATCGCCGTGGTCCTCGTCGGCTCTCATTGACCCGCGTCAAGCGGCCGCCATCCCGCGCCTTCCGCCCCGGTCCTATGCGAGCTTCATCACGATCATGCCGAGGACATTGGCGGCGAAGTCGGCCCGGTCCGACATGTTCGAGATATGCCGGTAGACCTCGCGTCGGTAGAACAGCTCGGGAAGCCGTCCCGGCTCCGTGGCGCGCGCGAACAAATCCTTGATCGCCCCGCGGTAGAGGCGCTCGACCTCGCGCTCCATCTGATGCACGTCGTGCGCGTGATTGCCGGCGACCCGCGGATTCCCGGCCAGCCTCTGAATCGCCAGTTCCAGCTGCTGCGCCTCCTGGCGGACGAAATCCACCATCCTGCGGATGTAATCGTCAGCGTCCACCTTGAGGATGTTCATCTCCTCCATGGTCGTGAGCGCGTACGTCACCATGTCCTCGTAGCAATGCGACAGGTTGAAGATGTCCTCGCGGTCGAGCGGGGTGATGAACGTCTTGTGCAGCTCGTCGATGAGAACGCTGCGCAGCTCGCTCGCGTCGTCCGCGAGCTGGCGCAGCGTATCGATCGAGCCGGCATCGACCCGCCCCAGCATGCCGTCGAGGTAGCGCACCCCCTCGACCGACTTGGCGGCCTGGGCAACCAGCATGGCAATGAATTTGTTGTCTTCCTTTACGCGCCCATCGAACCAACTCATGTCAACCTCCGTGCGCGAGCATCGCCTGGATGAGGTAGTGCAGCGGTACGGCCAGCAGCACCGCCGCCGGCAGCGTCAGCATCCATGCGATGGCGATTTCACCGAGGGCCGACCACCGCACCTGCGACTTGCGCTCCGCCGCCCCGGCGCCGACGATCGCTAGGCTCGTGACTTGCGTCGTGCTGACCGGCCCTCCGACGAGCGACATCGCCAGGATCACCGCCGCCGAGGCCGATTGGGCGGTGAAGCTGTGAATCGGTCGGATGCGGTAGAAGCGCAGCCCCAGAGTGCGAATGATGCGCCAGCCACCGACGGCCGTCCCGAGCGCGATCGCCGACGCGCTCAACACGATGGTCCACCACGGCACGACGAATGCCGGCGTCAATCCCAGCGTCACCAATCCCAGCGAGATCATGCCGACCGTCTTTTGCGCGTCGTTGGCGCCGTGGCTCATCGCAAGCGCCGCTGCGGTGAGCACTTGCGCCCGGGACAGCGCGATATTGGCCTTCGGGGTCGCGTTGCGCAGCAGCCAGCGGACCGCCTGCATGATCGCGAACGCAGCAGCGAAACCGAGCACCGGCGAGGCGAGCAACGCGATCGCCACTTTCCACAGTCCCTCCGCCTGGACCGCGTCAAGGCCGGACCCAGCCGCTGCGGCGCCGACCAGGCCGCCCAGCAGCGCGTGGGACGAGCTCACCGGAATGCCGAAATACCAGGTCACCGCGTTGCACGTTCCCGCGGCGAGCAGCGCCGCAAGCACCACGGCGATCGTGATCGACTGGGGATGCACCAGGTCGGAGCCGACCGTCTCGGCGACCGCGACGCCCAGCAGGAACGGGCCGGCGAGGCTCGCCAGCGCGGCGAGCGTGAGGGCGCCGCGCGCGCTCATCGCGCGCGAGGCGATGATGGTCGCGACCGCGTCCGCGCTGTCGTGCACGCCGTTCAGGAAGTCGAAGGCGAACGCAACGACGAGCAGGACCAGCAACAATGCCTGCGGCGATAGGTTCAGGACGATGCGCTCCGGAGAAGGTGCTCCACGAGCTCGACGAACCCGGCGCCCGAGGCCTCGCGGGTCAGGTATTTCGGCGCCGAAGGGAGCCGCCTCTCGAAGCGTCGCACGTTGGCGACGCCGATGGAGTTCTCGAAAAAACCGAACATCGGTGCGTCGTTCTCCGAGTCGCCGATGAACGCGAACTCCCGGTTCGACCGGTCGAGATCGAGGCCGAAGCGCTCGGCAAACAGCAAGCGGCTCGTCGCGAGCTTGTCGTAGCCGCCGAACCAGCCGTTCACGTGAATCGAGCTGATCTTGGCCTCGAGCCCCGCTTCCTCCATCAGCGCCTCGATGCGCTCCGCCGCGTCGAGCGGCAAGGGGGGCACGTCCTCGCAGTAGTCGATCGCGAGGTCAGTCTCCCGGTAGGCCTGGTCCGCAGCGAGCGCACAGCCGGGCACCTCGGCCAGGATGCGCCGCGCGACGGCGTCGAGGCGCGAGCGCTTTCCCGCTCGCGCCTGCGCATCCTCGAGAAAACGCTTGTGCAGCTTGCCTCCGGAATGGAAGAAGTAGAAAGCGCCGTTTTCGCCGACCACCGCATCGACCGGCCACATCCGCGCGATGTGATCGCACCAGCCCGCCGGGCGCCCGGTCACCGGCACCACGATCCTGCCCGAAGTGTGCAGTCGTTCGAGCGCGGCGTAAGCGTCCGCGGTGAGCTTGCCCGCTGTGGTCAGCGTCTCGTCGATGTCGACGAGAACGGCGCGCACTGCGCGCGCGTCGAGCTCCTCGAGCGGCCTCATTTAGGAAAGCTCCGGATTAGTCAGACCGCCGGCGATGTTCCAAGACTCGAGCATCACAAGTCCTGGATACTGCTTTCCCTCGCTCGTCCAGCTCCGCTGCCTCGCGACACAACGCATGCGTCTTCAAACCTTCCCTATCCGAACAGGCCGCCGACGCGAGTGCCCGCGACGCGGTTGACGATGTAAAGGCTGATCGCACACACCGCAATCAGGATCACCCCGAGCGCGGCCGCCTGGCTCTGCGAGCCGGCGATGTAGAAGCTGAAGATGCCGAACGGGATCATCTCGTTGCCCCCGGTCGTCAGGAAGATGGTCGACGAGGCTTCCTGGATCGAGGTGATGAAGGAGAAGAGGCCGCCGACGAAGATGCCTTTCCAGACGAGCGGCACGGTGATGTCGCGGAAGGTCCGCAGCTTGGTCGCGCCGACGTTCTCGGCCGCCTCTTCCATCGACTTGTGCACGAGAAGCAGCGAGGAGTAACTGCCGCGGACGGTGTAGGGCAAGCGGCGCACCACGAGCACGAGCGGCAGGATCAACCACATGCCGGTGAGCGGGATGTCAATCAAGGGCAGCGGAAAATTGAATGCCCGCACGTAGGCGATGCCGACCGCGGTCCCGGGGATCGCGAGCATCAGCGTGGTGAGCGCGTCCATCGCGCCGCGCCCGGGCGCGGTGGTGCGTCCCATGATCCACGCCATCGGCACCCCGATCGCCAGGCACATGAACACCGCGATGCCGCAGAAGACGAGTGAATTCACGATGAACTTCGGCGTCTCGACGCTCACCTGGTCGAAGAACTCGAGCGTGTAGTGGACCGGGAAGGGCGTGAGCGACCATCCGCGCCCGACCGCGGCGAGCAGCACCCCCACCTGCGGGACAAGGGACACAAACAACAACAGCGAGAGGAAGCCGACCGCGACCCAGCGCTTGACGGGCCCGAGGCGCCTGCGCTCGACCCTCGAGTAGGCGAGCGAGCTGTAGTCCTTGATCGCCACGTACTGGCGCGCGGCGAGCACGAAGACGATCGCGAGCAGGACGAGCAGCGCGGAGATCACGATGCCCATGCGGAAGATGCGCCGGTCGACGAACTGCACGATGTTGAGGTAGGCCTGCGGGGCGAGCAGGTCCTGCACGCCGACGACCAGCGGCGTGATGAAATCGGCGAAAGTCCAGATGAACACCAGCAGCGCCCCGGAGATGTAGCCGGGTGTGGTGAGCGGCAGCGTCACGTCCCGGAACCTGCGCCAGCCTGTCGCGCCCATCCCTTGCGCTGCTTCCTCGAGCGCCGGGTCCACTTTGGAAAGTGCGTCGAGTACGCTCAGCGTCATCATGGGAAACAGGTGCACCGTCTCGACCAGCAGGACGCCTTGAACCCCGTACATAAAATTAATCGGCGTTTGCAACCCGAACCAGTCCATGAGCAGGATGTTCACTGTGCCGGCACGGCCGAGGATGAAGACGAAGCCGAGCACGCCGACCAGAGGCGGCAGGATCATCGGCAGCATGGTCAGGTAGGAGAAGAGATTCCTGTAGGGAAACTCGTAGCGCAGGATCAGATATGCGACCGCGATCCCCACCACCGAGGTGGTAACCACCGCCGCCACGCCGAGAGCGAGCGACTTCCAGAGCGACCGCAGGTAGAACGAGTCGGTAAAGAACTCATAGAAGTTCACGAGCGTGAACCGCCCGGCCTCGTTGGTAAAGGCATCGTAGAAGATCCGCGTAAGCGGATAGAAGACGAAGATGATGAGGAACGCCCAGATGAGGGCAAAACCCGCGGCTGCGAGCGGAGACCTCGGCAGCTTGAGCATTCGCGCGCTCATTGCGCCTGGATCGCCAGCGTGCCGTTCCAGGCGAAGCCGATCTCGACTTCGCTGCCCATCGCGCGGCTCTCGTGGTGCCAGGGATCACGGTCGTCCACCTTGAAGGTGATCCCCTGCCCCAGGTCGACGTCGTAGCGCAGGGTGTTGCCGAGGTACGCTGCGAAGCTGATCTTCCCGCGGGTGATGTTGCGCTCGGCGCCCGCACTGCCCACGGCGATGTTCTCCGGCCGCACGCAGATCACGCAGGGGTCGCCCGGACGAAGCTCAGCGTTCGGCAGCGCGCGCAGTCGCCCGAGCGCGGTATCGACTGCGAGGAACTCCGATTCGGCCGCGCGCACCGTGCCCTCCAGCAGGTTGTTGATGCCGATGAAATCCGCGACGAAGCGGTTTTGCGGCCGCTCGTAGAGCTCCTTCGGCGTGCCGATCTGGAACACCTTGCCCTGGTTGAACACCACGATCCGGTCGGAGAGCGTGAGCGCCTCTTCCTGGTCGTGGGTGACGTACACAGTGGTGATGCCGAGCTCCTTCTGCAGCTTCCGGATTTCGGCGCGCACCTGGATGCGGATCTTGGCGTCGAGGTTGGAGAGCGGCTCGTCGAGGAGCAGGATCTTCGGGTTGAGCACGAGCGCCCGCGCGAGCGCCACGCGCTGCTGCTGGCCACCCGAGAGCTGGCCGGGATAGCGCGCCCCGAGCCCCCTGAGCCTGACCTTCTCCAGTACCGCCCCCACCCGCTCGCCGATCTCGGCGCGGCCTACCTCGCGCAGCTTCAGGCCGTAGGCGACGTTGTCGAACACCGTCATGTGCGGCCACAGCGCGTAGTTCTGGAACACCATGCCGATGCCGCGCTCGTGCGGCGGCACCTCGTTCACGCGAGAGCCGTCGAAACGGATCTCGCCCTCGTCCGGGGTATAGAAGCCGGCGATCAGGCGAAGCAGCGTGGTCTTGCCGCAGCCCGAGGGACCGAGGAGGGTGAAGAGCTCCCCCTCCCCGATCGAGAAGCTCGAGCGCCCGACGACCTCGTTCTTTCCGAACCGCTTAGTGATGTCGTGGACGCTGATCTGCATCAGCTCAGTATTTCCTCTTCAGCTCTTCGGCGACTGACTCGATGTCCTTGCGGTACTGGCTGTTGACCTGCTCGTAGCGCTTCTGCGCGATCGCGTCGTCGTAAATGTTGGTCACCTCGATGTCGAAGTAGGAGCGAATGCCGCCGGTGAACTCGACAGCCATCTCGGCAGGCGAGCCCGGCGCGCCCTGCACGCGGTACTTGGGCGTGATCGGGAAGACGCCCCGCTCCATCGCCACCCTCTGTCCGCGCTCGGTGAGCATGAACTCGATGAAGGCGCGCGCGGCCTTGGCGTGCGGCGCGCCCGCGATGACGGCGATCGGCTCGGGCGTGATCCAGGCGGTCTTCGGCGCGACGAACTTGATGTCGAAGCCGGAGAGGCGATCCTCGAACGCCATGTAGCTCGGCACCGCGAACCCCGCGGCGAACTCGCCCTTCGCGACCACCGAGGGCACGTCGCGGCTGCGTGCGGTGAAGATGCCGGTGTTGCCGCCGAGGTGCTTCAGGAACTCCCAGCCTTTCGCGTCACCGTCGCGCTGCAGGATCACCTCGTAGGTCGCATGGCTGCTGGATGACCGCGTCGGCGCGCACTGCGCGACGTTGCCTTTCAGCTTCGGGTCGAGCAGGTCGTCCCAGTCCTTAGGCGGCTGCACGCCCAGGCGCGCGAGCAGCCGCGGGTGATAGACCAGGCCATAGGGCTCAAGGACCGTACCGATCCAGAAGCCCCTGGGGTCCTTGAGCGGGATGGGCTTGGGCTTGCCGATGCTCGGCGGAACCGCGTCCACGACCGCTTGCGGCAGGTCGAGCTTAGCGAGCAGGTTCTGGTCGGCGAGCTTGTCGAAGAGCGCGCTCTCGCCTCCCCAGAAAATGTCGGCCTGCGGCCGGCCTTTCCACTCGACGATCTGTCCGTAGGCGACTGGCGTTCCGGCCGCCAGGGCACTCGTCTTCACCGTAACGTTCCACTTCTCCTTCGCATACTTCGCGAACTCCGCGAGCGACGGGTCGGTCAGCGTCTTCGCGACCGGGGTGATGAGAACGAGCTCGTTCTCGATGGGTTGGGCGGCCGCCGGAGCGGCCACGGCCAGAAGCGTTGTCGAAACCGCTGCAATCAACGTCACAGTGCGAATCATGGGCTTCTCCTCCTGCCAAGGATTATAGGGGCAGCATACGCCGACCATGGTGCCGGGACCGGAGCCGGCTCTTTTGATGCAGATCAAGTGGCCACGGTCACGACTCCTCTCCGGTGCGGCGCGCGAGGAGCCGGCCGATCGCCTCGTCGACGCCGCGGCCTCGATTGAGTACCTCGTCGACCGCCGCGGTGATGGCCATTTCCACGCCGTGGCGTCTGGCGAGCTCGGCCACGGCCTCGGCCGAATGCACGCCTTCCTGGACGGTGACGCGCTCACGAAGGATGTCCTGCAGGGCTCTGCCCTCGCCGAGCGCGATGCCGAGCGAGGTGTTGCGCGATGCCGCACTGTTGCAGGAGAGGCTCAGGTCGCCCGCCCCGGACAGGCCCAGGAAGGTCTCATGGCGCGCGCCGAGCGCGAGGCCGAGCCGCGCCATTTCGGCGAGCCCGCGCGCAAACAGCGTCGCGCGCGCGGATTCGCCGAGCTTCTTGCCAGTCGCGATTCCGCAGGCGATGGCGAGCACGTTCTTCATCACCCCGCCGAGGTGGACGCCCACGATGTCCTCCGACAGGTACACGCGGAAGCGCGGCGTTCCGATCGCCTCCGCCAGCCGCGCCGCAAGCGCCGTGTCCCGACACGCGAGAGTCACGCCGGCCGGCAGATCGGCGGCGATGTCGTGCGCGAACGAAGGTCCGGACAGCACCGCGATCCGCGCCGCGGGCAGGGTCTCGGCGATGACCTGCGACATGAAGGCGCAGGTCCCCTGCTCGACCCCCTTCGAGCAGCTCACGAGCGGCATGCCCTCCTTCAAGAACGGCCGCAGCTGCGCCGTGACGCTGCGCATGTGCTGCGCCGGGGGCGCGAGAACGAGAAAATCAGCTCCCGCCGTCGCCTCACCGAGGTCGTTGGTCGCGACGATGCCCGCGGCAAGCTGTATCCCCGGCAGGAACAGGGGGTTCAGGGAGTCCTTGTTGATCGCAGCGGCCACTTCGGGCTCACGCGCCCAGAGCACGATCTCGTGGCCGGAACGGCGCATGACGCACGCCATCGCAGTGCCGAAGGCCCCGCCGCC
>Ga0326726_10006488_pt1 | contig 10523 bp, 9 predicted proteins | sample MHFenrmetagenome_2_FD_207603 | JGI IMG/M metagenome (GOLD analysis project Ga0326726, IMG submission 207603) | Lab enriched peat soil microbial communities from Michigan Hollow, Ithaca, NY, United States - MHF15MN | ecosystem: Environmental > Terrestrial > Soil > Wetlands > Peat | place: USA... | reverse complement strand
ATGCGCCGCGGAACGGACGCCGACCAGCCTACTGCGCGTCCGACCGACGCCGAGCTCGAGGCGACGGTTAGCGCGCACCGCCAACGTCTGGCCGGGTGCCCCGCTTGTGGACCGCGCCCGGAATCCGACGCGGTCTACTGCTCGAACTGCGGCAGGTACCTAAACGACAGGTGCGCCACGTGTGGCGCACCTGTCGTCGCGCCCGAGGCGCGATACTGCAACAGCTGTGGAAACCGCCTGGCAGCCTGAGTTACGGCTTCTTGACGGTCGTGTCCTTCTTGGCGGGGGCCTTCTTCGACGGAGCCTTGGTCGGCGCCGCTTTCTGAGTCGTGTCCTTCGCCGCCGCCTTCTTGGCGGAGCGCTTCTTCGGCTTCGTCGAATCAGCCTTCGTCGTCCCCTGCGTGGCGGGCTTGGCCGCGGCGGGTGCGGCAGCCGCGGCACCGGCGGGCTTCACCGTGGCGGCAGCAGCCGGCTTCTTCTTCGTGCTGTCCTGCTTCTGACCGCCCTGCGCGGCCTGGGCGTGGAGCTGCGTACCGGCAACCAGAAGGGCCGCGACGGCCGCCAATGCAAAACGCTTCATTCGAACTTCCTCCGAGGGTGGGTATTGACCCATGGGCTGCCCACTCCAACCGGGCGGGGGAGCGAGCCTGTGTGACGTACCAGCGGATGCCCGAAAGACGTTTCGGGCTATCCGGCATGAACGACCCGCGCATCTCGCGGGTCGTCACACCGCGCGTTCGAACAGGACTTAGCGCTCGAGGCGCTCGAGTCGTCGCAGAGCGACCGTGACCGGAATCACAGTGGCGGCGGCGCACACCACCGCGGCCAGCCCGAACCCGGCGACCATCTCAGCGACGTCGCCCGCGGTTCCGAACGCTCTCGATCCGAGGTACGTGTACACCGGCTTCGCCTCGAGAACGACCACCACGCCGATCAGCGCGATGGCGCTCATCATGAACACCAATCCGCCGAACGACGTCGGAATCTGCGCCGCGTTCTCCGTCTCGAAACGCGGGAAGAGCGTCCCCATGCCGATCGCCAGCCCGGCGATCGCCAGCGTCATGAACGCGATCGTCAGCGTCGACACGACGAACATGAATACAGAAACCTGCATCAGATAGTCGGTTACCCCGACGATCAACAGCGCGAGCGCGAGGAGCGGCAGGGTGCCGACCCAGAACTTGGACCAGAGCAGATCGCGCATCGGCAAGGGGCTCGACCGCAGCAGCCACCACGTTCGCCCCTCGAGGCTCACGCCCGGGAAGATGAAACGCGCGGCGACCGAGGCGAGCACGAATCCCGCCAGCACCAGGTTCAGAAACGGCACCACGTTCGCGAGGAAGAACGACACGCCTTGGCCGCCGATCGGCAGGAACTTGATGTTGAACACGTACACGAGCACGAGCACGGCGAGCAGGATCAGCTGGGACCATTGCGTTGTGTCGCGGAAGAAGAGCTTCACCTCTTTGAGCACCAGTTCGCGCCGCACGATGCCGAAGGGCGCCAGCAGCGCGTGCCCGAGCCGGCTCATCGGGCCGCTCGGCGCCCAGCGCTGCGCGCTCTCCTGCGCCTTGCTGAAGCCGATCGGATAAAGCCAGCGGTGGGTCAACGCGCCGAGCACCACCGCGGCGGCCGCCGTCGACCAGAGGAGGTAGTACGGAAGGAGCTGCGGTCGTCCGCTGAGCCACGACATCACGGCCCGCTGCATCCACTCGCTCGGCAGAAACGGCGACGTCGGTCCGCGCAGCAGCGTGACGAATTCCACCAGCGACTTGAATCCTTCCGGGCGCGCCAGTCGCTCGGGACGCAGGAGTCGGAACAGCACGACGAGTCCGCCTGCCGCCAGCACCGCGATCACGCTCAGGATGTCGCGCGCCCGGCGCGCCGGGAACACGGTGACGAGCAGCAGCGTGACCGCGCTGCCGATCACCGTCGGCACGACGAGGAAGGGCACGAAGGTCGCGAGCACAATGAGCGGAAACAGCGGTCCACCCTCGAACACCACGCCGTAGGCGGCGAACATCGGAATCGCGAGGAGCAGCACCATCCAGCTCGAGTTGACGAGCGTCTCGACGATCTTCGCGACGTAGAACTTGAGCCAATCGACCGGCGCCGATGCCAGGAGATCCAGATCGCGCGCGAGGAAGAAGCTCGACAGCGCCGTGATCACGTTGGACAGGAGCAGGATCGAGAAGAATCCCGCCAGGATGAGGCCGAGCACTTTGCCGGCGATGAGCGTGCCGATCTCCGGCGTCTTCTGCAGGTAGCTGAGCAGCCGGTACAGCATCAGAAAGATGAACGTCCAGAACACCAGCCCGAACGCGAGTAGGAACACCGTGCGGGCGCGTCGACCGGATTCGCGGTGCGCGCGCGCCGTGAGCCACTTGGGGCTCAAGAGGTGCGCGGTCGACGGATCGGGCAGCGGCGGGGCCGCTGCCTTCTCAGGCGTCGAGGACATCGACCAGCGCGCGGGCGGCGTTCTCGCCTGTCAGGCGCAGGAAGATCTGCTCGAGTCCGTCCATCCCCGACTCGGCGTGCGCGCGCAGGTCGTCCATCGTGCCGCAGGCGCGGATCACGCCGCCCTGAATGATGCCGATGCGATCGCACATCGCTTCCGCGACCTCGAGCGTGTGCGTCGACATCATGATCGTGTGGCCGCGCCGCGTGTACTCCTTGAAGAGATCCTTCAGGATGCGCGCGGCCTTCGGGTCGAGGCCGACCATCGGCTCGTCGACGACGATCACTTCGGGCCGATGCACGAACGCGCTCGCGATGATGAGCTTCTGCCGCATGCCGTGGCTGTAGCTCTCGACCATCTCGTCGCGCCACGCCTCGAGATCGAACAGCGCGAGCAGTTCGCGTCCGCGGTGCTCGGTCTCCGGTCCATGCTGGTCGTATAGTCCGGCGACGAATCGCAGGAATTCGGCGCCCGTCAGCTTCTCATAAATGAAGGGGCGATCGGGAATGAACCCGAGCCTCGACTTGGCGGCGACTGGATTTGCGACGACGTCGATTCCGCCGATCTCCACCTTGCCGCTCGACGGGCGAAGGATGCCGGCGATCATTCGCAGCGTGGTCGTCTTCCCCGCGCCGTTCGGGCCGAGAAACCCGAACAGCTGGCCGCGCGGCACCTCGAGGTCGATGCCGTCGACCGCGGTGAAGCTCCCGTATCGCTTCGTGAGATTCGTCAGCTTGATCATCGGTGGCTCGTCTCACTCTGCTTGCGGGGGGAGGGAGTTTCCTTCACCGACACGACATCCACGTCGAGGCCGGCAAAACGACGAATCAAATCGGTACGGAGCGCCAACCCCTGCATCAATCGAATGTGGCCGGCGTCGGCCGGCGCTTGGCCGAGCATCGGATCGACCGCCACCCAGTCCTGCAGCAGCACCTCGGCCCACGCGTGGTAGTAGAACTTCCCATCCACGTACAACAGCCCGGTCACGGGCCGCGCCGAAAGGCCCCGCGCGCGCGCTAGAGCGACGAAAAGCTGGGCGAATTCGTTACAATCCCCGGCCCGCGTCAACAGGACATGCAGGGGGGTCGACATCTCGAACGACACGTGGGGGCGAATCGAATCGCGCACCCAGGCGACCAGCCGCGTCGTAACGACCTGCGGCTCGAGGCTCTCGTGGGTGATCCTTGCGGCCTGAGGCGCGAGTCCAACCTTCGACGGCGGGCCAAGCGTCGTCGTGGAAAGGAGCATCGTCTCGTTGGCGGTCGCGGCGAACACGGTATCATGGGAGGCGCGCTGCCCGGCGCCATTGAGGCGCAGCCGGAGCTTTGGATCGACGTTGTCGAGGCGCACGATCAGAGAATCGACGCGTCCTTTCGGCCGCTTCCCCGCCGCGAGCGCCGTCGTACCGATGACGTGGGCGGCGTCGGACGCGTGCGCCGTCGGGTCGTTCTGCCAGTTCCGGAATGCCAGCTCATACGGCTGTCGTCGCAGCTCGAAGCCGAGCTGCGACGTCGCGACGATGCGACCCTGTTCGTCGATCCAGCCCGAGAAGCCGATGTCGACGCCGGAGTCGGGAGTCACTTCCCAGGCTCGCACGGTGTCGGGGTGCGCGGCGCGCCAGAGCGCCGGCGCCACCGTCGTGTCGAGTACGGCGCTGTCGCTCAGAACGAACAGCGACTCGGCGCGAATGCTGTAGCCGACGCTTCGCGGCGTCTTGGTCGTGGGGTCGAAGACTGGAAGAACGTATCGCTTGCCGATGGATGGCTTGTCGGCCAGGCCGACGACGAGCGGCACCAGCGTCGGCAGGAGCAGCGCTTCGACGAGCGGGACACGCGTCGTATCCGATTTTCGCGATTGTGACGAATGAACGAGCAGCACGGAGTCGCCGTCGACGCGGCCCGTCATCCGCGTCGGAGCGCTGTCGGTCTCGAACGAAAGCTCGAACCGCGAAAGACGGAGCGCGCGCGAGAGCGTGACGTTGGTGCGTGCCGTGGCGCGCCGCATAGTCGCGCCTGACGGAAGCTCGACGACGAAGTAGTCGTTCTCGGAGACCGACGTGTTCGCGGTGTCGATCGTCGACGAGGCGAAGCCGACTTGCCGGTCGCCTTGCATCGCCGCGTAGTACATGGTCGCCGGCGTGACCCGCGACGCGGCCTCGGCGAGCCGCTCGAGTCGAGGCCGGAAGTACTCGTGCTGTACGAGTACGCCGACTCCGCCGCCCCAGGCGGCGAGGATCGCGATCCCGGCAATCGTTCGCCGCTTCACGGGCTATCCCCGCCTGGACCGCGCGCGGGCTCGCTCAGGTGAGAGCGAGTGTTGTTTCGCCGTTGATCCACTCGAGGTACTTGTCGAGTCCGGCTTCGACCGGAAGGGCGAGGAGCTCGGGCACCTTGTACGGGTGGAGCTCGGAGAACGCCTCGCGCACGGATTCGAAGCGCGCGGAGCGGGTCTTGAGCATCACGACGACCTCGTGCTCGTCGGCGATCTTCCCTTGCCAGCGATACAGCGATCGGGCGCCGGGGAAGACGGTCCCACAGGCAATCAACCGCCGCTCGAGGAGCGTGCGGACGAAACGAACGGCCTCCTCATCGGAGGCCACCGTGGTCAGGATGACGATTGCGTCGGTGTGCACGCCGGGAGACGGCGAAAAGGGCCAAAACGTAACGGCAGACTGGGGTTGCGACGCCTTGGGCCGTGGCTTAATGGCGATCTCTCACGGGTTCGACTGCCTACTTCAGTTGCGCCGTCAGATCTTCGCCGTAAGGCGTGACTTGTCCGCCGCGCGTTCCTACGGCAGCTTACGCGGGCTATGGCAGAAGATTCGCTGATCGTTCGCGGCGCGCGGGAGCACAACCTCCGCAACATCGACGTGACGATCCCCCGCGACCGGCTGACGGTCGTGACCGGGCTGTCGGGCTCCGGGAAGTCCTCGCTCGCGTTCGACACGATCTACGCCGAGGGACAGCGCCGGTACGTCGAGTCGCTGTCCGCGTACGCGAGGCAGTTCCTCGGGTTGATGGAGAAGCCCGACGTCGACTCGATCGAGGGGCTTTCACCGGCGATTTCGATCGAGCAGAAGTCGGCGGGGCACAATCCGCGGTCGACCGTCGGCACCGTCACCGAGATCTACGACTACCTGCGCCTGCTCTGGGCTCGCGCGGGCACGCCGCATTGTCCCAACTGCGGCCGGCCGGTGCAACGCCAGAGCGCGGCACAGATCGCCGACATCGTGCTCACATGGCCGGACAGTGCCCGGCTCGAGATCCGCGCGCCGCTCGTGCAGCAGCGCAAGGGCGAATTCCGCGAGCTGTTCGAGACCGTTCGGCGTCAGGGATTCATCCGTGCGTACGTCGACGGTGAGCTGATCGAGGTCGCGTCGCCGCCCAAGCTGAATCGGCGGCAAAACCATTCGATCTCGGTCGTCGTCGATCGGCTCACGGTGAAGTCCGAGGATCGGAGCCGGCTCGCCGATTCGCTCGAGACGGCGCTCAAGCTCGCCGAGGGTGTGGTGGAAGTCGGCAACGTCGACGCGAAGACGGTCGAGATGTTCTCCGAGCGCTACGGCTGCCCGACGTGCGGCATCTCGTTGCCGGAGCTCGAGCCTCGCCACTTCTCCTTCAATTCGCCCTTCGGTGCGTGCACGGCGTGCGGGGGACTGGGCACACGGCGTCGCGTGAGCGAAGCCCTTATCCTCGGCGGTCCGCGCATCTCGATTCTCGAGGGCGTGATCCTGCCGTGGGGCGAGCCGAGCGGGTATCTGCGCAAGATCGTGCTGCCGGCGCTGGCGCGTCAGCTCAAGTTCGATCTCAACATGCCGTGGGGCGATCTGCCCAAGTCGGTGCGCGACGCCATCCTGTACGGCGAAAAGCGCGACGCGAAGACGGCCGCCAAAGCCGCGTCGTCGACGATCGAGTGGGAGGGCGTGCTCCGCAACATAGAGCGGCGGTACGACGAGTCGGAATCCGACACGGTCAGAATGGAGCTGCAGGAGTACATGATCGAGGTGCCGTGTCCCGAGTGTCAGGGACGGCGCCTGAAGCCCGAGGCGCTGTCGGTGACGATCGATTCGAAGAGCATCGGCGACGTGGTCGAGCTGCCGATCACCGACACGCTCACGTTCTTCGAGCGCGTGCCGGTCCGCCGCGACGGCGTGGCGGGGCTCGACCCTGAGGTTGCGGGCCCGATTCTCAAGGAAGTGCGCGAGCGTCTGCGATTCCTCGTCGACGTGGGGCTCGACTATCTCACGCTCGGCCGGGCGGCCGAATCGCTGTCGGGCGGCGAAGCACAGCGGATCCGATTGGCGACGCAGATCGGTTCGCGGCTCGTCGGCGTGCTCTACATCCTCGACGAGCCGTCGATCGGGTTGCACCAGCGGGACAACGCGCGGTTGTTGGCGACCCTCGAGCAGCTGCGCGACCTTGGCAACACGGTGATCGTCGTCGAGCACGACGAGGAGACCATTCGCGCCGCCGATCACGTCATCGATCTCGGTCCCGGCGCTGGAAAGCACGGCGGCGAGGTGATCGCAGCGGGAACCGTGGACGAGATCGCGCGCAATCCGTCGTCCATCACGGGCCGGTATCTCGCCGGCGAGCTCTCGATCCCCACGCCGGCGAAACGTCGCCTGTTCGACGAGCGCAAGCTCATTCGCATCGAAGGCGCGCGCGAGCACAACCTCCGCAACCTCGACGTCGAGATTCCGCTCGGACTGTTCGTCGCGGTCACCGGCGTTTCGGGTTCCGGCAAGTCCACGCTCATCGAGGACATTCTGCACCGAGCGCTGGCTCGCCATTTCTATCGCGCGAGAGTGATTCCGGGCGAGCATCGCCGGATCATCGGTTTCGAGCACATCGACAAGGTCATCGACATCGACCAGAGTCCGATCGGCCGCACGCCGCGCTCGAATCCGGCGACGTACACGGGCGTCTTCACGCCGATCCGCGAGCTGTTCGCCGAGCTGCCCGAAGCGAAGATCCGCGGGTACGGGCCCGGCCGATTCTCGTTCAACGTGAAGGGAGGCCGGTGCGAGGCGTGCCAGGGCGACGGCCTCGTGAAGATCGAGATGCATTTCCTCCCCGACGTCTACGTACCGTGCGACGTTTGCAAAGGCCGGCGCTACAACCGCGAGACGCTCGAGGTGCGCTTCCGCGGCCAGACGATCTCCGACGTGCTCGAGATGACGGTGGACGACGCGGTCGATTTCTTTCAGAACCAGCCGCGCATCTCACAGAAGCTGCAAACGCTCGTCGACGTCGGCCTTGGCTACATTCACCTCGGCCAGAGTGCGACGACGCTCTCGGGAGGCGAAGCGCAGCGGGTGAAGCTCGCGACCGAGCTCTCCAAGCGCGACACGGGCCGCACCTTCTACATCCTCGACGAGCCGACGACCGGACTCCATTTCGAGGACGTGCGCGTGCTGCTCGACGTGCTGCACCGACTCGTCGATCGGGGGAACACGGTGCTCGTCATCGAGCACAACCTCGACGTGATCAAGACCGCGGATTGGATCGTCGATCTCGGCCCGGACGGCGGGAATCGCGGCGGAGCGATCGTGGCCGCGGGAACGCCCGAGGACCTCGCGGCGATTGATGCGTCGTACACGGGCCGCTATCTGCGGCCGCTCGTCCACGCGAGGCAGCGGAAGAAAGTCGGCTGACGAAGCGACTCCCCGGGAGTGGCGGTGCGCAAACGGATACTCGCCCTTTCTCTGGCTGCGTTGATGGTTGGGTGCAATTCACCGGCGACCCCGGGTGCTGCATCCGACGGGACCACTCCTGTGAGGCCGGTCCCGTCAGACGTCGGCAGTCTGACCGTCCGCGCCGACTCGGGCCCTGCAATCGTCGGGCGGCATCTACATGTCCAGGTCAGCGGGACTGACGCGAGGGGAGCACCGATCGACGCCAGCAGCACCGAGCTAACCTCGTCGAACCCGTCGGTCGCACAACTCCTCAGCGTCGTTGCAATTCCGATCGGCACGCCGCCCACGAATTTCTACACCTTGTCCGCCACGTTCGATCTGACGTCCGCCGGCTCGACTGCCATTCGCGCGCGGCTGGGAATACTGACGGACAGCATCGTCATCTCGGTAGTGCCGCCGATGTGAAACCGCGCTCGCGGCAACGTCCGGATCGTGGCCGCGGGATCGCCCGAGGCTGCAACGGGCAAATATCTTCTCAATCATGGTTTCGCTTCTCGACATCATCGGTCCCGTCATGGTCGGCCCGTCATCATCGCACACGGCGGGCGCGTGCCGGCTGGGACTTCTCGCGCGCGGACTCGTTGGCGGCACGCCGGAGTGCGCGACGATCGAGCTGCACGGCTCGTTCGCACGCACCGGCGAAGGCCATGGCACTGACAAGGCGATCGTCGCTGGTCTGATGGGTTTTCGTCCGGATGACGAGCGCATCCGTACGGCGTTGGAGATCGCGGAGCGCGAAGGACTGAAGTACACGTTCGACAAGACGACGCTCGACGAAGAGGCGCATCCCAATTCAGCGCGCATCACGCTCGAGCGCGGCGACCGGAACGCGGTGATGATCGGATCGTCGCTGGGCGCCGGACGCGTCCTCGTGAGCGAAATCGACGGCTACCCAGTCGAGGTCACTGGGAACTACCACACGATCGTCCTCGTCGCCGAGGACATTCCCGGTTCGATCGCGAAGATCGCGACGCTGCTCGCGGAGGATGGGCTCAACATCGCGACGCTTCGTCTCACGCGGCAGCGCAAGGGCGGCGACGCGTTCATGGTCATCGAGCTGGATGACTATCCCGCCGAGAACGTGCGCGATCACATTCGCGGGCTGCCGTGGGTGCGCTGGGCGTTCCGCCTCGACAAGGTTTCGGCGTAGCCCGCAAACTGCAACTGCATTACCGCAGAGACGCAGCGGACGCGGAGAGAAACGACGAAAGGGCTCTTGGGGAACGACCTCGGGAAGCCAGGCCGTAGATTTCGAGCATGTACAAATCCCTCGCGGCGGCGGTGAACGACGCGGAAGCACGCGGGATCTCGCTGTCGCGCCTCGCGTTGGAAACCGAGTCAGCGGATCAGGGGCGGCCGATCGGTGAGATCCGCGACGTGCTCGGCCGCGCGCTCGACGTGATGGAGGGCGCGATCGAACGCGGACTCACCGGTGACCTGTTCTCCCCGTCGGGGCTCGTCGGCGGTGACGCGGCGAAGCTCGCGCGGGGGCCGGCCGGACCGCTCGCCGGTACGCCCTTTCGCGACGTGCTCGCGCGCGCGCTTGCCGTGCAGGAGGTGAACGCCGCAATGGGTGTGATCGTCGCCGCGCCGACAGCCGGCGGAGCCGGCGTTCTGCCGTCCGTACTCACCGGGCTTGCTCGGGCGCGCGGCCTTCCGCGCGATCGTGTGATCGATGCGCTCGCGACGGCGGGACTCATCGGGGCGGTCGTCGCCGAGCGCGCGTCCCTCTCTGGCGCCGAGGGCGGCTGTCAGGCGGAGACCGGCGCCGCGGCGGGCATGGCCGCCGGCGCGGCGACCGAAATGCTCGGCGGCTCGCCGACACAAGTAGCCCACGCCGTCGCACTCGCCCAACAAGGAACGCTCGGACTCGTCTGCGATCCGCTCGGCGGGCTGGTCGAACTGCCGTGCGTCTTCCGCAACGCGACCGGTGCCGCGATCGCGCTCGCCGCGGTCGAGATGGCGCTCGCCGGCATCACGTTCGCCATCCCCGCCGACGAAGTGATCGACACGATGGGCGACATCGGCCGAGAGATGGACGTGCGATATCGTGAGACAGCCGGCGGGGGGCTCGCCGCGACGCCGACGGGGCGACGGTTGGCCCGGGAGCGGCTCGTGCAAATCAAGCGCGGGTGAGCGCTTGCCCGCCCTCGCCGCCCGTCGATTCGCCCCATAGCTTTCGGTCCACCGGTCCACCCGTTCACCGGTGAAACGCCCGCGGAACTCGGTTCGTAGGTCCTTTCAGCATTCATCGACAACAGGACTCACGATGGTAACGAAAGACGAGATCGAAGGCTTCCTCGACCGCCTAGGGGCAGAAGGCGCGAGCCACTCCGAGGTCGAGCCGGGCTTGTGGATCGTGCGGCC
>Ga0326726_10006487_pt1 | contig 10524 bp, 11 predicted proteins | sample MHFenrmetagenome_2_FD_207603 | JGI IMG/M metagenome (GOLD analysis project Ga0326726, IMG submission 207603) | Lab enriched peat soil microbial communities from Michigan Hollow, Ithaca, NY, United States - MHF15MN | ecosystem: Environmental > Terrestrial > Soil > Wetlands > Peat | place: USA... | reverse complement strand
CAACAACTATAAAAAGAGTTCAGAGTGGCAAAACTCTATTTTAGTAAAGTATTAGTTGAATTGGAACAACTTAGAGAGAATAAAGAATGAATTTTCGGAAATTATAAAAAAGGAAAGTTTTTGTTTTGCTTTAATTCAGAATAGCATAAATTATACTATTATTTTCAATTTTTTTCAGGGTATATGAATAAAATATTTATCCCCTGTTTATTCTTCTTGTTTCTCTCACCTTTTGCTTTTGCGCAAACCGATACATTAGATACAATTATTCTCTCCAACGGTGAAATATTAAAGGGAAAAGTACTCCGCATTAAAACAGAGTCTATTGAATTTGTTGAATCATCAACCTCGATAATTTATGAATATGAAAAAAAGAAAATTGACTCGATTGCTTTCTCGAATGGTAAAATTCTGAACTTTAGCAAAAGTACTACTCCACCACCCGTTCAAAATCCAACTTTGGTGGAGGAAAAGGGAGATACAATTGGAACACAAGTAGAAATAGGTGGAGGTATTTTAGCTGCATTTAAAAGTGAAAATTATGATGGTGGTTTTGGAGCAAACATTTTTATTGAATTAAGATCGGCAAGTATAGTAGCTGTTAGGGCTGATTTTGGCTTGTATTCAGCTGATACAAAAGTTGATTATTTATCAAAAGGGAATGCATCATTTTATCTTATAGAACTTTCTTTACTTCTTAGGTCAATGAGTGGGACTCTACAACCCTATGGTGGTGTAGGAATCGGTTATTATTCTATTGACAATACATTAGATAATGAAGTTTTGCAATGGTTGGAGCAAAATGGATACGGTGGAAAGGAAGAAATTGCGGACGGTATTGGATTTAATATTAGAGGTGGATGTGATGCTATGTTTGAATCTAATTTTGGTTTTTTCTTGGATTTAAAATATTGGATATATAATCCAAATGTAAAAACAACAGTCTATCCATTGCAGAATCCTACTCAAGAAAGTAGCGCTGAGGAAGAAATCAAATTGAATAACATTAGCTTAATTATTGGCTTATTAGTAATACTATAATTTCTAAAAAAATGGAGGACTTAATATTATGAAAAAACTTATACCATTGTTTATTTTGTTTTGTGTAGTAATCAGTTATGCACAAACCGAAAATCTTGATAAGATGGAGTTAAGAAATGGGCAAGTTATTGTAGGGAAGGTGGAAAAAATAAAAACCGAAACTGTTGAGTTTAAGGAAAGCGAAACCGGTTTAATTTATGAAAGTGCTAAAAAAGACATTCGCTATATACAACTGGCAAACGGGAAAATCTTAACATTTGATGAAGAATACAAAGCAGCACAACAGAATGAAACTCAACCCCCTCAACAAACGCAACAGCCAGTAGTAGTTGAGCAAGATAGTGGACCTTCTACTGGTTTAATTATTCTTGCGACCGTCGGGGTTGTTTTAATAGTGTTATTGATTATTGGTGCAGCAGCTTCCTAAGGGGAAAACCAACACCTAAAGGGATGGTTAATAAATTTGCAAATTAAGTAACTTTTGTTACTTATTTGTTACTTTGGGGAAGTTATGAAACGATAACTAATTGTATTATAAAGATTTAAGAAGTAATGCGACGTTCTCTATATGGAATGTATGCGGGAACATATCAACAGGTCGTATCTTAATTAATTTATAACCTGCCTCAACCATTAATTGAATATCTCTTACCTGCGTAGTAGGATTGCAACTTATGTAAACAATTTTTTGCGGATTCAATTGTAAAACATCTTCAATTGTATTTTTGTGCATTCCACTTCTCGGCGGATCGAGTATAATCACATCAGGCTTAGGTAGAGTTTTTGTAAATGGTAAGAATGATTTATAAAGATCTGCCTGAATGAATTTTACATTTTCTATTTCGTTAATTTCTAAATTTTCTTTAGCGTCATATATTGAAGATTCAACTGCCTCGAACCCATAAACTTCTTTTGCAAATTTAGAGACGTAAATTGCAATCGTTCCGGCACCGGAATAAAGATCATAAATTATTTCGTCTCCCTTCAGTTCAGCATATTCTAAAGCAATTGCATATAATTTTTCTGCTTGAAGTGTATTCGTTTGAAAGAATGAATTAGCACTAATGCGAAATTTGTAATCACCGATTTTATCATAAATAAATCCGCTGCCGTTGTATACTATTTCATAATCCCCAACAGCGACCGACGATTTTTTCTTGCTGACATTATTAATTATAGTGGTTATCTCCGGAAAATTTCCTGTAATAGTAGAGGTATATTCTTTTATCAAAGACTCGTTCTCTTCAGAAGTAACCAGATTTATCATCAGGTCTTTTGTGTTTTGCGATTGCCGTATCACCAAATTTCGCAGGTAGCCCGAATGTGTTTTAGTGTTGTAAATAGTTGACTTTCTTTTATGAAAGAAATCTCTTGTGAAGTTCAAAATTTCCGTACTTAATTCTGACTGAAGGAAGCATTCATCTACGTCCAAAATTTTGTCGTACACATTGGGAACATGCAGACCCAGAACAAAATTTTTCCTTATGTCAGTTTCGATTTCTTTTTTTGTAAGCCATTGCGTATCGGAGAAAGAAAATTCCATTTTGTTTCTATAGAAGAAGACATTTTCTGAAGGAAGTATATTTTCAATTTTAAAGTCTGAGAAACCGCCATTATGCTTAAAGATATCTTCAACCTGTTCCCGCTTATATACGGTCTGCTGTTCGTAATTGAGATCCTGCTGTTTGCATCCGCCGCAAGAACCAAAATATTTGCAGCAAGGCTGGACTCTATTAGGAGAAGGCGAAAGAATTTCTTCAGTAACAGCTTCAGCGTAAGATTTTTTAATTTTCTTAACTTTTGCAGAAACTAAGTCACCAGGGTAAGCACCGGTAACAAAAATAATGAATGAATCCGATTCTGAAACTCCATATTCGTTCTCAACACTCATTCTGGCAATGCCTTTACCTTCAAAAGCATACCTCTCAATATTTACAATTATCAGATCACCTTTATTCAACTTACTTTCCTCATAATAAGTGATTTAAATCCAATGTATTTATCTCCACCAAGTTTTAAGTATGAATCAGATTCGTGTTTTATTCCGGAATAGAATTTTTTGTTCTCTTCCTTTTCTTTTTTACTGGCATCGGTAACCCCGTCTCTGATATTTTGATAGAAATCTTTCAACGTATGTGATAAATCTTGTTCACTGATTATTGTAAATCCCTTGCCTTTAAAATAATTATTAATTTCGGACGAGGTGAGGGGTTCTAATCCGCTTCTTTTCCAGATGTCTTTAACAAAGACGGGAACCGGTTCTTTGAGTGATACAATTTCTCCGGTACAAAACATTCCGTCAGTTTTCAGAATTCTTTTTATTTCCTTTAAGATTTCTTTTCTATCAGGAACAGAGATTGAGCCCTGTGCATATATCAAATCAAAATAATCTTGTTCAAAATCGGTGTGTGCATAATCCATCATTTTAACTTTTATTTTTTCTTCATCTTTAAGCTTCATCTTGCTTTGTACCAATGAGTCATAATCATTCACAATTATAATTACCTCAGAGAAGTGTTCAAGCAGCCGCATAGCTATCGGTTCACAGCCTGGGCCGATAATCAAAGCATGCTTACCTGAATTAATACCTTGTTTAAGCAGATGCTCGAACTGTTTGTTCCCACCGGGCAGAAGAATATTAGCTTTTATAATGAGTCTCTCTGTTCAGTTGTTTCATTTTCTGTTAACAAATTTAATAAATATAGTTGATTGACTGACTGTGAATTTAATTTGCTTTGTCTTTCAGAAATGTATGCAGTATTTTTGATCCGAAATTTTAATCGTTCACTCAAAATAATTCTGTTTAAAAGGAAACACGGGAGATCCATCAATGGAGAAAGAAAGAGATTATCTGGAAGACGACGTATTATTTGAAGACTTTGGCGAACTTGATGAACTGGATTTTGGTGACAAAGAAGAAGTAAAAGAAAATATCAGTGAAGAAGAAGTCCGGGAAAAAATTGAGTATGTTGATGATAATCTCTGGGGTAAGCTCGAGAAATCAGGGAAAAGAATCTCTTTTGCAAAAGATATACTTGCACTGTACTCGTATATGAAAGACCCGTTAGTTAAGTGGTATAGAAAAGCTATTGTTGTTGCCGCACTAATTTATTTTATTGCTCCGATTGATGCTATCCCAGACTTAACACCATTCTTTGGATACTTAGATGACTTTGGTGTGATAACCGCAGTATTGAAGTATCTTGGTAGTGAACTAATGGGATATTACCCGGCTGGATACCGAACTTAGAAATTACCGGACAGTTCTAAATTCTTCGCCGCAAATCATTTCTTGTTTATTATTTTTTCTAAAGGAAGATAAAAATGAATTTTCGTATAGTAAAAAGTGAAGTCATTTATCGTGGTAAAGTTTTTAATACAATAGTTGATCAGATTGAATACAACAGCGGAAACAAGGCGGTTCGTGAAGTTGCAGAACACCCCGGTGGATCAGTTGTTGTTCCAGTTACAGATGACGGAAAAATTATCATGGTGACTCAGCATCGTTTTCCTGTGGATAAAATCTTGCTTGAGCTTCCTGCTGGAAAGTTAGGTTGGAATGAAGATCCGCTTCTTTGTGCTGTAAGAGAGCTTGAAGAAGAAACCGGATACAAATCGGATAACGTAAAAGAGTTGGGAAGTATTTATACCACACCTGGTTATTCTTCTGAAAAACTCAGGATATATCTTGCTAAAGATTTAAAACCAGGTAACCATAACCGTGAAGAGGGAGAATATGGAATGGAAGTTTTTGAGTTCACCTTAAAAGAAATAGAAGACAAAATCTATAATGGAGAAATTGTTGATGGGAAAACAATCTGTGGAATTTTTCTTGCAAAAAAGTTTTTACTAAATTTAACAGTACCAAGATAAACGATTAGTATAATTTTTCAGCAAGCTTGTTTGAAAACTTTACTTTCACTATGTTGCTTACTAGATCCTTCAAGGACGAGACTTTAGATAATGATTCAGGATCTGTCAAGGTTTGAGAACAAAGATAAGTTTAATTGCTAAATACATTTCTTCTTGTCAATTTTATAAAAATTATCCATCATACGGATACTTTAAAGCCTAGATAGCTTTCCTTAAAACTTCTTTCATCCTGTAAAGGAAAATGAGCAGTTCAATGAATGGTGTAATCTGTGTTGTGGTTAATTAATTCACTCATCAATAAATCTATATAGGAGGTTTCTATGAAAACTTTAGTTGTTTTTTTTATTTTCGTTACCTTGATGTTGGTATACGGAAAATCAATCTATGCTCAGGATGCAGCAAAAGTTGCACCTGATAAAGTCAAGGTACTGCTCGAAAATGATAAAGTCAGAGTACTGGACTTTAAGCTTAAGCCTGGAGAGAGTACAGGTATGCACTCGCATCCAAATTATGTAATATATTTTTTAAAAGATGGAAAAATGCAGACAACTTTACCCGATGGTAAATCATCAGAAATGGTTGTAAAGGCTGGCGACACTCATTGGTCGGAAGCCGTGGTGCACAACAACAAAAATATTGGGAAATCGGATTCACACGCCATCGTAATTGAGTTGAAAAAATAAAATTAAGAGTTAAGCAATAAGGAAATTAGAGAATCATTAATATGGAATCCAGATGGAATTAACACGGAATGTTGTAGGCTGGTTTGAAATACCTGTCGGGAATATGGAAAGAGCAATTAAATTTTATGAGAAAGTTTTTAGCTTAAAACTCAAACGTCACGAAATGGGAGAATTTGATATGGCGTCATTCCCGTTTGCTGATGTTCCCGGTTCACCCGGTGCTTTGGTTTCTCATAAAGAATTTTATAAACCTTCAACGGATGGCGTTTTAATTTATTTTACCTGCCATTCAGGTGATCTGAGTAACGAACTTGCAAAGGTAGAATCTGCCGGTGGAAAAGTGTTAATGCCTAAAAAGCTTATTTCCGAAGATGTTGGTTATATGGCTCTTTGCATTGATACTGAAGGAAACAGGATAGCTTTACATTCCCGGAAATAATAAAGGTAATTTTTTGAAGAAAAAGAAATGCCATATCTTTGAGATGTGGCATTTTTATTTGGTGAATAACTTATGTTCAAATCATGCTCAAATCCTTTGAAGTCAAAGATTACGCTTTAATAGAACATATTTCAGTTGAGTTCGGTAGCGGACTTAATATAATTACCGGTGAGACGGGTGCAGGCAAATCAATACTGATTGATGCGATGAGTTTGCTGCTTGGTGAAAGAGCTTCCACAGAAGTAGTACGCAAAGGTGCGGAAAAATCTTTTGTCGAGGGAATCTTCAATGTAAAAGGAAATAAAAAAGTAAAATTTTTACTTGAAGAAAATGATATTGAATTTACTGACGAGCTTATTATCCGGCGTGAGATTTCACTTAAAGGATCCAACCGCTGTTTTATTAATGACACTCCTGTAAACCTTAACCTTGTAAAAGATATTGGAAATTTGCTGGTTGATCTGCACGGTCAGCATGAACACCAATCGCTTCTGCGAACCGAAACTCACATAGATTATCTTGATGAGTTCGGCAGCTATGACGATCTTCTTCAGCAATATAAATCTCTCTATTCCGAATTACTCAACAGAGAAAATGAACTTAAAGAGTTAAGAGAAAAAGAGAATTCAATAAAAGAGAAAAAAGATTTTTATACGTTTCAGATAAAAGAAATAGATAATATTTCTCCGCAGGAGGATGAAGAAGAAAAACTTATCGGGGAACTGAAAATTCTTGAAAACTCCGAAAAGCTGGCAGAACTTACAACCGGGATTTATCAACTGTTGTATGAATCCGATAACTCAGTGCAGGATGCTTTATCAAAAGTAAGGAATCATCTGCAGAAACTTTGCGAAATCGATAAGACATTTTTAGATGCAGTGAACGAATCCGAAGCTGCCCTTGCTCAGGTGGAGGATATTTCTAACCTGGTAAGAAGTTACAATTCAAAACTCAATCTCGATCCTGAAGAGGTGGAAGAAAAAAGAGAACGACTTGGTGCAATAAATCTTCTTAAAAAGAAATACGGTGGTTCTGTAAAAAGCATACTTGATTACCGGCAAAAAATTGGCAAAGAATATGAACTTGCCGAGAATTTTGCGGGGAAAATAAATGATTTATCGAAAGCTATCCTTGAGTTAAGAAAAAGTGCTGGTGTTCTAGCAAAAAAAATATCTCAACAGAGAATACAAACTTCTAAACTTGTTAAGAAAGGAATTGAGGAAACTTTAAAGGAACTTGGAATACCGGAACCTGAATTCAAAACAGAAATAAAAAATAATCTGACAGAAAAAGATGAAGGAATTTATGTTGATGGTAAATTCTACAACGCAACATCAAAAGGAATTGATGAAGTAGAATTTTTCATTTTAACAAATCCCGGTGAGGATTTAAAACCTCTTGTAAAAGTTGCATCAGGGGGAGAAGTTTCAAGAATAATGCTCGCCTTAAAGTCAACACTTGCAAAAAATGATAAACTTCCTTTGCTGATATTTGATGAAATTGATGTAGGTGTAAGCGGCAGAATTGCACAAAAAGTTGGAAATGCTTTAAAGAATCTCGCTTCATTTCACCAGGTTATTTCAATAACTCATTTGCCCCAGATTGCCAGCCTGGCCGACCATCATTATTCAATAGAAAAAATTGCTCAAAATGAGAGAGTAATAAGTTCAATTAAAAAATTACCAGAATCGGAAAGAATTACGGAAATTGCAAAACTCCTCAGCGGTGAAAAAATCACCGAAGCCAGCCTTAAAAGCGCCCGCGAATTGATTGGTATAAAGGAATAATATTTGCTTTAATAACTCATAAATCATATTGATTTAATGAGTTTATATTTCTTTTACTGATCATTTAATATGATAAAAATAATTAAAAAAATATTAGTATCTGCTCTACCAGTATTGTTTTTGATTACGAATTCTATCCCGCAAACGATAGATGAAACGCTTTCCAATATTTCTTCGGGAGCGGTTCTTAAATATACCAAGCCGGTTATCGATGCATTTGGTTCAAGTATGAACTCGGGATGGTTTACCGGACTTCCTTCTGCTTCAAATGGTATTCATGCCAAAGTTAGAATCGTCGGAGTCGGTTCTTTATTTTCAAATGGCCCGAGAACATTTACTTATACCGGTTCAGTCCGGCTAACTTCCGAACAAGTTGATGAGATTCTTGGCGGTTCAGGAATTGATCCTAATATAATTCCGGATTATGAAGAAATAAAAAATGAAATTCTCTCCAAAGATTGGGAGGTAAATTTTAACGGACCGACAATAATCGGCGACCTCAACGATCATTTAAAGGTTGAGTTTCCCGGTGCAGTTATTCAGAACCAAACTATTAGCAGCTATACCTTTGAACTCACCGATGTTAAGGGTTTTCTGAATAATATTGAGATGCTACCTTCTCCTGCACTTCAGCTGGATGTAGGAAGTATTATTGGAACCGGGGTATCTGTTCGTTATTTCCGTGGTGTTAACCTGTATGATTTGGGCGTGGTTGATGTTTGGGGTGCAGGGATTGTTCACAATTTTAATTATTGGTTTGATGACCCGATTCCGATTGATATTGGTATTGGTTATTATTTTCAGAGCTTTAAAGTTGGTGATATATTCACAAATACAGCTTTTCAGTACGGAATATTCATTAGTAAAAAAATTGGAACTCTTATTTCATTTGAGCCCTATGCTGGTTTAACTTACGAAACTTCCCTTAGTGAGATTAATTATAAATACCGTTTCGATACTCCGGCTGGTATTCAGGAATTGAAAATAAATATTGATTATCAGGGAGATCACTCGGCTAATTTAATGCTTGGTGCATCAATTAACCTGTCATTATTTAAAATTAATTTCGATTACAAATTTGGTGGTACTCAAACCGGAACTGTTGGCGTCGGGTTTGGTTTTTAATATTCCTTGCCCTTCTTTTCCTCTTCCTGTGACATAAAGTTAATTTGATTTATTTTTATTATCACAGAAATGAAAAAAACTGCCTGCTACATTCATATTCCGTTCTGCGATCATAAATGCATTTATTGCGATTTTTATTCTATTATCACTTCCGATAACATTCAATCCTTTCTAAAATATTTAAAAAAAGAAATTATTCATTATGCTGAAAAATGTTCTGAAGACAGAGAACTTATTTCAATCTTCTTCGGAGGTGGGACACCGTCACTAATGGAGCCGGACTACATACGGGAATTAATAGACACAATAAAAGAAAAATTTAATATGGCAGAAAATTCTGAAATTACTCTTGAGACTAATCCGGGAACCGTATCATTGGAAAAGTTAAGAAAGTTCCGTGAGGCTGGGATTAACAGAATTAGTATAGGTATTCAGTCTTTTAATGATAAAGATTTAAAGTTTCTTACAAGGATTCACAATTCTGAAACTGCAATTAAAACAGTTAATGATGTTGCGCTAGCCGGTTTTGAAAATATTAGTCTGGATTTAATTTTTAATTTACCTGGCCAAACAAAAAAGAAATGGATTAAAAATTTAGAACAAGCAGTTAAACTTCCGATTAAACATATTTCCGCTTACAGCTTAATACTTGAGAGGGGAACAATACTTAACAAAATGGTTCTGGATGGAAAAGTAAAAATCCAGGATGAAGATTATGATGCGGAACTTTACGAAACAACAATTGATTTTTTAACTTCAAATGGATTTCATCAATACGAGGTTTCTAATTTTGCAAAACCTGGTTTTGAGTGCATTCATAACAATGCTTATTGGCATTATCTTGATTATTTTGGTTTCGGAACATCTGCGCATTCATTTATTGATTCTGAAAGATGGTGGAATTTATCAAGTCTCAAAATGTACATTGAAAATGTTGAACGGTCTGGTAATGCTGTTGCGGGATCAGAAACCATTAGTCCTGAAAAAGCATTGAATGAATTTGTGATGCTTGAACTCAGGAGTTCCGGATTGAATATAAAAGAATTTGGAAATTTGTTTGGTCCCACTGGGGTGGGATGGTTAAAAGAGAAATATTCTTATTTTGAATTATTGAAGAAAAATGATTTTGTAAAGATTAACAATAGTTTAATTAATCTGACGAATAAAGGATATGCAATCTGTGATGAAATATTGAAAGAACTTTTATAATCTCAATTTACCGTTTTATGAAAGTTAAGAATTAAATTACACTAGCAGATTTTATTTGCGCTTCTGATAGCCGTTTTGTATGGTTTATTTTTGACAGACTATGCTTACCTGGTAACCTGGATTGGGGATCTTTTAATTGCAGCTAGCATTTAATATTCCACTTGCTATTGATCAGATAATAGTCGATGTTATAGATGAAAGAAGAAGCTATAACTTAAGGAAGGCTTTATAGCCATAACTACGCTATCCCCCGTCTCTTAAAACTAATCTTTTTTCTTCAACTTGGATACAATACTCTTAGTATTAAAATTATCAAGTAGGAGGATTATATGTTATTGCTAATAATATTTTTGATTTTTTCGGTTGC
>Ga0326726_10006486_pt1 | contig 10525 bp, 7 predicted proteins | sample MHFenrmetagenome_2_FD_207603 | JGI IMG/M metagenome (GOLD analysis project Ga0326726, IMG submission 207603) | Lab enriched peat soil microbial communities from Michigan Hollow, Ithaca, NY, United States - MHF15MN | ecosystem: Environmental > Terrestrial > Soil > Wetlands > Peat | place: USA... | reverse complement strand
TTCATCATGGTGGACGCGCTCGCCCAGTTCGCGACCGACAAGATGGACCTGGAGCAGACGATCAAGTGGGGCGAGGAGAAGATCAAGGCCATCTACGCCAAGTTCGTCTAGATCTCTCTCCCCGCCGGGAAGAGGGTAGGCCGAGGGCCGAAGCTGCAGACGGGGCAGCGGCAATTCGCCGCTGCCCCTTTTCTTGCCTCCGCGGCACGCGCCTTGCTCTCCCCCTCCTGTGGAGGATTCACCGAGAGAAGGTGAGCGCGATGGCGGAGCAGTACAAGTGCATCAAGTGCGGCCATATCTCGTCGACGCCCGGCGCCTGCTGCGGCGGGCCGATGAAGAAGGTCGGCTAGCGGTCCGGCCGCGTATCGCGGGCCCGGTTGGAGAGGACGCCCGACGGCTCGAAGTTACCGGGTCGGATCTCCCCGGCTGGGCCTAGCTGACCGGGCGGCCGCTCCCGCCGCGCAGACGCGGATCCAGCACGTCGCGCAGCGCGTCGCCGAGCATGTTGAACCCGAAGACGGCGAGCGAGATGGCCGCGCCTGGGTAGAGCGCCATCCACGGCGCGTGATACATGAACGAGCGGCCGGATCCCGAGAGCATCGCGCCCCACGACGGGTAGGGTGGAGGCACGCCAAAGCCGAGGAAGGAGAGCGCCGATTCGGCGAGGATCACAGTGCCCAGCCCGATGGTGGCCAGGATAATGATGGTGGCCGTCACGTTGGGAAGCAGGTGGCGCAGGACCACCCGTAGGTGTCCGGCCCCGAGGGCGCGGGCCGCCTCCACGTAGGGGCTCTGCATGGTGGACAGCGTGGCGCCCCGGATCACGCGCGAGGCGCCTGCGGCGCCGAGGATGGACAGCGCAAGGATCAGGTTTAGGAGGCCGGGTCCTAGGGCGGCCAGCAACGAGAGGTCGATCACCAGCGCGGGGAAGGACATCCAGGCGTCGACGATGCGCTGCACCACAAGGTCGTAGGCCCCTCCCAGGTAGGCGCTCGACACCCCGACCGCTGCGGCGAGCACGGTGGCCAGCGCAACCGTGGCGAAGCCGACCGTCACCGAGATCCGAGCCCCGTAGACCACCCGGCTCCAGATGTCGCGTCCGAGGTTGTCGGTCCCCATCCAGAACTGGCCGCTGGGAGCCTTCATGCGGGCTCCGGGGACGGAGTCGTCGTAGGAGTAGGGCGCGATCCGGTCGGCGAAGGCAGCCATGACGATCAGGGCCACGACGATCACGGCTCCGAGGGCGCCGAGCGGCTTCCGCCGGCAGAACCTCCAGGCGAGGCCGACGGCGCGGGGCCGCGGTAGCGGCCCGGCCACGGTCTCGGGAGCCGGGATGGTCTGGACCGAGTCGGCCATCAGTAGCGGATCCGGGGATCGATCATCGCGTAGAACAGATCGACCAGGAGGTTGGTGGCAACGATGATCACGACGATGAGGAGGTTGATGCCCTGGATCACCGGGTAGTCGCGCTGGGTGATCGCCTCCACCAGGAACTGGCCCATGCCCGGCAGCCCGAAGATCGACTCGATGATCACGCTGCCCCCCGCGATCTGCGCGATCTGGAGTCCGAGCACGGTCACCACCGGGATGACCGCGTTCTTGAGGCCGTGTTTGAGCACGACGACACGCTCCCGCAGCCCCTTGGCCCAGGCGGTCCGGACGTAGTCCTGGCGGAGCACCTCGAGGAGCATGCCGCGGGTGAGCCGCATGATCGCGGCCGCGGAGGCGATCCCGAGGATGACCCCGGGCAGAACGAACTGAAGGAGATAGTCCAAGACGCCGTGGGAGAACTCGGTGTATCCCGTCCGTGGGGTCCATCCCCACCAGATGGCGGGCAGCAGGATCACGACGATCGCCTGCACGAAGCCCGGGATAGACAGGCCGAGGATGGCGGCGCTCCGGGCGAAGAAGTCGAGCGCGCCGTCCTGGCGCACCGCCGAGAGGATGCCGATCGGCACGCCGACGGCGACGGCCACCACGAGGGCGAGGAAGCCCAGGGTGAGCGTCACCGGCATGCGCCGGGCGAGCTCGCCCAGCACCGGCTGGCGCGTCCAGAGCGACTCACCGAAATCACCCCGCGCGAGCCGCCGCACCCAGTCGACGTACTGCACGGGAATGGGGCGGTCGAGCCCGAGCTTGGCGCGGAGGTCGGCGAGATCCTTGCCGTAGGCCTTCTCCTCGAGCATGAGCTGGACCACGTCGCCCGGGATCAGGCGAGGCAGCGTGAAGACGATGATGGACGCGATCAGGAGCGAGGGGATGGCGATGACGAGTCGACGCAGAACATAGTGGCGCACGTGCCGCGGCGGGAACCGCGCCCCCGCCCGGGGGGCGCGGCTCGGGCTCCTCTACTTGTCGATCCAGGCCGCCATCATGCGGCCGCCCACGTCGAAGCCGTTGTTCGGCATGTAGTTCTTGATGTGGGCGTCCCAGGCGGTGACGACCTTGACCGAGCCGTCCGCGCCGAACAGGGCCTGCTCGGCGAGGTAGCGCTGGATGTCGAAGACGATCTGCTTGCGCTTGGAGACGTCGAATGTCCGCCGCTGGAGCCGGATCATCTCGGTCAGCTTCGGGTCGTTCACGTTCAGCACGTTGAGCGGCTCGCCGGGCATGTAGAGACGGTAGAAGTAGGCCTCCGGGTCGACCCAGGCCCCGCGCAGCCCGACGAACATCTGGTCGAACTTCCCGTAGATGGTACTGGAGATGTAGGCGCCGTACTCCTTGAGGTTCAGGGTGGCGTCGATCCCGGCCGCCTTCCAGTCCTTAACCAGGATCTGGACGAAGTCCAGGAAGTCGGGGCCGTAGCCGGGGGTCGTGTCCACCTGCGTCTTGAACCCGCTGGGATGGCCGGCCTCGGCGAGGAGGCGCTTGGCGTCCGCGGTCGAGAACTCGTACAGCTTGCGGCCCTCCGGGCCCAGCTGGTCGATCGGGATGGTCCACTCTGAGGAAGCGGCGGGGACGGCGGGGTTGGGGGTCCAGACCCCCTGGGAGAATGCGTTGGCCTCGAAGATCTCGGCCTGGTTGGTCGCCCGCGAGAGGGCGCGCCGGACCCGGATGTCGTTGAATGGGAGTTTGTCGGTCTTGAAGCCGATGGCCCCGCTCGTGAACCACGGGTATTCCGCGGTCTGCAGGCCCGGCTTCCGCTGCTTGGCCACGTCGAGATCGAGCCGGCGCACGACCTGCTGGTACTCGGGGCCGAAGTCGAGCTTCCCGGAGAGCCAGGCGGCCAGCCGCGAGGACGGATCCTTGTCGATGATGATCTCGACCGCGTCTGCGTAGGGAAGCCCCGGGAGGAAGTAGTTAGGGTTCCGGACGTACGACATCTTGACGTTCGGCTCCCAGCGCTCGAGCATCCACGGTCCGGTGCCCACCACCGACTCCGCCTTCTTGAGATCGCCGAACTTCTCGACGCACTCCTTGGCGATAATCCAGGTCGAGGTCGAGGCGAGCATGTCCAGGAACCAGGCGTTCGGTTCCTTCAGGGTGAACTTGACCGTGTGCTTGTCCAGCACGTCGATCCTCTCGACCGACTCCAGCACGGGCCGGTTGCCGTTGCCCTTGATGGTGAGGAACCGGTCGTAGGTGTACTTGATGTCCTCGGCGGTCAGTTCGCGCCCGTTCACCGGGGGCTTGGGATGCCAGCGGACGCCCTTCCGGAGCTTGAAGACGTAAGTCGTTTCGTTCGGCTGGGTCCACGACTCGGCGAGGTCGGGCTCGAGCGGGTAGGTCGTGGGTTTGACGCCGGGGCCCGCCTTGACCTTGAGCAGCCGACTGTACGCGAATGACAGGGGGACCATCGTGAGGAACGAGATGGTCAGGTGCGGATCGAATCCGGTGACGGGGTCGAGCTGTTGCGCGAGACGGAGCGTCCCGCCCCGCTTCGGCGTCTGGGCCGGAGCAGCCGGTGGCCGCGCCAGCTCGATCGCCGCCCCGGTCGCCGCGGCGGCGCCGAGCTTGAGGAGGCTCCTGCGGGTCAGGGAGGCGTTGGTCGTCGTCGACTCGGCCATAGTCACTCCTCGCGGCGCCATCGGCGCGTTCGGGCACGGATCAATCACACGGCAGCCGAACACCGGCTAGGGGGGAATACTAGGACGGGCCTCAGAGCCCGTCAATGAGGAACGCCTGGACGCTCGGCCGCACCTCAGCTCTTCAGGTGTCGGTCGAAGAACGCAAGGCAGCGCTTCCAGGCGTCTTCGGCCGCGTCCTTCTTGTAGACCTGCGGTCGATCGTCGGAGAAGAAGGCGTGGGGCGCGCCGGGTAGAGGACGAACTCGACGCTGGGGTTGGTCTTCCGGAGCTCCGCCTCGAAGCGCTTCACGTCATCTGGCGCGATGCCGGTGTCCGCTAGGCCGTAGAGCCCGAGCACCGGGGCCTTGATGCGGCTCGCCAGGCTGAAGGCGTCGACCCCAGGGGCGTCGACGTAGGTGCGCTTGACGTGGCCGTACCACGGTACCGCCGCGGTCACGCCCGGATACTCGGCCGCGGTGTGCAGGGTGAGAGCGCCCCCGCCGCAGAAGCCGGTCACGCCCAGGCGATCGGCCCGGGCCCAGGACTGCTGCTTGGCGTAGTCCGCCGCGGCGCGGATGTCGCCCAGGTACTGGGCCCGGGTGACCTTGCTCGCGATCTGGCCCATCTCCTGGAAATTCTTCCCCTGCATGCCGCCCTCGCGGGAGTAGAGCTCGGGCGCGATCGCGTAGTAGCCGGCCTGGGCGAAGCGCCGGACCACGTCCTTGTTCTGGTCGGAGTTGCCGGTGAAGCCGGAGATGACGACCACGATGGGGTAGCGGCCGGCCGCCTCGGGCCGGGCGTCGTAGGCGGGGATCGTGGTACCGCCCGCCGGGATCCGGATATCCCGCGCGGTGATGCCGTTGCTGTCGGTCGCGATGGCCTGGGCCAGCGAGATGCCCGGCGTCAGCACTCCCCCGACGGTGGTGAAGGCGCCGAACCGGAGCACTTCCCGGCGACTGAGCGGGTTGGCCATGATGGATTCCTCCCGGCCTGTGTTAACTCGCCGGAGCCGCTCCGAGTTCCGGTCAGGCGGTGACGAGCCGCTCGAGGCGCACGCGCGTTTCCCCGTACGCAGCCATCTGTCCGAAATTGGACATGATGTCCTCGGTCAGGATGTTGGCCCCGCCGCCGCGCTTGATCCAGGTGCCGACCGGCATGATGACCATCCCGCGGCCGATCCGCGCATCGACGAGCACCAGGACCTCCAGATGGCCCACCGGAGACCGGATGACGGCCCGCTCGCCGCTCTCGATCCCGTACTGGGCCGCGGTCTCGGTCCCGATGCGGACCGAGGCGATGGAGGGGTGCTCCTTCTCGAGGATCTGGGAGAGCAGCCACTTCTTGCTGTAGTTCGTCACGAGCGTGAGCGGGAAGTCGGGCAGCCGGCGGGGCTCGTGCCGGAGCGTGGTGATGAACTCGAAGCGGCCCGACTTGGTCGGGTAGACGTGGTCCGCGAACGGGACCATCGGGGCCACCGGGCAGCGCACCGGGCCCGCCATGACCTGCTCGACGCTCACGCCCTGGCGGGCGAGCGGCGTGAAGATGCGGCCGAGCCAGTCGCGCGGCGCGCCCGCCATCTCGGGCCCGATCCCCAGCCGCTCGGCCAGCCGCTGGAAGATCCAGAGATCGGAGCGCGCCTCGCCGACCGGCTCGATCACCTGGTTCACCCCGCCGATGATGTTGTGTCCCCACGACACCAGCATGTCCTCCTCCTCGAGGAAGGTGGTGGTGGGCAGGAAGACGTGGGCGTAGTCCGCGGTGTCGGTGAGCACCTGGTCGACGACCACCAGGAACTCCAGGCGGCTGAGGCCCCGCGCCACCAGGTTCGAGTTCGGAGACTGGTTCACCGGGTTGCCGCCGTTGACGAACATCATCCGGATGGGCGGCTTCTGCGCGTCCTGGAGCCCGCGGCCGAGCAGGGGCTCGGGAATCGCGCGGTGATGCCGGGCGCGGTCGGCGGCCTCGACCGTCTTGTCGAAGTGACGCTGGGTGTTGTAGCCGTGGGAGACGCCGCCGCCCGGTACCCCGATGTGGCCGGCGAGGGCGCCCAGCGCGTCCACGCAGCGGAAGATCTCGGCGCTGTGCTGATACTTGTTGAGGCCCCAGCCGAGCAGCACCGAGGCCGGACGGGTGGTCGCGTAGGCCCGGGCCAGCTCGCGGATCGTGGTCTCGTCGAGCTCGCAGGCGGCGGCCAGCTCGGCGAGTGGGCGGGCGTCGAGGAGCGCTCGGTACTCGGCGAGGCCGTGGGTGTGCGCGGCCAGGAACTCGCGATCCTCGAGCCCCTCTTCCAGGATGACCTTGGCCATCGCCATGGCCAGCTCCGCGTCGGCGGCCACGCGGGGCTGCACGTGCTGATCGCAGAAGCCGGCCGACTCGCTCCGGACCGGGTCGATCAGGATCACGCGCCCGCCCCGCCGCCGCACCTCCTTCAGGATCGGCACGGTGTGGAGGTTGGTGGCCATCGGGTTGCGGCCCCACAGCAGCACCAGGCGGCTATTGAGCATGTCGGACGGGTCGTGGCCGGCGCGGACGCCGAAGTCGAGCGTCTGGCCCGCGCGCGCGGCGCCGCTGCAGAGAGAGCCGCTGGTGGTGGTGACCCCGCCCAGGAGGTTCCAGAAGCGGCGGCTCAGCAGCTTGGTGGCGCCCCAGGAGCCGGTGCGCTGGTAGTGCATGATCGAGAGCGGGCCGTCCTGCGCGATGAAGCCGCGGATGCGGTCCGCGACCAGGTCGAGCGCCTCGTCCCAGCCGACGCGCTCCCAGCCGGCGTCGGTCCGGCCGTCGGTGCGCCGCAGGGGATGGAGCTGGCGCTCCGGGCTGTAGACACGCTCCGGGAAGCGGTAGGTCTTCCCGCAGAGGTAGCCCTGGGTGAACTCGTGATCCGGATGGCCCTCGAGCCGCACCACGCGTCCGTCTTTCACGTGGGCGATGATGCCGCAGCCGTCCGGGCAGTCGAGCGTGCACGAGGTGTAGATCGTGCGCTCCATGTCAGCCCTCGCTCCTCGTCCTCGTTGGCTTGCCCCGCCGCTTCCGGCGGGCGGCGGGGGCGGGCGCGGGGGCCTTCCACCAGCCGTACTCTCGTCCGGGGCCGCGGCCGGGGGCGGCGACCATGAGCACCTTGGCGTCGACGCGCCCGACGTTCTTGCCCATGTGGGGGATCTCGGCGTTGAAGTAGAGACAGTCGCCCGCCTTGAGGGGGATCTTCTCGTCGCCCAGCTGGAACAGGATCTCGCCCTGCAGCACGAACGACAGCTCCTCGCCCTCGTGGGCGGTGAGCACGTCGGCCCGGTTGCGCACCGGGAAGGTGAGCACGAAGGCGTCCATGCGCTGCCCGGGCCAGGCGACCGCCATCGGCTGGTAGGTGTAGCCGGTGGCGGGGACCGCCTGGGGGGCGCGTCGCTCGCCCGCGCGCACCAGCGCGTAGTGCTGGGTCGCGGTGGTGCCCGCGGCGTCCTGGAAGAGCTGCCCCAGCTCGATGCCGACGGTGCGGCTGATCAGGATGAGGTTGGCGATCGAGGTGGAGACGCGGCCGCGCTCGAGCTTGGAGAGGAACGGCTCGGACAGCCCGGTCTTCTCGCTGAGCGCGCGCAGGGTCAGGCGCTGGGCCCGTCGCGCCTCGCGCAGGCGCGCGGCCACCGTCTGCACGAGCGCCGCCGTCTCCGGACTTTCTCTCAAGGCAATCTCCACTTGCCCCTGAGGAAACCACTCGGGTATGCTCCCTGTCAAGCGGGGAGAATCGGCTTGACAGTCTCCGCGCTTTTGCTTTACTCAGGCGCAACACGACCGACCCACGGAGGAGGCTCCGCATGCGCGCATCACGTCTCCCGTCCCTCATGGCGGCCGCCCTGCTGCTGACGCTCGGGGCAGGTCCGGCCGCGGCCCAGGCGCCGATCAAGATCGGCGACATCAACACCTACAGCGGCATCGGCGCCCCCTTCACGGGCCCGTACCGCGCCGGCGTCGAGATGGCCGTCGAGGAGATCAACGCCAAGGGGGGCGTCCTCGGTCGCAAGATCGAGGTGCTGTTCCGCGACGACAAGGGCCAGCCCGCGGAGGCGGTCAAGCACGCCCAGGAGCTGGTGGAGTCGGACAAGGTCGCCATGATCACCGGGAGCTTCCTCTCCAACGTGGGGCTCGCGGTCTCCGACTGGGCCAAGCAGAACAAGACCATGTTCCTGGCCGCCGAGGCGCTGACCGAGGCCCTCACCTGGTCCAAGGGCCACGACTACGCGGTGCGCCTGCGCCCGAACACCTACGAGCAGGGGCGGATGCTGGCCGACAAGGCCGGCAAGATGAAGTACGTCAAGTGGGCGACCATCGGCCCCAACTACGAGTACGGCAAGCGCGCGTGGGAGACCTTCCGCGACCGGCTGAAGGAGCTGAAGCCCGACGTTGCCGTGGTGGGCGAGCACTGGCCGACGCTCGGGAAGATCGAGCCGGGGCCGCTCGTGACCGCCATCCTCAACCAGAACCCGGACGCGCTCTACGTCTCGCTCTTCGGCAGCGACTGGCTCGCCTTCGTGCGCGAGGCGGGCAAGCGTGGGCTCTTCCAGAAGATGTTCGTGGTGGGCATCCTGCTCGGCGAGCCCGAGTACATCGATCCGCTCAAGCTCGAGGCCCCCGAGGGCATGCTCGTCACCGGCTACCCCTGGTACGACATCAAGACGCAGAGCCACCAGGAGTGGGTGGCCCGCTTCGTCAAGCGTGGCGACAAGAACCCGGTGCTGGGGTCGCTGATCGGGTACGTCACCTACCAGGCGGTGGCGGAGGCTCTCCGCAAAGCGGGCGCCCCCGAGACCGCGAAGCTGGTGGCCGCCTTCAAGGGTCTCAAGGTCGAGACCCCGATCGGGCCGGTGACGTTCCGCGCCTCCGACGGCCAGTCCACGATGGGCGCGTGGGTCGGCACGACCAAGGTCGACGCGCAGCGGGGCGTCGGCATCATGGTCAACTACGAGTACGTCCCGGGCGAGAAGGTGCTGCCGTCCGACGAAGAAGTGAAGAAGCTCCGCCCGGCCAACTGACCGTCGCACCCCTCGTGACCACCCTCTCCCCCGCCTCGGGGGAGAGGGCAGGGTGAGGGGGGCCTTCGACTGCATGTCGCTCCTCCTCGTGCAGCTCCTTAGCGGGCTCGCGAACGCGATGTTCCTGTTCCTCATCGCGTCGGGCCTCTCGCTCATCTTCGGCGTCACCCGCATCGTCAACTTCGCCCACGGCTCCTTCTACATGTTGGCCGCATACCTGACCTACTCGCTGGCCGCGGTGCTGCCGGGCGGCCCGGTTGCCTTCTACCTGGCCGCGCTGCTCGCCGCGCTGGTGGTGGCCGGCCTGGGCGGGCTGGTCGAGGTGCTGCTCCTCCGCCGCGTCTACCGAGCGCCCGAGCTCTACCAGCTCCTGCTCACCTTCGCGCTGGTCCTGGTGACCGCCGACGTGGTCCGCTACGTCTGGGGCGCCGACAACAAGACCGGCCCGGCCGCGCCGGGACTGGCCGGCTCGGTGCCCGTCGCGGGGCAGCTCTTCCCCTCCTACGACTTGGCGATCATCGTCTTCGGGCCGCTGGTGGCTCTCGGGCTCTGGGTGCTCTTCCATCGCACCCGGTGGGGCGTGCTGATCCGCGCGGCCACCCAGGACCGCGAGATGGTGGCCGCGCTCGGCGTCGACCAGGCCCGGCTGTTCACCTCGGTCTTCGTGCTGGGCTCCTTCCTGGCCGGCCTCGGCGGCGCCCTCCAGGTGCCCCGGCTGGCCCTCACCACCGTGATGGACACCTCGGTGATCGTGGAGGCCTTCGTGGTGGTGGTGATCGGGGGCATGGGCTCGGTGTGGGGCGCGCTGCTCGCCTCGCTGCTCATCGGGGTGCTCAACGCCTACGGGGTGCTGCTGCTGCCGAAGAGCGCCATCGTGCTGATCTTCGTGGTCATGGCGGTCGTGCTGGTGGTGCGGCCGTGGGGGCTCCTCGGGCGGCCCGAGATCCAGCTCCGCCCGCCGGGCAGCGGCGTGGTGGCCGATCGGCCGGCGCGTCGCCTCCATCCCGCGTGGGCGGCCGCGGCGCTCGTGGTCCTGGCCGGTCTGCCGATCGCCCTGCCCACCTTCTGGATCTCCATCGCGGTGGAGATCTTCGCGTTCGCGCTCTTCGCGGCGAGCCTGCACCTGCTCATGGCGGTGGGCGGCATGGTCTCGTTCGGCCACGCGGCCTACTTCGGCCTGGGTGCCTACGGCGCCGCGCTGCTCCTCAAGGCGGGCGGCCTGCCCATGCCGGCCGCCTTCGTGGTGGCCCCGCTGGTGGCCGCGCTCGCCGCGGTGGTCTTCGGCTACTTCTGCGTGCGGCTCAGTAGCATCTACTTCGCGATGCTCACCCTGGCCTTCGCCCAGATCGTGTACGCGATCGTCCACCAGTGGGACGAGGTCACCGGCGGGGATAACGGCATCCTGAGCGTCTGGCCCGCCCCCTGGCTGGCCACGCCGGGCCGCTACTATTACTGGGCGCTCGCGGCCACCGTGGTGGGCATCGTCCTGCTGCGAAGGGT
>Ga0326726_10006485_pt1 | contig 10525 bp, 7 predicted proteins | sample MHFenrmetagenome_2_FD_207603 | JGI IMG/M metagenome (GOLD analysis project Ga0326726, IMG submission 207603) | Lab enriched peat soil microbial communities from Michigan Hollow, Ithaca, NY, United States - MHF15MN | ecosystem: Environmental > Terrestrial > Soil > Wetlands > Peat | place: USA... | reverse complement strand
TCCGGCGCCTCGTCTTCCTCGAAGTCTTCCGATTCCGATTTCTCGCCCATGGCTCCGTGCTCCGTTGCACGCCAGAACTCTATGGACTCCGAACGCGGCGAATTTATATTGCGAATCGGCGACCGAGGCAAGACTTCGTTGCAGACTGCGACGCAGGTCGCAGTTCCCCGCCCATGTCAGGCGACCAGATCGTTCAGCTGGAAGATCGGCAGCAGCAGTGCGATCACGATGCCCATGACAAAGAGGCCCATGCCGATGATGAGCGTCGGCCCGAGGAGCCCGAGCAGGGCCGTAATGAGACTGTCCAGTTCGCGATCCTGATTGTCCGCCGCACGCTCGAGCATGGTTTCCAGCTCACCGCTGGTCTCGCCGCTCGAGATGAGATGGATGGTCATCGGCGGGAACAGGCGGCTCGCCGCGAGCGAGCGCCCGATCGGTGCGCCTTCCCGGATGCGGGCCGCAGCCTCGGCGACGGCTTCCCGCATCGGCACGTTGGTCACGACTTCCCCGGCGATTCGCAGGGCTTCAAGCACCGGCACGGCGCTCGCCGTGAGGATGCTGAGCGTCCGCGTAAAGCGCGCGGTGTTCGATCCACGCACCAGACGGCCGATCAGCGGCAGGCGCAGCAGGAACAGGTGAAAGCGGCGCTTCGGACCGAGCTGCCGCAGGCGGAAGACGACGAACGTCCCGGCGGCGCCAAGCGCGACAGCCGTCCACAGCCCGAAGCTGCGCACGTAGTTGCTGACGCCGATGAGAATGCGGGTCGCCAGTGGCAGCTCCGCCTTGACCGATGAGAACACCTCGACCACCATCGGCACGACGTAGCCGAGCAGAAAAGTCACGATCGAGACGGCAAAGAAGGTGAGCGCCACGGGATACACGATCGCGCCGGTGACTTTCGAGCGGATCTGCTGCCGGTTCTCGGTGTAGTCCGCAAGCCGCTCGAGCACGACGTCGAGCCGCCCAGACTGCTCGCCGGCGGCGACGGTCGCCCGAAAGATCTCGGGGAATACCTTGGGGAAATCGGCGAACCCGTCCGCGAGCGCATGCCCCTCCATCACTTTGGAACGCACGCCGATCATGATGCTCTGAACGCGCGGTCGCTCGGACTGCTCCGACACCGCTAGCAGGGACTCCTCCAGTGGCAGGCCCGACCTGACGAGCGTCGCGAGCTGGCGCGTGAGCAGCGCGAGCTCCGTCGAGGAGATGCCGCCGCCGACGCCGAAACTTCGCGCCCGACGTGCCTCGGTCTGAACGACTTCCGCAACCGACACGGGCAGCAGGTGCTGCTCGCGCAGCGCCGCGCGTACGTGCCGCGCGGTATCGCCTTCAAGGATGCCCTTGCGCTCCTTGCCGCCGGCGTCGACGGCCACGTACTCGAAAGCTCCCATATTCGTTGTTTCCAGAAGGCGCGCCGGCTCGTCGGCCGGGGCCGTCAGTCTTCGCGCGTGACGCGCAGCAGCTCTTCGAGCGAAGTCTCGCCGCGCAGCGCCTTGGTGCGCCCGTCGTCACGTATGCTCGGGCCGAGCGTGCGCGCGTAGCGCTCGAGTTCCTGTTCGCTCGAACCGTCGTGAACCATGGTGCGCATGGTGTCGTCGACGGCAATCAGTTCGTAAATGCCGGTGCGCCCGCGGTATCCGCCCGTGGCGTCGCGTCCCGGGCGGTAGAGGGTCGGCGAGGGCGCGCCGGCCGGTGTATTCATGAGCCGCCGCTCATAGTCTCCCGCCGCATAGGCGACGCGTGATTCGGGATTCAGCACGCGTACCAGACGCTGGGCCAGCACGCCGATCAGGCTCGATGACAGCAGGAACGGTTCGATGCCCATGTCCCGCAGGCGCGTGACCGCACCGACCGCGGTATTCGTGTGCAGGGTCGACAGCACCAGGTGGCCGGTAAGGCTCGCCTGCACAGCGATCTGCGCCGTTTCGATGTCGCGGATTTCGCCGACCATGACGACGTCCGGGTCCTGGCGCAGGATCGCCCGCAAGCCGCGCGCAAAGGTCATCTCGACCTTGGTATTGACTTGGGTTTGACCGATGCCGTCGATGTAGTACTCGATCGGATCCTCGACGGTCATGATGTTGCGCGTGTTGTCATTGATCCGCTCGAGCGCGGCGTACAGCGTCGTGGTCTTGCCCGAGCCCGTGGGACCCGTCACCAGGATGATGCCGTGCGGCTTGTGAATGAGCTCATCCATGGTCTTCTGCGTCGCCTCGTCCATGCCGAGTGAGCCGAGATCGAGCCGGCCCGCCTGCTTGTCGAGGAGCCGCAGCACGACGCGTTCGCCGTGACCCGCGGGAATGGTGGATACGCGTACGTCGACGGCGCGACCGGCGACGCGCAGGCTGATTCGGCCGTCCTGGGGTAGACGCTTCTCGGCGATGTCGAGCTTCGACATGACCTTGATGCGCGAGACCACGAGCGCTGCCACAGCGCGCCGTGACTCCATGACCTCGCGCAACACGCCGTCGACGCGAAAGCGGATGACGAGGCGATTCTCGAAGGGCTCGATGTGGATGTCGGAGGCGTTTTGCTTGACCGCTTCGGTCAGCACCGCGTTGATGAGACGGATGATGGGGGCGTCGTCTTCGCTTTCGAGCAGGTCCGAGGGTTCCGGCAGTTCCTGTGCGAGGTGTGCAAGGTCGGTCGTTTCATCAAGCCCGTCGACCATCTGCATCGCGGAGTTCGCACCGGCTTCATAGGCGCGGCGCAACACCTCGTCGAACTGCTCGTTGGTGACGTGCTCGAGCTTGAGCGGCATTCGGAGGTAGCGCCGCACTTCGGCGATACTCTCCGGCGTCGCGCCTGTGCGCCAGATGGTTTCCGCGACGCCGTCGACCACTTGCCTGACCATGACGCCGTGACGATTGGCAAACGCGAAGGAGAGCTTGCGTTCCTTCCCGGCGTCCACGCGTGCGGCAGCGGTGTTCATTGGGTCATCAGCCGGACGGCGGTTGATCGGTACCCGGCGGCTGCGGCTGTGGCTGCGGTGCGGCCGGCGGCTGGGCGCCAGGTGCAGCCGGCGTGGCTTCAGTCGGAGCGGGTGCCGTCGGAGTGGGCGCCGCCGTTGGAGCGGGTGCCGTCGGAGTGGGCGTGCTCTTGGGAATGGGTTTGCGCATGTCCTCGAGCGGCGCCAGCAACGGTTGTCTTTCAAACGGCAGCAACGGCACTTTGCCATTGTGGATCTGCTGCTGCTGGCGGCGCAGGTCCTCGTACTTCGAGCCGGTCGCGATCGCCGTCTGCACGTCGTCGCGCAGAATATGCGGGCGGATGAAGACCATGAGATTGTTCTTCGTCTTCTGCGACTTAGTGACCTTGAAGAGATGTCCGAGCAACGGGATGCTGCCGAGGAAGGGCACGCGCTGATCGCCCTCGATCACCACGTCCGAAATCAGTCCGCCGAGCGCGATGATGCCGCCATCCTCGATGAGCACGTTGGTCGTGATCGTACGTTTATTGGTGATCAGGTCGACGGCGACCGACGACTGGGAAATGTTCGATGCCTCTTGCTCGATCTTGAGAAGGATAGAGTCGCCTTCGTTTATTTGCGGCGTCACCTTCAGAATGATGCCGACCTCCTCCCGTTGAATCGTCTGAAAGGGGTTGGCCGAGGTGTTGCCGGCCGTGGTGAACTGCCCGGTGACGAACGGTACCTCCTGCGCGACCTTGATCTGCGCCTCCTGGTTGTCCATGGTGACGATGTTCGGCGTGGAAATGATGTTCGTGTTGGCGTCGCCGCGCAGGGCCCGCAGGATCGCGGCGAAGTTGACGCCAGTGTCCTGGATGCGCCCGACACCGATCGTTGTGCCGTTCAGTGATTTGCCGGCGGCCGACGCCGGATCATTGATCGCATTGGCTATATCGATGATGCTCACGCCGCCGATCGGCGAGACGAATCCGCCGACCGCGTAGTTGCTCTGCGAGCCGTCCACCGCCCAGTTGACGCCGAGCTCCGCGCTCTTGTCGAGAGACATATCGACGATGATGGCCTCGATCTGCACTTGTGCACGGCGGATATCCAGCTTGTCGACGATCGACATCAGCGACTTCATGGCCTTGGGAGGCGCTGTGACGACGAGTGCGTTGGTGTCCGGTTCCGCCCAGAGTGTGATCGAGCGGTCGGCATTCGCGCCGGCCGCCTGCGCGGCGCCCGCGCCCGCGCCCGCGCCCGGCGCCGTCTGGGCGACGACCGCGCCGATCTGCTCCTTGAGTTTTGCCGCAATCTTTTCCGCGTCGGCGTAGCGCAGATATCGCACCTGCGTGTCGCCGCCGGACTCGAGCGGCGTATCGAGGTGGGCCACCAACGCTCGCAGCCGCAGGCGCTGCGATTTGTCGCCGCCGATCAGCACGCTGTTGGTGCGGTCATCGGCGACGAGTCGCACCGCGGGTCCCCCGCCGCCTTCCGCTGCCTGGGTGGCCGTCAGCGCATTGACGACGCGCACGACTTCGGCGGCCGATGCGTGCTCGAGTGGGATCACTTCAATGTCCTGGTCGCCGCTCTGATCGATGCGCCCGATGATGCGCAGCATCCGGTTCACGTTGCTTGCGCGATCGGAAATGATGAGCATGTTCGATGATGGGTAGGCTGCCAGGTGGCCGTACTGCGGAATGAGGGGCCGCAGGATTGGCACCAGCTGCGCGGCGCTGACGTTCCTCACGGCGATGACCTGGGTAACGAGCTCGTCCGAGCTACTGCTCACCCGATCGGGCAGATCGTTTCCGGGCACCTGCCGCGCGGAAGCATCGGGAATGATCTTGTAGACCTTTCCGGCCGGCACGGCGACGAACGCATTGACCTGCAGCACCGCGAGGAAGGTCTCGTAGAACTCCTGCGGATTCATGGGCGTTGCCGAGATCAGGGTCACCTGGGCCCGGACCCGGGGATCGATGATGAAGTTCTTGCAGGTGAGTTCGCTCACGGCCTCAACGATCTGCCCGAGGTCGGCGTCCTTGTAGTTCGGTGTGATCTGCGCGTTCTTGTTGGCGCACTCCGCCCCAGCCTCATGGGCGATGGCGAGACTGAGCGCCGCGGCGAGGACGGCCGGAGCACGCAGGCACCTGCGCAGAGACGGGCGCACGTGCAGACGGGAGAGAAGTTCTGACATCGGGTGGCTCTTGTTCTCTTCTCGAGTCTATTCCGAATCTTCGGACGGCATTTGCGGGACTTGGTTCATTGGGATCATGCCCGTGTTGGCGCCGCTCGCCGCCTCGAGCTCCTGCGCCTGGCTTGCGATCTGCGCCATGTTGAGCGTCAGCTCCTGCGAGTGGCCGTTGCGCTCGATGGTGACGCGCACGGAGTCCGACGTGCCGATGGTGCGAAAGATCTCGTTGCCGCGCTGGGGATCGTCGAGCGGCGTACCGTTGACGGATGTCACGAGATCGCCCGGCTGCAGCCCGAGGCGGCTGAACTGCGCGCGATTGCGGCCAGGATAGACTCGAAAGCCGCGCATCTGTCCATTCTGGAAGACCTGCTGGGGACGCATGACCTCGCTGACCGCGCCCGGGTCGTTCGCGATCAGCCGGCGCACGTTTTCGGCGAGTGCCGGCCCCTGTGGATTGGCGCCACTTGCCATCGGCTGCGGACTGTAGGCCGCAGGCTTCGCGCCGCCTGCCAATGGCTTGCGCGGCAGTGCCAATGCTTCGAGCGCGCCGCCACGATCGAGCAGCACACGATCCGCGTAGACCGAATGCAGGGTGGCACCGCCGTTCACGGCCTCGCCGACGGAGTAGACTTTGGCGTTCGCAGCCGTCTCACCGATGATGGCAAGGCCCCGCTTCGGATCGTCCGTCGCGATCGTGCCGGCGAGAACGAGATTCATCGTCGTGTCGGGCGCGTTACTCGCGTCGCCGGCCCGTGGTTGCGCCGGCGCCGCCACGCCGAACAGGTGGGCGCCGACGATGCTCTGAATATCGAGCGCGCGGCGAGCAGGGCGCACGGTCGCTTGCGGGTTCGGCGTAGCTACGGAACCCAGACCTCGCGAACCGAGAAAGCCGAGCGTAACGAAAGCGAGTTGCACGGCGAGCGCCAGCGCCAGCACCACGCTCACTACCTGCGGCAGGCGCTCGGTCAGCATCGCCACCGACGCGGAGGCGGTAAGGTCACGAATCGCCGCAACAGGAGAGTTCAATGGTACCCCGGACTCTCAATAGAACGCGCCGGCCGCGGCCGGCGAGCGAATCTCAGCTAATGATACGGGTTCGATACAGTGCGCCACAAGCAATTGTTTTGTCTCGCTAAAGTGCCGATTCCGGTTTCGCCAAATCGTGGATGTCGACCAACAAACCAGGCGGCGCATGGGTGAAACGGTGCGGTGGGCTGTCGGGGCTGGCCGCGCGTGAATTCTGCGCCAGCACGAGTGCTTCGTGGGCGCGATGTCTGTCGGCGTGCGGCGACGACCTGCCCTTGCGGGAGCGATCATCCAACCCTATAAAGGAGTGTCGGCACTATTGCGCCCCGGTTGCGGCCGCGGCCATGGCAGTCAACGGGTTATGAGCGAGTCGGAACGGACGGAGTTCGAGCGCGGCCTCGTGGTCGAAGAGGCCGAGCCCCAGGTCAAGAAGCCGCCGCTCTATCAAGTGATACTGCTGAATGACGATTACACTCCCATGGAGTTCGTCGTCGATGTGCTGGAAACGATCTTCCGCATGGACCGCACCACGGCGACGCGGGTCATGCTCGAAGTCCACACGAAGGGTAAAGGAGTGTGCGGCGTGTTCATTTTTGAGATAGCGGAGACCAAAGTCGCCCAGGTGATGAGCTACGCTCGTCAGCACCAGCACCCGTTGCTTTGCACGATGGAGGAGGCATAACCGCCGTGTTGTCGAGCGAACTCGAATTCTGTCTGAACGAGGCTTTCCAGTCGGCACGCGAGGCGCGCCACGAATTCATGACCGTCGAGCACCTGCTGCTCGCCATCCTCGACACGCCCAAGGTGCGCGAGGTCCTGCGTGCCTGTGGCGCGGACGTCGGGCGCCTCAAGAAAGCACTCGAGCAGTTCATCGCGGAAACGATGCCGCGGCTGCCCGAGGACGACGAGCGGGAGGTCGCGCCGACGCTCGGTTTCCAGCGCGTTCTGCAGCGCGCGGTATTCCATGTGCAGTCGAGCGGCCGCAAGGAAGTGACCGTCGCGAATGTCCTGGTTGCAATTTTCAGTGAAAAGCAGTCGCACGCCGCGTTCCTGCTCTCCGAGCAGGACATCGCGCGGCTCGACGTCGTCAACTACATCTCGCACGGCCTGTCGAAGGTCGCGCACGAGCGCTCCGATAAGGAAGAGACGCCCGCGGCGAGCGAAGGCGAGCGCGAGGGCGAGGGCTCGGCACTCGACAAGTACGCGACGAACCTCAACAAGATGGCACGCGAGGGGCGCATCGATCCGCTCATCGGCCGCAAGATCGAAGTCGAGCGCACGATCGAGATCCTTTGCCGGCGGCGCAAGAACAATCCGCTGTACGTGGGCGAGGCGGGCGTCGGCAAGACGGCGATCGCGGAAGGGCTCGCGCGCATGATTGTCGAGGGCAAGGTGCCGGACGTGCTCACCGATTGCACCATCTATGCGCTCGACATGGGCTCCCTGATCGCAGGCACCAAGTACCGCGGGGACTTCGAGAAGCGCCTGAAGGGCGTCATCGCCGAAATCAAGAAGAATCCCGGCGCGATCCTCTTCATTGACGAGATTCACACCGTGATTGGCGCCGGCGCCGCTTCCGGCGGAGTCATGGACGCGTCCAACCTGATCAAGCCGGTGCTCGCGAGCGGTGAGCTGCGTTGCATCGGTTCGACGACCTACAACGAGTATCGCGGCATCTTTGAGAAAGACCACGCCCTCGCGCGGCGTTTCCAGAAGATCGACATCGTGGAGCCCTCGGTCGCCGAGACCGTCGAGATTCTCATGGGGCTCAAGAGCCGCTTTGAGGAGCATCACGGCATCAAGTACCAGGACGATGCGCTGCGGGCGGCCGCGGAGCTCGCGGACCGTCACATCAATGACCGCCACCTGCCCGACAAGGCGATCGACGTGGTGGACGAGGCGGGCGCCAACCTGCGATTGCGTCCCGCGCACGAGCGCCCGCCGGCGGTATCGGTGGAGCACGTCGAGAACGTGGTGGCGCGCATCGCGCGCATCCCGCCGAAGAGCGTGTCACTTTCCGACAAGGAAGTGCTGCGCAACCTCGAGCGCAACCTCAAGCTCGTGATCTTCGGCCAGGACAAGGCGATCGAATCGCTCGGCGCTGCCATCAAGATGGCGCGCTCGGGCCTCGCCGACATCGCCAAGCCCGTCGGTTCATTCCTGTTCGCGGGACCGACCGGCGTCGGCAAGACGGAAGTCACACGCCAGCTCGCGATCGCCATGGGTGTGGAACTCATCCGCTTCGACATGTCGGAGTACATGGAGCGCCACACGGTGTCGCGCCTGATCGGCGCGCCGCCCGGCTATGTCGGTTTCGACCAGGGCGGACTCCTGACCGAAGCGGTCGCCAAACATCCGCATTCGGTGCTGCTGCTCGATGAGATCGAGAAGGCGCATCCGGACGTGTTCAATCTCCTGCTGCAGGTGATGGACCACGGGACGCTCACCGACAACAACGGGCGCAAGGCGGATTTCCGCCACGTGACGATTGTCATGACGACCAATGCCGGCGCCTTCGAGATGAACCGGCCGTCCATCGGTTTCACCGAGCAGGATCATTCAAGCGACGGCATGGAGGCAATCCGGCGCCTGTTCTCGCCGGAATTCCGCAATCGCATCGATGCGATCATCCAGTTCGCACCGCTCGAGCCCGCCACCATCGAGCGCGTGGTCGACAAGCTCCTCGTCGAAGTCGAGACGCAACTCGAGCAGAAGCACGTGTCGCTGCACGTCGATGAAGTGGCGCGCAGCTGGATCGCCAAGCGCGGCTACGATCCGAAGATGGGCGCGCGTCCAATGGCGCGTCTCATCCAGGATTCGATCAAGCGGCCGCTCGCCGAAGAACTCCTGTTCGGCCGGCTCGTCGACGGCGGCCACGTGCACGTCACGCTGAGCGAGGACGGCGCGGAACTGAGGCTCATCACACGCTCGGCGCGCGAGCCGGAGTTGATAGGGTAGGGGATGGTGCGCCGGATCCAGGAAGTGATTCTGATCGAAACGCGCCATCGCCCCGGGCGCCTTGCCTCGGCCCTTAACGTCCTCGCCGCACACGAGATCACGCTCGAGCATCTGCACGCCTTGCAGCGCGAAAGCGGCTGGACGCGCTGGGAGATCACGATCGAAGTGACGCCGGCGATGCTCGAGAGCGCCGTCGCGGCGCTCGGCAAACTGCCCGACGTACGCTTTATCGGCAAGTCCGACCGCATCTTTCAGCGCCATCGCGGTGGCAAGGTCGTCGTACGCCCGTCGATCGAAATCGCCTCGCAACAGATCCTGCGAGATATCTACACGCCAGGTGTCGCGATGGTCTGCACGGCGATCGAGCAGGATCCGGAGCTTGCCTGGACGTACACCATCAAGGGGCGCAGCGTCGCGGTGATCAGCAACGGTACCGCGGTGCTCGGCCTTGGCAACATCGGACCGCTGGCATCACTGCCGGTCATCGAGGGCAAGGCGGCGCTGCTTGCGAGTCTCGTGGATCTGGTGGCCTTCCCGCTCGCGTTGCGCGCTACTGAGGTCGATGCTGCCGTCACTGCGATCACGGCGATCGAGCCCGGCTTCGGCGCGATTCTGCTCGAGGACTTCGCGGCGCCCGAGTGTTTTGCGATCGAGTCGGCGCTGCGCGCGCGACTCAAGGTGCCGGTCATGCATGATGATCAGCACGGCACGGCCGCTGTTGTTCTCGGGACGCTCATTCGTATCTGCCGCCGGCTCGGTAGACCCTTGCGTGAACTCAAGTTCGGGCAGGTCGGACTTGGGGCCGCGGGCCTCGGGATCTGCCGGCTGCTGATGCATTACGGCGTCCAGTCCCTGCGCGGCACCGATATCAGGCCGGAGGCGCTCGATGACCTGCGACAGATTGGTGGCGTGGCCGATACGCTCGAGGGCGTGATGCGCGCCTGCGACGCGGTGGTGCTGACGACGGGTGTGCCGGGACTGGTGTCACCGGCCATGATCCAGCGCGGTCAGATCGTGCTGAGCCTCTCCAATCCCGATCCGGAGATCGATCCGATTGCCGCGCAGGATGCGGGGGCGGTATTCGCTGCCGACGGCAGGATCATCAACAACGTGCTTGGCTTTCCGGGCATCTTCCGCGGCGCGCTCGATGCGCGGGCAACCGCGATCACCGACGAGATGCTGATTGCGGCTGCCGAAACGCTTGCTGACCTGGCACCGGAATCGGACGTGGCGCCGAATGCGCTCGATCGTGCGGTGCACGCCGCCGTGGCCGCCCGCGTTCGCGCCGCGGCCCTGAGGTAAGCCAAGCGTCTATTTCCCGCGGTAGGTGATTCGGCCCTTGGTAAGGTCGTAGGGTGTCATTTCGACCGTCACCAGGTCGCCCGTGAGGATGCGGATGTAGTTCTTGCGCATCTTGCCGGAGATATGCGCGGTGACGA
>Ga0326726_10006484_pt1 | contig 10525 bp, 11 predicted proteins | sample MHFenrmetagenome_2_FD_207603 | JGI IMG/M metagenome (GOLD analysis project Ga0326726, IMG submission 207603) | Lab enriched peat soil microbial communities from Michigan Hollow, Ithaca, NY, United States - MHF15MN | ecosystem: Environmental > Terrestrial > Soil > Wetlands > Peat | place: USA... | reverse complement strand
AGGCCAGGGCCAGGACGAGGCCGGGCATGGTGACGGCGTCGGGCAGGATCTGATGCCGGGCGTCGATGAAGCCGAGGACGATGAGGGCGCTCGTGAAGAGACAGCCGGCGAAGAATTCCAGGCTGAGCGTCCGTCCGGAGGTGAGATAGACGAGGACGAACCCGAGGGCCGTCAGGGCCTCGACGGCCGGATAGACCGGGGAGATCTTCCGGCCGCACCTGCGGCACTTGCCGCGAAGGAGGAGATAGGAAACGACCGGGATGTTGTCGTAGGGCTTGATGCGGGCGCCGCAGCCGGGGCAAGAGGAGGGGGGCCGGGACAGGTTGAGCCCCCTCGGCAGCCGGTAGATGACGACGTTGAAGAAGCTGCCGAAGACCAGGCCGGCCAGCGCGACGAAGATAAGCGTCAGCGTCGCCATGGGCTGATCACCGTTTTGACCTTTCCCGTCGCCGGATCGTAAAGATAGTCCTTCCCGTCGAGGTCCCTGGGTACTTCCCGAATGAAGCCCGTCCGGACGAGGGCCTCGAGGTCGGCCGGAAGCCGTCCGAACCGCTCGCGGAATTTCGCCGCCGAGCCCTCGAGGCCTTCCTTGTCGATCGTCGCCTTGACGTTGTAGAGATGGTTCGAGGCGATCTTCTTCGTCCTCTCGTCCGGGGCCCTCTTGTAGATGTCGAGCCAGGTCTCCCAGGAGGTCTTCAGGTCCCCCTTCTTGAAGATGGCGTTGGCCCGCAGCCTCTCGACGAAATCAGGGGCGCCGGGGATCTTCATGCACTGCGCGAAATACTTCTCGGCCAGGGGGTAATCCTTGAGGTTCATCAGGGCGATGTGCCCGGCGTCGAAAGGATAGACCCATTGGTCGGGGTTGTTGGCCGCGCCCCGGTCGAGGATAGCGAAAGCGGCCCGGATGAGGCTGGAGAAGAGCGCTTGGTCGCGGGCGCGCTCGAGCGCGTCCCGGGCCTCCTGAACCGCGATCATGGCCCCGACCTCGTATGGGTCCTGGAAGCGCGGGTCGAGCTCGTTGATGATGGCGAAGATGTGGTCGAAATGGTCCAATCGGTCGTCAATGGCCGGCGTGCTGTAATACTGGATGGCCCAGATGTAGATGGCGTCCGCGGCCAGGCCCCGGTAGCCGAAGGCCGCGTATTTCAGGAACTTGCCCGACGGGATGTAGATGATCGAGGAACCGGGAAGCTTCTTGCGCACGACCCGGTCCGTCGCGGCCTTGAGGGTGACGATGCCGGCCCCGCTGGCCAGAAGGACGGCGAGGAGGAGGCCCGTCGCCGAGCCCCTTTTCGCCGCCCCGGACTTGACCATGTTCGCCGCTTGCCGGGCCGCTCCGTCAGATGAAATCCCGGCGCCTGAAGATGAGCACGGCCAGGCCGAGGATGAAGGCCGTGTAGCAGACGCCGTAGAGGAAGGACGAGAGATAGATCGCCGGCGGGATCGGCAGACCGTGGACGACCTCCGTCTTGAAGTTGAAATTCTCGAGGTCCGGCAGGACGAGATAAAGGGCGCGGACAAGGGCCTTGCCCGTGCCCGGCCTCATCTTCTTGATGATGAGCTCGAGGCCCCAGGATAGGTGGCCGATGAGATAGAAGGCCAGGGCGAAGAGCGAGCTCAGGATGGGCGTCGAGAAGGACGAGAACAGGACGGCCACGGCGGTGATGAGGATGAGCTCGAGGAAGATGTAGGCCACGGCCACGAGGAGGCTTCCCTCGACCCGGGCCGTATGGGCGTAGACGATGGCCAGGAAGATCACGGCCATGGCCGCGGTCATGACGAGGAGCGTCAGGACGAGGCCGAGGAACTTGCCCAGGATGAACTCGGAGCGATGGAGCGGTTTGGCGAGGAGGGTGTAGATCGTCTTCTTGTCGATCTCCTTGTAGACGAGGCCCGTGCCGATGAGGATGGCCATGAGGACCCCGAAGACGGAGATGGAGGCCAGGCCGACGTCCTTGATGATCTTGATCCGGTCGCCGACGGTGAGGACGGCCAGGACCCGGGAGGCGACGATGCCGAGGGCGGCGAAGAAGAAGAGGAGGTAGAGGACGCGGTCCCGCTTGGCTTCCTTGAACGTGATCCCGGCGATGGCCCCGATCTTCATGTCCGCGTCACCGTCTCGACGAAGATATCCTCGAGGGTCTCCGTCCGCGGGCTGAGGGCGATGAGCCGGCCTTTGCGGTCGTGGACGAGCCCGACGACCTCGTCGACCTTGGCCTCGTCGTAGATCTTGAGGAGGACACGGTCGCCGCGGGCCGAAACGCTCTCGCCCAGCCCGGCGAAGGTCTGCGGCGGGAGCCCGGCCACGGTCACTTCCGTGAACAGGACCTTCTCCGAAACGAGGTCGCGCAGGCCGCCCTCCTTGACGATGCGGCCGCCGACGATGATGGCCACGCGGTCGCAGATCATCTCGATGTCCTGGAGGATGTGCGAGGTGAAGAAGACGGTCTTGCCTTCGTCCTTGAAGCGGACGATGATGTCCCGGATCTCCTTGCGGCCGATGGGGTCCATGCCCCCGAGGGGCTCGTCGAGGACGACGAGCCGGGGATCGTTGACGAGGGCCTGGGCCAGGCCGGCCCGTTGGAGCATGCCCCGGGAATACTTGCGGAGGGGCAGGTCCGCGGCCCGCTCCAGGCCGACGAGCTTGAGGAGCCGGGCGATACGCTCGTCCTTCTCCCCGCGGCCGAGGCCGAACAGGTCGGCGGTGAAGGCCAGGAACTCCCGGGCCGTGAGGTAATCATAGAAATAGGGATTCTCGGGCAGGAAGCCGAGCGGCTCGCGGGACCGGGGAGAGGAGTAGGGCCGGCCGAAGATCGTGATCGTCCCGGCGTCGGGGTGGATGAGGCCGAGCAGGCACTTGATGGTCGTCGTCTTGCCGGCGCCGTTCGGGCCGAGGTAGCCGAAGATCTCGCCCTCGCCGACGGCGAAGGTGATGCCCTTGAGGATCTCCCGGGATTTGGGGATGAACCCGAGACGGAATCTCTTCCGCAGGTTCTCGATCCGGATCGCGTCGGCCATCGCTCCTATTCTAAGGAACGGCGTCCCAATGTCAACCGCGTCCGTCCCCTTCCCGGGACCGGCGCGGCGGCCGGGTCTCAGGCGACGCCCTTGATCCTCCGGGCGTTGGCCAGGAGCTTGTCCTGGGTGAAAATGTGCTCCCGGGTCAGGGCCTGGTGAAGCCTGAGCTGGGCCCGGACCTCTTCGGGGAGCGCCAGTCCGAGGGCCGCCTCGTACTGGGCGAGGATCTCCCGCTCGAGGGCGGGAAGCGTCTCGAGGGCCGAGAGCCGTCCGGTCCCGGGGTAGACGACGGGCATGGGATTCCGGCTGCGCTCGACGCCCGCGGCGTCGACCTCGGCGTTCTCGATGGAGACGACGTCGCCGAGCTTGACCAGGATGCCCGAGAGCTTATCCCAATGGCGCATGTGATTGACCGAATTCTTGAACAGCCGCTGGCTGAGGTCCTGGTGCTCGTTGAACATCATGACGTACCTCAGATAGCGGTGCATGGCTTCGTTCTCGAGCCGGCACAGGCCGTGGAGGAGGCGAAGGTCCTCGCGGCGCTCCCGGAGGGGGTTCGCGGGGAAGCCGGACGCTCCCGCCAGGTCGGCGGACTCGAAGGCCGCGATCATGGCCGCGAACTGACCGATATGCCGGACCTCGTCATAGGAGATGTTCCAGATCATGTTCTCGACCTCGGGGAAGGCGCCCGGCTCGACCTCGGCGGATTGATAGAGATCGGTGACCATCTCCTCGGTCATCTTGTCCCGCCGGATGTTGTCGAGGACGAGGGGATGGCGCACGACCTGGTCCGTCCCGAATCCCGGGTCGACGCCGAGACGGGCCAGGGTGATGCCCAGTTGCAGGGCATGGAACATCTCGTCGATGCCGATCTGGATCGTCTGGGCCCGCGCGTCGGTCGTCTGCTTCAGGAAGGGGTCCTCGTAGAGGAAGCGGCCTTTGGGCATAGAATACGCGTGGATGACGTATTCGAAGCTGACGGCCCACTCATGATGGAGGGCCGCGGACAGAAGACGGATGACGTCCTCGCGGTTCCTGACCGATCGGATCTTGTCCATGGGGCCTCCCGGCGTTCGCCTCGAAGCCCATTATAGCGGAGGCCCGGCTCTCCGGCTAGCCTTTGGCGGTGAGAAAACGGGCCCATTCTCATCGCCGGAATCATCGCCGCCGGCGATTGACCCTCCGGGGGCGCCATGGGATTCTGCACCCGGTCGCAGCCTCAAGGGCGCGACGGCCTCGAAAGAGGCGGTGCCAAGGTTGTGAAAAGGGAGAAGGAGGATCCTTCTCCCCCTCTTTTTTTACCCACATTTTCGGTCGCTTCTCGATTTCGGGGAATCACGGCAACGGATACCACCCCTTTCCCCCCGGCCCCGGGAACCAGTTGTGCGGTTCCCCCCGTGGCCGGGGAAGACTTGGGCGGGGGAGGCGAATCCGGTATAATCAGGCGGAGAACGACCGAGGAGGTGGACGATGTCCGATTTCGGCGGGGCGGCGAAGCCGCTTTCCGAGAATCCCGACTACAAGATCGCCATTCTGGGCGTCCCCTTCGATGAGAAGTCGAGCTACCTCCGGGGCGCCGCGGGCGGCCCGGCCGCCGTCCGGGCGGTGTCGACCGGCAAGTGCTACTGCGGCTACACCGAGCTCGGCGTCAACCTGGAAGACGACACCGTCCTCGTCGACCTCGGCGACGTCGACACGTCCGGCGACCCCGACAAATCGTTCGCCCTGACCGAGAAGGCCGTGGCCGGGATCCTGGGCAAGGGCGCCGTGCCGATCGTCATCGGCGGCGACCACTCCATCACCTATCCCGTGCTCAAGGCCTTCGCCCGCTCCTTCAAACCCCTCGACGTTCTCCACTTCGACGCCCACCCCGACCTCTACGAGGACCTCTACGGCGACCGCCTGTCCCATGCCTGTCCGTTCGCCCGCATCCTGGAGGACGGCCTGGCCGCGAGCGTCGTCCAGGTCGGCGTCCGGGCGATCACCGCGGCCCACAGGGCCAAGGCCCTCAAGGGCGGCGTCCGGATGATCGAGATGAAGGACATCCAGGACCCCCTCCATCTCCGCTTTGCCAACCCCGTTTATATCTCCTTCGACATGGACGCCCTCGACCCCGCCTTCGCTCCGGGCGTGTCCCATCACGAGCCCGGCGGGCTCTCGACCCGCCAGGCCATCCAGGTCATCCAGGCTCTCAAGGGCCGGATCGTCGGCCTGGACATCGTCGAGCTGAACCCGTCGCGCGACCCCGCGGCGATCACCGCCGCCGCCGCCTTCAAGATCATCAAAGAGACCGCCGGCCGGATCGTCCGCCCGGCCTGAGGGAGGGGCCCATGAAGCGTCTGCTCGCGATCGCCGTTCTGGCCGCCGCCATCGCCGGCTGCGCCCGGGCGCAGAAGGGGCCGGCCTTCGACGCCTGGTTCGTCGACAAGACCATGCGCGTCGATTATTTCCACACCGGCAACGCGGCCGAGGAGACGTTCGCCCTGGACCAGGTCTACGATCAGGGCCTCTGGGCCGGGACACGGGCCCATCTCATCGACCCGTTCAATCTCGGCCGCTACATGGTCAGGATCACCGACGACGCGAGCGGCGCCCTCATCTTCAGCCGGGGCTTCGACAGCTACTTCGGCGAATACAAGACCTCCGAACCGGCCCTCAAGGGCGTGCGCCGGACCTATCACGAATCCGCCCTCCTGCCGTATCCGAAGAAGCCCATCCGGTTCACGGTCGAAGCCAAGGACCGTCAGAACGTCCTGAAGGCCGTGTTCAGCCAGACGATCGACCCGGCCGCACTCACGGTCATCCGGGAGCGGCTCGTTCCCGGGGTCAAGGTCTTCGAGGTCGTCAAGTCCGGCGAGCCCCGCCGCAAGGCCGACGTGGCCATCATCGCCGAGGGGTACACGGCCGGGGAGGAGTCCAAGTTCGCCGCCGACCTCGACCGGTTCGTCGGGGTCTTTTTCAAGCTCGAGCCCTATAGGTCCCACCGGGACGCGTTCAATATCACCGGCGTCTTCAAGCCCTCGGCCGAAAGCGGCTGCGACGAGCCGGGCCACGGCTCGTTCAAGGCCACGGCGGTCGGGACGAGCTTCGACTCCCTGGGCTCCGAACGCTACCTCCTGACCGAGGACAACAAGAGCCTCCGCGATATCGCCGCCCACGCGCCCTACGACGCCCTCTATATCATGGTCAACCACAAGCGCTATGGCGGCGGCGGGATCTACAATCTCTATTGCACCTTCACGACGGACAACCAGTGGTACGAGTATCTCTTCCTCCACGAGTTCGGCCATTCGTTCGCGGGTCTCGCCGACGAGTACTACACCTCCGACGTCGCCTTCAACGAATTCTATCCGTCCGGCGTCGAGCCGGCCGAGCCGAACATCACCGCCCTGCTCGACCCGGCCCAGCTGAAATGGAAAGCCCTGGTCAGCCCCGGCGTCGCCGTTCCGACCCTTTGGGAAAAAGCGGCGTTCGACGACATGGACAACGCCTATCAAAAGATCCGCCGCGAGACGAACGAGGCGATCGCCCGCATGACAAAAGGGGGAGCGGCCGCCGCCGAGATCGCCCGTGCCGAAGCGGAGTCCGAGCGCCTGTCCCGCGAGCACGCGGACAAGGTCGACGCCCTCCTGCGGCGGAGCCAATTCCGGGGCAAGGTCGGCGCCTTCGAGGGAGCCGGGTACGCGGCCAAGGGCCTCTACCGGCCCGAGATCGATTGTCTGATGTTCACGAAGGGGACGAAGCCGTTCTGCAAGGTCTGCGCAGCGGCCGTCCTGCGCACGATCCTGTATTACACCGAATGACCGGGCCGCCGCGGCGCTCCGACGATCCCGCCGTGACGGGCGGGCTGGCCCGCACCCCTCCCGCTGATATTCTTTGTATCTCGTCCGACGTCGCACTGAAGTGCGGGCTGTTGTCAGCAAAAGGGGGGTTGATGATGGGAACCAAAAAGGTGGGGGCTTTCTCCAGCCCGCGCAAGAAAGCCAATATCATTATAGCACTCGAAAGCCCCTTGTAAAGACTTTTTTCCCTTTTTTTATCGATTCTTTTTCTCCGCCTCCAACCTATTGATTTTCATGGCCGTTCCCCTCAGAATGGAAGGGACATCCGGACTCGGGAGGGACCATGGACCAGAAGCCAGATCCGAAAAAGGTCGAGATCAAGGTCGACGAAGGCGTCGCCCTCGGCCAGTACGCCAGCCTCGCCGCCATACGCCATTCGCGGGAGGAGTTCCTGTTCGACTTCGCTTTCCTTTTCCCCGACGGGCCATTCGGCAAGCTCGTTGCCCGCATCATCGTCAGCCCCGCCCACGCCAAGCGCTTCCTTGAAGCCCTGCAAGCCAACATCAAACGGTACGAAGACGCCTACGGAACGATCATCCCCGCCGACCTGCCGCCCTCGGTCGATTTCATCCAGTGAAACGGCCCGCGGCGGTTCCGGGCATGGTCTTGACATCCCCCGGTATTTTTAATAATAGTTGAACCAGACCGAGAGGTGATGTATCATTCAGTAGGGACTTACTCCTCGGGTCATGGCAAGCATGGTCCATAATTTCACACGGAGGTCATAGACATGGCTTATGAATTCAAGAATTCGAAAGGCGTCAGCTACTTCCTGCACTCGAAGGACGTCCTCCTGAAGGGCGGCCGCAAGCAGACGATCTTCTACTTCGCCCGCGACGTGCGGCCGGGCGCCCTCGATGCGGTTCCCGCCGCCTACATGGTCCAGGAGACCACCAAGACCGGCATGCCCATCCTGAAGAAGAAGTAAGGGCCCGCGGCTGGGCTAACGAACGCCGGGGACCGCGGTTCCCGGCAGGAACGGGGGACCACCTTCGCGGCCTTCCTCGGAGGAGGTTCCCCTTTTTTTTCCCCGAAGCGTCTTTGACCCTCCCCTTCCTTCTGAGTATACTGAGGCCATGAGATCCCTCGCGTACAAGGCCTTGATCGTGAGTTTAAGCGCGGCTCTGGCCCTCGCGGCCTGCGCCAAGAAATCCACCGATGCGTCCGGCCCTCAGGGCGGGAAGACCCTGAGCATCGCCGTCATCCCCAAGGGGACGACGCACGAGTTCTGGAAATCCATCCACGCCGGGGCGGTCCGGGCGGCCAAGGAGCTCGGCGTCGACGTCACCTGGAAGGGCCCGCAGAAAGAGGACGACCGGGCCCAGCAGATCACGGTCGTCGAGGATTTCATCAGCCGCGGCGTCGACGGCATCGTCCTCGCGCCGCTCGACGACCGGGCGCTCATGCGTCCGGTCCAGGACGCCATGCGGGAGAAGATCCCCGTCGTCATCATCGACTCCGCGCTCCAGGGCAGCGACTATGTGAGCTACGTCGCCACGGACAACTACAAAGGCGGCGTCCTGGCGGCCCGGCGTCTCGGTGAGGGCCTCCACGGCAAGGGACGGATCTTCCTCATCCGCTACCAGGAGGGATCGGCCAGCACGACCCAGCGGGAGGCCGGGTTCGCCGACACCGTGACCAAGGAGTTCCCCGGGCTCTCCGTTCTCGTCAAGGACCAGTACGCCGGGGCCACGACCGAGACGGCCTACCAGCTGGCCGAGAACCTCCTCAGCCGCTTTCCCGACGTCGAGGGCGTCTTCACGCCCAACGAATCGAGCACCTTCGGTATGCTCCGGGCCCTCCAAGAGTCCCGCCTGGCCGGCAAGGTCGTCTTCGTCGGATTCGACAGCTCGCCCAAGCTCGTCCAGGGCCTCCGGGACGGCGATATCCAGGGCCTCGTCATCCAGAACCCGGCCAAGATGGGCTACCTCGGCGTCAAGACCATCGTCGCGCACATCCGCGGCGAGGCCGTCGAGAAGGTCATCGACACCGGCGTCGTCCTGGCCACGCCGGACAATATGGATTCCCCCGAGATCAAGGCCCTCCTCACGCCCGACCTGACCCTGATCAACGACTGATGAACGACGTCGCCCCCGCGCCCCCCGTCCTGCGCATGGCCGGGGTGAGCAAGAGCTTCGGCGCGACGCGGGCCCTCGACGATGTCAGCTTCGAGCTCGGCCGGGCCGAAGTCCACGCCCTGATCGGCGAGAACGGCGCCGGCAAGAGCACGATGATGAAGATCCTCAGCGGCGCCATCGCGCCCGACGCCGGCCGGATGGAGATCGAGGGCCGGCCCTATGCCCCGTCCGGCCCGGCCGAGGGCCTCCGCTGCGGCGTCTCCATGATCTACCAGGAGCTGAACCTGGCGTCGCACCTCACGGTCGAAGAGAACATCATGCTCGGCCGCGAGGTCCACGCCGCCGGCTGGCTCGACCGCGCCGCCATGCGGCGGAAGGTCCAGGAGGTCCTCGAGCTCGTCCGCCACCCCGAGATCTCGCCGTCCGTTCCCGTCGGCCGGCTGAGCGTCGGGGCCAAGCAGCTCGTCGAGATCGCCCGGGCCCTGCTCAACAAGTCCCGCATCCTGGTCATGGACGAGCCGACGAGCTCGCTGACCCTGGAGGACAGTCAGCGCCTCTTCGAGATCATCCGCGGCCTCAGGGGCCAGGACGTGAGCGTCATCTACATCAGTCACTTCCTCGAAGAGATCCAGCGGGTGGCCGATTCTTACACGGTCCTGCGGGACGGACGGAGCGTCGGCTCCGGGACCATGGAAGGGACGTCCCTCGAGGACATCATTCAGCTCATGGTCGGCAAGAAATTCACCCAGCTCTTTCCCCGCGTCGAGCACGCCGTCGGCGGCCCGGTCCTCGCCGCCAAGGGCTTGAAGGGGGCGAGGATGACCGCGCCGATCACCCTGTCCCTGGCCAAGGGCGAGATCCTGGGCGTGGCCGGCCTCATCGGCTCCGGGCGTACGGAGCTTCTCCGGACGGTCTTCGGGCTAGACGACATCGAGGGCGGCACGGTCGTCGTCTCGGGGGCCGAGCTCGCCGGGCGGACCCCGTGGACCCGGATCGGGCGCGGCCTCGGCCTCCTCAGCGAGGACAGGCAGGGGGAGGGATTGGCCCTGGCCATGTCCGTGGCCGACAACATGACCCTGAGCGACATGGCCCCCTATCGGCGGCACGGCCTCCTGCGGCCCGCCCGTCAGCGCCGGGCCGTCGCCGGCTGGATCGGGAAGCTCAAGATCAAAGCCAAGGGCCCGGGACAGACGGTCGGCGACCTGTCCGGGGGCAACCAGCAGAAGGTCGCCCTGGCCCGGCTCCTTCACCAGAACGCCGCGGTCCTCCTCCTCGACGAACCGACGCGCGGCATCGATGTCGTCAGCAAAAGCCAGATCTACGAATGGATCGGCGGGCTGGCCGGAGAGGGAAAGGCCGTCCTCTTCGTCAGCTCCTATCTCCCCGAGCTCCTGGGGATCTGCGACCGGATCGTCGTCTTCCATCGGGGCGTTCTCGTCGAATCCCGGCCGACCGCCGCATGGGACGCCGCCTCGCTCTTGGCGGCGGCCACGGTTGGCCGCGCGTCCCGGGAAAAACCCATGGGCCAAAGGAACGCGGAATGAGCCGTCAACGTCGCTCCAACCTTGGCAAAGTCCTCAACGTGTT
>Ga0326726_10006482_pt1 | contig 10529 bp, 8 predicted proteins | sample MHFenrmetagenome_2_FD_207603 | JGI IMG/M metagenome (GOLD analysis project Ga0326726, IMG submission 207603) | Lab enriched peat soil microbial communities from Michigan Hollow, Ithaca, NY, United States - MHF15MN | ecosystem: Environmental > Terrestrial > Soil > Wetlands > Peat | place: USA... | reverse complement strand
GCAATGGCGGGGAAGATTCCAACCATCACGGAGACGATCAGGCCGGTCGTGCCCTGACGCGCTGACTCGGCGCGCATCACTCAACCAACAGCCCCTATCAAATAGCAGTTGCAGTTACCGTTTGTTTCCGTTCGATCCGTTTGTTTCCGTTTCCAATCGTTGATGCCCGTGTGGCGGGATGGGCCTCTCGCCAAGACACGCCATAACGATCTGGAAACGGAAACAAACGGAACCTGAACGGAAACAAACGGTGTGAAGCATTGTTAACGCGAAAAGCGCTTGAAGCGGTTTTCGCAAATGACCCGGTGATAGTGCGGCTCCCTTCCAAAGTGAAGGACGAGTCCAACTTCGAGCATCGTCGAGCAGAGGTAGCTGAATAGCTGTCGGTCGGCCCCGGGTGGAAGGATCTCAGATGCCTTCGACTCGACAATGACCTTTCGGTCAACAACCATGTCGAGGATCTGTCGCGCCAGCGGCTCCCCGCGATAGTACACCATCACCGCGAGTTCTCGGTCAACCTGATGGCCCGCGGCGCGAAGCTCACGCTCGAGAGCCAGGTTGTAGATGAGCTCGCGATAGCCGAAACCCAAGGCAGCGTGGACGTTGAGGAACGCGCCGATGACTGCCCCGGATGTCCCCTCCTCGAGAAGTCGCCTAGATCGGCGGGCCATACGGCAAGGTCGCGATGCGTTGCGAAGTGGGCGCCATCGTTTCGACCCCGATCGGACGATTTGCGCGCCTGACCCGGCCTCGTCCTTCGTGACCGCTTCGTTGCTTTTCCGTTGATTTCGCATCACCGAGGTCGGATAGCCTTGCTCGCGGACGGAAAGGCTCCCTAACTCCCACCCGCCCGCAAATGGCTGCGCCTCGTATCGCTCGGTCACGCCGAGCGGCTTGTCTGTCGTCGCTGCGTTTCGCGGCGGTGGCTCTAGTAACGGTCGCCGCGACATCGGTCGGCGCCCAGCAGATGCCGGCGGGACGAATCGTCGGCCGAGTCGTGGATGCGTCGACGGGCCAAGGCGTCGTCGATGCCCGTGTGCAGGTGGCCGGCACCTCGCAAGCGACGCAGACGGGCGTCGATGGGCGCTTCGCGCTCGCGCGAGTCGCGGCGGGCCAGGTCACGTTACAGATTCGGCGCATCGGCTTCGCGGCCAAGACCGTCACGGGCCTGCTCGTGTCCGACGGCCACACGGTCGAGCAGAATGTCACGCTCAGTCAGGCGGTCGCGCAGCTCGGGCCGCAAGTAACGACCGCCTCCGTCGAACGCGGCACGGTGAACGAGGCGCTCGACCAGCAGCGCACGGCCATCGGCGTCGTCAACGCGGTCACCGCCGAACAAATCGCCAAGAGTCCGGACGCCGATGCGGCGCAAGCGGTGCAGCGCGTGAGCGGCGTGACGGTGCAGGACGGACGCTACGTCTTCGTGCGCGGACTCGGTGAGCGATACACGACCGCGTCGCTGAACGGCGCGCGCGTGCCGAGCCCGGAGCCGGAGAAGCGCGTCGTCCCGCTCGACCTTTTCCCATCAGGGCTTCTGCAATCCATCACGACGACGAAGACATTCACGCCCGATCAGCAGGGCGACTTCGCGGGCGCGCAGGTTGATATCCGCACGCGCGAGTTTCCCGCTCGACGATCCATCTCCGCACAGTTCATGGGCGGCTACACGGCCGGGTCGAGCGGCTCCACGGCAATCGCGCCGCGCGGCGTTGGCGGCGAAAACTTCGCGATGTGCGACGTGAAGCGCGAGCTCCCGTCCCTCGTCGCGTCGCTCGGCAATTTCCAGGGGTTGACGCTCAACCACGCCGATCAGAATACCATCATCAAGCAATTCAGGAACGCGTGGACGCCGACGACATCGACGGCGCCGCCAAACGGCTCCGGGTCGTTATCGATCGGCGGCGACGATCCCGTGTTCGGCCATCGCGTCGGCTATCTGTTCTCGGGGTCGTACGGGTTCAGCACCGATTTGAAGGACGGCCAGGTTCGGGCCCTCGCGGATCGCGGCAATACGCCGGGCGAGACGAAACCGATCGACGTGTTCACCGGTCAGGCGAGCACCCAAAGCGTGTTGTGGGGTGGCCTCGCCAATCTGAGCACGATGCTCGGTGAGGGTTCGCGCATCGCGTTCAGCGGGATGTACAGCCGGACCGCCGACAATGAAGCCCGCGTCGAGAACGGCCACTTCGAGAACGAGGGCGTCGACGCGAAGATCACGCGCATGGACTATGTCCAGCGCGCCGTGGGCTCCGCGCAGGCGACGGGCGAGCACCAGTTCGGGGCCCACCGCCTCGACTGGGCGGTCACCGCGAGCGGCGTGAATCGTGACGAACCTGATCGCTCGGAGTTCGTCCAGGTCGTCACGCCGGGAACCAACGGCGGCCAGGCGCTCCGTTGGTTGAGCACCGGCAACGGTGGCGCGGTTCGGACGTTCTCGTCGCTCGACGAACACAGCTACGAAGGGAAGGGCGACTATCAGTGGGCGTTCCACGCGCTCGGTCGCGAGCACCTGATCAAGATCGGCGGGCTCGGACGCCGCACGACGCGCAACGCCGACGTGCGCGCCTACTCGATCAGCGCGCCGGGCGCGGCCGACAGCGTCACGCTGCTCGAGCCGGAGCAGATCTTCGACGGGCGGTTCCTGCGTCCAGGCGACAGCGTGTTCACGATCGGTCCGCTCGCGCAGGGTGGATCGTACGACGCGCACGACGATCTCGGCGCCGGCTACCTGATGACGGAGATCGGGTTGTCGGATCGCGCGCGGCTCATCGGCGGCGCGCGTGTCGAGCGCGATCGCCTCACGGTCAACGCGCTCTCGACGCTCGGATCTCCGCTGGCGATCAAGAAGAACTGGGACGACGTGCTCCCGTCGCTCGCCCTCAACGTGCAGCTCAACGACGCGCAGCAGACGCGGCTATCGATCAGCCAAACCCTGGCCCGACCCGAATACCGCGAGATTGCGCCGATCGAGACGCGTGACGTCCTCAACGGCGACGACGTGCTCGGGAACGACGCCCTCCAGCGCACGCGCGTCGTCAACGCCGACGCGCGATGGGAATGGTATCCGCGGAGCGGCGAGATCCTCAGCGTCGGCCTCTTCGCCAAGCAGTTCACGAATCCGATCGAGCGCGTCTATCAGGCGGCCGGCTCGGGCACGCGCGTCGTGTTCTACACAAACGCCGAGAGCGCGACCAACTATGGCGTCGAAGTCGAGGCGCGGAAGAACCTCGGCTTCATCGCCTCGCCACTCGCGCGGTTCGACGGGTTCACGAACGTCACGGTGATGGAGAGCCGCATCCACCTCGGCACGGACACGCGGGCCAGCGCGACGAACACGACGCGCCGCATGGTCGGGCAGGCGCCGTACGTCGTGAACGCGGGGCTCACCTACTTCGCGCAGAGCAACGGCCTCAGCGCGACGGTGCTCTACAACCGCGTCGGTCCGCGTATCTACGCCGCGGGCGACCGGCCGCTCCCCGATGTGATCGAGGAGCCGCGCAACAGTGTCGACATCTCACTGCGGTTGCCCGTGGCCGGAGCGTTTTCGGCGCGAGTCGACGCGAAGAACCTCCTCGACGATCCGTACCTCGTGCGACAGGGCACGGTGACTCGCGAGAGATACCGCACGGGCCAGACCGTGCAGGCCGGACTCGTCTGGCGCCCCTGACATCCACTCAAAACCCCACACCCACAGCTTCATGAGGCCAATGCGCATGTCACCGACTCGGCGTTTCGCCGCGGCCGCCGCGATCCTCTTCGCTTCCTTCGGCACCGCCTGCGGGGACGATAACAGCACGACCGCTCCCAAGGTTCTCGATCCGATCATCGGCGTATCGGCGACCGCGATCACATCACAGACCGTCAAGGTGGCTTTCAACTCCCGCGCCGGCGACAACAGCTTCACGATCGAGCGCGCCGAAGGGAGCGGCAGTTTCTCCCAGGCCGGCACCGTGGCTGCCCCGGCATCGCCGGGCGCCGTGACGTACATGGACAACGGCCTCAAGGCCAACACCCAGTATCGCTACCGCGTGACGGCCAGCGCCGGCTCGCTGACCTCCGCGCCGTCGAGCGAGGCGGCGGTGACCACGCTGCCCCTCGGCAACGCCCCGGCTGACATCACCACGGACATCACGGCGAACCGCACGCTATACGCCGACACCGTCTACACGCTCAAGGGCTTCATCCACGTCGCCAACGGCGCCACGCTCACGATTCAGCCAGGCACGAAGATCCAGGGCGATTACAACACGCTGGCGTCATGCCTCTTCATCCTTCGCGGCGCCAAGATCCAGGCCGTAGGGACGGCTGACCTGCCAATCGTGTTCACCTCGTCGCGTCCTGTCGGCAACCGCCAGCCTGGTGATTGGGGTGGCCTGCTGCTCGTCGGCAACGCACCGAGCAATCGTAGCGGCAACGTCATCATCGAGGGCAGCGGCACGGACGGCACGCAGGTGGTGGGTGGCAAGAACTACGAAGTGACCTACTCGGGTGGGACGACCGCCACCGACAACTCCGGCACGCTGCAGTACGTGCGCGTCGAGTTCGCCGGCTTCGCCCCGTCGCTCAACAACGAGTTCAACGGCTTTACGTTCGCGGCGATCGGCTCGGGAACGCGGATGTCGTACCTCCAGACGATGGCGCCGCTCGACGATTCGTACGAGTTCTTCGGCGGCGGATTCGACATCGACCACCTCGTCGCGTTCGAGACGGCGGACGACATCCTCGACATGTCCGAGGGCTTCGTCGGCCGCATCCAGTACGTGATCGGCTACAACTCGGTGCAGCTCACGCCGCGCACCGGCGCCGGCTTCTACGCCACGGACCTCGAGGGCATCGAGAACGACGGCTGCAATGGCTCGGGGTGCGACAACGGATTCAACCAGCAGCCGTTCACGGTTCCGCTCGTGGCGAACGTGACGCTGGTAGGCTGCGGTTCGGTGTCGTGCGTCGGCGCGGGCGGCGGCTTCGGGATGATGCTCCGACGCGGCACCGGCGGCTACTACATCAACAGCGTGTTCGCGCGTTTCCCGGTCGGTGGCATTTCGCTGCGTGATCCCGAAACGTTCGCGCGCGCGGCGAACGCGGCGATCCCGGATCTCGCGGCCTCGGATCTCATCGTTCGCAACAACTACTTCGCCGAGACGCCCGTGCTCTTCCAGGCCAACACGACGACGCCGGCGTCACAGTTCTCGCTCGATGCCGCGGGCAATTCGTTGGGGCTCAGCACCGGCCTTGCGGCACCGCTCTTCGTCAACCTGCCGGCGACGGGTTCCGTGCCGAGCGGCGCCGGCGGCTTTGACTTCACGCCCGCGGCGGGATCAGCGATCGCCACGGGTGGCATGAACACGTTCACCGGCAAGATCCAGACGAAGGCCGGCACGTTCGTAGTGCCGACGCCGTACATGGGCGCGGTCGCTCCGGGCGGAGCGAAGTGGTGGCAAGGGTGGACCGTCTACTTCCGCGCGTAGGGTACGAGTTCGGCCCGCGTGGCGAGGTTCGTTCCGCCACGCGGGCATCAACAATCGTGACACGGAAACAAACGGATTGAACGGAAACAAACGGAGAAAGCAAAGCCCGAGCTCTCTCCGTTTGTTCCGTTCCGTTTGTGCCGTAGTTCAAATGGCGGCTCTTCACACGCTGTGGGCGTCCTCCAATGCCTTTTCGTTTGTCCTGGAACTGTCTCTTGGCGACGGCGACACTCGCGATCACGTCGGCCTGCCAACGTGCAACGCCGGCGGACGCCGCGACCATTCGTGCGGACTCACTGCGCCGCGATTCGGTCGCGCGCGCGCGGCAGGATTCGATCAACCGCACGTTGCCCGGGTACGTGGTCGACTCGATCCATCCGATCGAGGAGGAGATCCGCCGGTTCAAGGCTACGATCGGCGGCGAGCCGGTGCAGACGTTCGCGCATGCGAGCCCCTCGCGAGAGTCGCTCGTGCGGCGCATCGTGCGCGACGTCGCGAATGGCGACAGCACCGACCTCGCCGCCGCGGCCGTGACGCCGCGTGAGTTCATCGACCTCGTTTATCCGAGCTCACCGTACACGCACCCGCCGTATCGCGAGACGCCGTCGATGATCTGGATGCAGATCGCCAACCCGAGCAACTCGGGTTTCGTGCGCCTCATCCGTCGGCTCGGCGGCCAGCCGTGGAAGTACGAAAGTCACACCTGTCAGGGGCACGCCGAGCGACAGGGCACGAACACGCTTTGGCTCGACTGTACGATCCGCGTCATCACGCCCCAGCGTGAGACGACCACTCAGCGGTGGTTCGGGACCATCATCGCGCGCGACGGCAGGTACAAAGTGATGAGTTTCAGAAACCAGTTCTGACTCGCCCCGGCACTTCGGTGTGACCCGCGGAATTCCTGCCACAAATCCATAAAACCTCCGGCTAGTCTCCACCGCCTCTCCAAGCATCGCGCCGGTGTGACGTGCATCGTGCTCCCTCACCCTTCTTTCGAGAGGACGCGACATGGCACGGCTGTTACCCGATCCAACGTTTTACCCCACGCCGAAGATGGCTGGCGAAGCACCACCGGAGTCGCTGGCGTACGTGGCGCTGCTCACGTCGAGCGACAACGGGAAGAAGGACGCGCTCGGCGTCGTCGACACTGATTCGACGTCCGCGACCTACGGCCAGCTGATCCGCATCCTTCGTCGCGCGTGGATCAACCTGAACCTCCTGTGGTCCGCGGCGCTGCTCGTCTCCGCGGCGATGACGCTACGAGCATGAGTCGTGCGATCGGGCGCCGGGCGTGGATGACGCGCGCGACGCCCGACCGCTCAGTTCCGTGTCCAAACGACGATTGCCCCGCAGTCGGGATCGTGCCGCGCGTCCACCCACGCCCCGGGCACGAACGTCATGGCTTCGCCGCGGTGCACCTCGATGCCGCGAACGTCACTGGGACTCAACAGCAGGTCGAGGTCGGAAATGGCGGTCTCGGACGGCGCCCTGAAGGCCTGGCCGTCGATGTAATAGCTGGGAGCGCACTGCCCGGGGCCGGCCGCGGATCGCATGAAGAGCGCGCAGGTCGACGCCATTGTCCGCTGGTCGTTCGTGCAGCGGCGAACGACGCCATTGGCTCTCACGAGAAAGTCGGACAGGCGCGCCGAGGGGCTCGTCGCCAGGGCCTCAGCGGTAAAGCAAACGCTGCCGGGATGGGCGCAGCGATCGGCGAACCCCGCGAAATCGTTCCGCGTCGACAGCCGCGCCTCGCCGTCGATGCGGTCGATCGAACTCGCGGGCCGCGATGCGGACGCGAGTGCGCTTCTCGCCTGACCAGCCCACGCGCACGCCTGCGTAGCCAGCAGCGCCGCTGCCGCGAGCGCCCGCGCGACGCTGTTTCGAGTTCTTTGATGTGGCGAGCCGACGGACGGCGTCAATTGGCCGAATGACCGCGGAAGGGTCCCACTCATTTCGTTCTCCATGCGAGGGCGGCGCGTGCGCCGCCGTTGATTGTGTGTCATCGGCCGCGCGGAAAACGGTTGCTCCTCGCGCCTTTGCCGAACGAGACCCTTACCGTGAGCGGTGTGGATCCACTGACGCGCAAACTGACGCCGCGGCCTCCGCGATGCTTGGAGACCCTATGGAGATCGTGAGGTTATTGGATGGAGACTACGAGCGGCGGATCAGCGCGAACGTCCTCGAGCGCGCCGCGCCGCTCGCGTCGGCGATGATGACGCGGCCGCATTGAGGGTCGTGTCGGCCGATTGACGCGAGATACGCGCGGGCTGCGTGTCGTCCGCGAGGAACCGGTTCATCTCGTCGACGAAGCGCGGCCACGCGGGCTCATCCTCGAGCAGGATGTGGTTCCTGCTTTCGAGCGGCACGAACCGCGCGCCAGGAATGAGGGCCGCGAGCTTGCGCCCCTCTTCGAAGTTCGTGATGACGTCGCCCTTGGGGTGCAGCACGAGCGTGGGGGCGCGTACGCGCGTGGCGAGTTCCGTCACGTCGATGCGCGCGGAGATCGAGAGCATGCGTGCAGCTAGGTCGGCCGACGTCGTCGCCCGCTGCGAGTCCGCGAACCAGCGCACTTGCTCGAGCGTTCCCTCGGGGATGAAGCCCTCGGCGAAGAACAGTTGGAATGGGGGCTTGTCGTCGCGTGCCCATCCGAGCTGTATGCCGCGCAACACCGTCGTCGCCTCTTCTATCTCCGACTGGGTGGTGGCCCTCGCGAGACGACCCTGCGCGAACCCGGCGTACAGCACGAGCTTGGTCACTCGCTCCGGGTGCCGCGCCGCGTAGGCGACCGCCACGGCGCACCCCTGGCAGATGCCGAAGAGTGGGAAGCGCTCGAGGCCCAGCGTATCGACGACCGTCTCGAGGTCGCTGACCCACGCCTCGAACGAAAGATCCTTCACCGCGCGGTCGGAGAGTCCACTGCCGCGGCGATCGATGCGAATGAGCGTGTGGTCGCGAGAGAACTCGCGCACCCAGTGCCGCCACACCGGGCTGTCCACGTCGGACTCGATGTGAGTGACCCAGTCCGCCGGCTTCAGGAGCACCGGTCCCGTGCCGATCGGCGCGAAGGCAATCCGCACGCCGTCGGGCGCCGTGCAGAACTGGATCCGCTGGTCGGGCGTCTCGCTGATCGGCGGCTGGGTCGCCGTCGACGGCCGCTCCTCGACCTCGGCGACGACCCGAAAGCCCAGGCCATGCACCGTCCGAATCACGCGTTGCGCGCCGCCGTCGTCGCCGACGGCCTGTCGCGCATGCTTGATCCTGCTGTTCAACGTCGTCGGTGCGACGTAGCGATGCCCCCACACCTTGTCGAGCAACTCTACCTTCGTCACGAGGCGATCGCGGTAGGCGAACAGGTAGTTGAGGACGTCGAAGACTTGCGGCTCGACATGCCGCCGTTCGCCTGCACGACGCAGCTCGTGCATCCGGGTGTCGAGCTCAAAGTCTCCGAATCGGTAGATCGTGCCGTCTTCGGCGGAGAAGGGAAGTGCCATATGGTGTATCCTGAATACGCAAAAAACGGCGACGCCCGACCATCACGCTGGATGGTAGGGCGTCGCGTCGCTTACACGGCTCGAATGGGGAGTAGCCCCCACCAGAGACGCCGCTACGCCGCGAGATCCGACGTGCAATTAGGGCACCGCGTCGCCGCTTTGGGGATCGTCAGCGTGCACCGCGGACAGGCCTTCATGTTGTCCGGCGGCGGAACGGGCTTCGCGTACAGCTTGCTCACCATCCGCACGATCATGAACACGCAGAACGCGATGATGAGGAACGTCACGATCGAGTTGATGAACGCTCCGTAGTTGAGCGTCACCGCGCCGTTGTTGTGAGCCTCCGCCACGGTCGCATACGGACCGGGCGCCTTGGTGCCTTCCTTGAGGACGATGAACAGGTTCGAGAAGTCGAGGTGCCCCAACGCGAGCCCGATCGGCGGCATGATCACGTCGTCCGTCAGCGACTTCACGACCGCCCCAAACGCCGCTCCGATCACGACCGCGACGGCCAGATCGAGCACGTTCCCGCGCAGAATGAACGCTTTGAAATCCTTGAGCATCGTCAGTCTCCCCCGGAAAGAGTCACGCGGCGGACTGCGTCAACAGCGGCGGACCGAATCTGTGCCGTTCCGGCGCACGTGTCGAGGGAACTACTTGATGACCCGGACCTCGAAATCGCCGTGCTTCCGCAGCACGGTCACGCTCACGTCGAGCAAGTGCTGCTCGAACAACAGGTCGATCGACCCAAAGGGGAGCTCGAGGTCCATGAGCCGCAAATAGGTGAGGAAGGGCGGCAGCGACGCGCGGTCGATCGACAAGCGACGCTCACCAGCGTCCACCGACAGCCTGAGGCACGCCTGAATCAGGTGGAACACCACGCCCGCTGCCCACGCCTGGGGCGAACAGGCGACCGGATAGAGCGTCGGCCCTTCGCCGGTGCGCCGCTGGAATCCGCAGAACAGCTCCGGCATGCGGTGGTTCTCCACGGCGACAGCCGCCTCGAACAGGCCGGAGAAGGGCGCCGCCACCAGGTCGTCGAAGCCGTATCGCGCGAAACCGGCCGCGGCGAGCCCTGTGTCGTGTGGCCAGATCGAGCCGTTGTGATACGCCATCGGATTGAACCGCGCCTCGTTCACCGCGATCGTGCGGATCCCCCAGCCGGAAAACATCTCGCCGCCAACCAGCATCTCGGCTACGCGTCGAGCGCGGTCACGCTCGGCGATTCCGCAGAAGAGTGCGTGGCCCGGGTTCGAGCTCCGGACGCGGCACGGCTCCTTGCGCCCGTCGAGCGCGATCGCATAGGTGCCGATGTCCTCGCACCAGAAGCGCTCCTCGAAGGCGCACCGCAGATCCTCGGCTTGCTTCCGAAGCGTCACGGCGCGGTCGTGGTGTCCGAGTGCGTCGGCCATGCGCGCCGCACGGATGCGCGCGTCGTACACATAACCCTGCACCTCGCACAGCGCGATCGGCGCCGAGGCGAGCGTACCGTCGGCGTGGAAGATCGAGTCCGACGAATCCTTCCACCCCTGCTGCACCAAGCCGTTCGCGGAGTGCCGCGCGTACTCGA
>Ga0326726_10006481_pt1 | contig 10530 bp, 9 predicted proteins | sample MHFenrmetagenome_2_FD_207603 | JGI IMG/M metagenome (GOLD analysis project Ga0326726, IMG submission 207603) | Lab enriched peat soil microbial communities from Michigan Hollow, Ithaca, NY, United States - MHF15MN | ecosystem: Environmental > Terrestrial > Soil > Wetlands > Peat | place: USA... | reverse complement strand
CGGTCGAGCTCGCGCGTATGGATAATCTCGTGGCGCAGGTCGAAGTCGCGGGCGATGCGGATGGCGAGCTGCCGGTGGCGCTCGGGGTAACTGGCGCTGTCGGCCGTGACGGCGACGGCGCGATCCCCCAGCGTGCGGGCCGCGATGAGCGCCAGATAGGCGCTGTCGACGCCGCCGCTGTACGCCACGACCACGGAGCCGAGCGCCTTCAGGCAGTCGCGCAGCGCGTCTTCCTTGGTCATTCCTCCTCGAGGTCTTCGTCCTCGTCCTCGTCCTCGTCGTCCTCGTCGTCGGCGTCTTCCTCTTCGGTCTCGTCCGCGTCGAGATCTTCGTCGTCCTCGTCGTCAGGCGCCAGATCCAGCTCGATCGGCGACAGGCCGACCACCTCGAGATTCGACCCGCACTCGGGGCAGCTCAGCTGATCGCCCTTGTCCACGTCGAATTCGTCGATTTCGATCTCCGCGTCGCACTCGGGGCAGGTGGCCATACGTGTTCTCGCAGCGCATGACGACGGATTGGCAATTAAGGACGTGACGTGCCAGAATTCCGCTCGGCAGGCGCGATCGCGACAGTGCTCGGATTATAGCGACAACCTGCAAAACTCTGCAACGCGGGCTCACGCCCGCATGGGGGAATTGCATAACTCCGGACATGGCCGCCCCCGAGCTCACGACGAAGACGATCGTCATCGCGGACGACACGGCGTTCGTGCGCGACCGTTTTCGCTCGGCGTGCGAAGCCGCGGGCCACAAGGCGATCACGGTCAAGAGCGCGGCCGAGCTGCTGGCTCGCGTGCACGCCGATCTCGCGCGGATCGATCTCATCGTGCTCGACCTGCGGCTGCCGCACGCGCCGGGCGTGGATCTCGTGCGGTCGATCCGCAAGCTGGACGAGGGGCGGCTGCCGATTCTGGTCTTCAGCGGCACCATCGCGTCCGCCGACGAGGTGCGCGAGCTGGCCGCGCTCGGCGTCGCCGGCTACGTGAACGAGTACAGCGCCATCCAGCACATCCTGCCGTCGCTCGCGCCGCACCTCTTTCCCGACAACTTCAACCGGCGCGGCAGCCCGCGCGTGGTGCTCGGCATCCCGATCCAGTACCGGTTCGGCAACACGATCGCCGCGGCGCTGACGCTGAACCTCAGCCACGGCGGCATCGCCATCCGAACGACGAGCCCGCTCGACAACGGCGCCAAGATCCGCGTCCGGTTCCGCATGCCCGGATCCAAGAAGGACATCGACGCCGAAGGCCGCGTCGCGTGGGCCGACCGCCGGGTCGGCATGGGCATCCAGTTCGAGGCGGTCGACCCCGCGAACCAGACGTTGATCGACACTTTCGTCGACGCACACTTTTTCTCAAACAGAAAAGCCTAGAATTTGGGCATTGAGTCATCTGGTTATCTAATCATTGGGATTGGGGCGATCAATCTCTCAATCAAATGACCAGATAACCAGATGACTCGATGACCAAATTCGAGGCCGCTCATGGACGTTTTTTGGCGACTCGCCGGACTCTTCGCGCTCGTGCTTGCCAACGGGTTTTTCGTGGCGGCCGAATTCTCGATCGTGACGGTGCGCAAGACGCGCATCGACCAGCTGATCGCGGAAGGCCATCGCGGCGCGCGCGCGGTGCGCCGGGCCGTCAGCACGCCCGATCGCTATATCGCCGCGACGCAGCTCGGCATCACGATGGCGAGCCTCGGCCTCGGCTGGATCGGCGAGCCCGCGCTCGCGTCGATCGTCGAGCCGTCGTTCGCCTTCCTGCCCGCGCGCGTCGCCGCGACGACCGCGCACAGCATCTCCGTCGCGATCGCCTTCACGCTGATCACCGCCGTCGTCCTCGTGTTCGGCGAGCTCACGCCGAAGTGGATCGCGTTCGAGCGATCCGAGGCCACGGCGATGTGGACCGTGAAGCCGCTCGAGCTCTTCATGCGCGTGTTGTGGCCGTTCATCCGGCTCGTGCACGTCTCGGCGCAGACGATCGTGACCGCCATGGGCCTGCGCGGGGGGGACCGCAACGCGATGGTGCACTCCGAGGAGGAGTTGAAGATGCTCGTCACCGCCAGCCAGGAGGCGGGCGTCCTCGAAGAGCAGGAGGAGCAGATGCTCCACCGCGTCTTCGGCTTCGCGGATCTGATCGCGCAACAGGTGATGGTGCCGCGCACGGAGCTCATCGCGTTCGCGGTCGACACGACGCTGGCCGACCTCGTCCCGATGATCGCGCGCGAACGTCACACACGATACCCGGTCTATCGCGCGGACCTCGACGATGTGGCGGGCATGCTGCACCTCACCGACGTTCTCAGCGCGCTGGCGACGGCCGACCGCCCCGCCGCGACCGCGGGGAGTCTCGCGCGCGAGACGCTCACCGTGCCGGAGACGCTGGGCGCGGACGATCTGCTGGCGGAAATGCGGCGGCGGCGCGTGCGCGAAGCGCTCGTGATCGACGAGTACGGCGGCACGGCCGGGCTCGTCACGTTCGAATCGCTGATGGAGCGGATCATCGGCGAAGTGCCCGGCATGGCCGGCACGGCCCCGCGGATCAGCGCGCGGCCCGACGGGTCGGTTGATCTCGACGGCCTCACGCTCGTCACCGACGTCAACGAGCAATTCGCGCTGCACATCGACGCAGGCACGTTCAAGACCGTCGGCGGGTACGCGCTCGGGCGGCTTGGCCGCCGCGCGCGCGTGGGCGACGAGTTCGAGATCGAAGGCCGCCGGATGCGCGTCGAAGCGCTGGACGGGTTGAGAGTCGCGAAGGTCTGGCTGTCGAAGGCGTCAGTCGGCTCGTAGAAGACGAAGTGCGTTGGCGATGACAATCACCGACGCCCCTGTATCCGCGAGCACGGCCATCCACAGCGTCGCGACGCCCGCGACTGCGGCGACGACGAACGCGCCTTTGAGCGCGACCGAGATCGCGAGATTCACCTTGATGTTGCGCACGGTCGCGCGGCTCAAGCGGATCGTGTAAGGAATCTTCAGCAGTTCGTCGGCCATCAGCGCGACGTCCGCGGTTTCGAGCGCAGCGTCGCTGCCCGCCGCGCCCATCACGATCCCGACGTCCGCCGACGCCAGCGCCGGCGCATCGTTCACGCCGTCGCCCACCATCGCGACGGTTCCGTGCGTCCGCCGCAGGTCCTCGATCGCCGTCACCTTGTCTTCCGGCAGCAGCTCAGCGCGGATCTCGCTGATGCCGAGTTCGCCGGCGATCGCGCGCGCGGCGCCGCGGCTGTCGCCGGTCAGCATGACGACCGACGTCACGCCCTGACGGCGGAGCAGCTCGAGCGCGTCGCGGCCCGCGTCGCGCGGCCGGTCGGCGATCGCGATGAGGCCGACGAGCGTCCGATCCCGCGCGACGAGCACCGCCGTGCGGCCTGTCGCATCGAGCGCGGCGAGCTGATCGTGAATCGCCGGCGAGCACAGGCCGCGTTCTTCGAACAGGCGATGGTTGCCGACGAGCACCTGCGCGCCCTCGACCGAGCCTTCGGCGCCGCGCCCGGGAATCGCGACCACGCCGGCTGCCGGCAGCGACGCCACCCGCGTCTGCGCCGCGTGCTGGAGGATCGCGTGGGCGACCGGATGCGTCGACCGGTGTTCGACGGCGGCCGCGAGACTGATGACGGACGCGGGAGCGGCCCCGCTGAACCCGCCGAGCGCGATCACGTCGACGACCTCGGGCGCGCCCCGCGTCAGCGTGCCGGTCTTGTCGAAGGCGACGCACCGGACTTTGCTGATGCGCTCGAGATGCCGCCCGCCCTTGATGAGGACGCCCTTGCGCGCCGCGCCGGCCAGCGCGGCCACGATCGACACCGGCGTCGAGATGACGAGCGCGCACGGGCACGAGACGACGAGCAGCACGAGCGCGCGGTAGATCCAGTCGTGCCAGGCGAGGTGGAGCGCGAGCGGCGGCACGACCGCAATCCCGACCGCGAGCACGATCACCGCAGGCGTATAGACGCCGGCGAAACGCTCGACCAGCGTCTGCGAGGGCGCGCGGTCGGCCTGCGCCCGTTCGACCATGTGGATGATGCGCGCCAGCGTCGTGTCGCGCCGCAGCCGCGTCACGCGGACGTCGAGCGCGCCGCGGCCGTTGATCGTCCCCGCGAACACGCCGTCGCCGGGCGCCTTGTCGACCGGCAGCGATTCGCCGGTCACGGGCGCCTGATTGACTTCGCTCTGCCCCGCGACGACGTCACCGTCGAGGGGGATCTTCTCGCCGGGCCGCACGACGATGATCGCGCCCGGCACGATCTGCTCGACGTCCACGCGTCGCTCGCCCGACGCGTCGCGGAGAAGCGCGGACGCCGGCGTCAGGTCCATCAGCGCGCGAATCGCGTTGCGCGCGCGGTCGAGCGTGCGCGCTTCGAGCATCTGCGCCAGCGCGAACAGAAAGACGACGGCGGCGGCCTCCGACCACTGGCCGAGAATCACGGCGCCGGTCGCGGCGATCAGCATCAGGACGTTGATGTCCAGCGAGCCGGTCTTCAGCGCGCGCCACGCCTTCCCCGCCGTGAGCGGGATGCCGGCCGCCAGGGACAGAACGAAGCAGCCGAGCGCGACGATGGCCAACTGGCGTCCCGCGTCAGCCGGGCCGACGACGTTGGTGACCAGACCGAGCGCCAGCGCGACACCCGACGTCCAGACCAGCGCCTGGCGCCGGCCGGTGTGCGGTTCGCTCGACGCGAGCGGCTCCTCGTGCTCGAGCCAAGCGCGCATCCCCGTGTCCGCGACCGCGCCGGCAATCGCCGAGGCGGAGAGCTTGGCGGCGTCGTACTTCACGTGGAGCCGCTGCCCCATCAGGTCCGCGGAGAAATCCTCCAGGCCCGTGAGGTTCTTGAAGCGCCGCTCGAGCAGCGCCACCTCCTCGCGGCAGTCCATTCCTTCGACTTTGAACGTGGATTCGGCGTGGAGCTCGCAGACAGTGCAGGTGGTCGTCATGGCTGACGCCTTTGGCTTCCTTCACTGGGCTCCCGCACGTGCTCCAGCCCCTGCTTGAACAGCTTGGCGATGTGGTCGTCGTCGACAACGTAGTAGATGTGGCGGCCGTCGCGGCGCGAGCGCACCAGCCGCATGCTGCGGAGCAGGCGAAGCTGATGCGAGACCGCGGACTGCGAGAGGCCGAGCATCTCCGCGAGGTCGCAGACCGGCGTCTCCTCGCGCGCGAGGGCGTCCAGGATCCGCACGCGGGTCGGATCGCCCAGGACCTTGAACGTCTCGGCGAGCGCCGCCGCCGACTGGTCGTCGAGGAGGTGCTCGCGGGCCGCGACATGAACATATGAACGAGTGTTCATATGTTCATGATACTCGGAATGGAGGCTGGAGGCCAGGGGCTTGAAACGCGTGGCTACAGCCGCGTGAGGGCTTCAAAAACCGCGCTGTAGTTGGGCTCGTTGCGCGCATCATCGAGCACCTCGCGGTGCCGGACGACGCCGTCCTTGTCGATCACGAAGACGGCGCGCTTGGCGATCCCCTTCAAGCCGATCATGTCCTCGTTGAACACGCCGTAGTCGCGGATGACCTGCTTGTTGAAGTCGCTTAGCAGCGGAAACGTCAGCTTCTCGTGATCGGCGAACGCCTTCAGCGCGAAGAACGTGTCCACGCTGACACCATAGACCTGGGCCTTCGCCTGATTCAGCCGCGACAGCGAATCGCGGAACGTGCACATCTCCTTCGTGCACACCGAGCTGAACGCCGCCGGGAAGAACGCGAGCACGACCGGCTGGCCCTTCTGCGCGCTCAGCGTGACGGCCTGCCGATCCTGATTCATCAAGGTGAAGTCGGGGGCCTGTGATCCAACCTCGAGAGACATAAGAAACTCCTTTAATTGCGGATTGAGGACTGCGGAATGCGGATTGGAGGCACCGCGGGGAATCCGCATTCAATCCGCAGTCCGCACTCCTCAATCCGCAATGGTACCCTTGTCTGTCCACCCGGTTCGGGTTAGCATTTTCGGTTGGCGAGGGACGCCGGCTACGGCTCTACACCCTTAGCCCATTCGCACACAGGAGATCGCAGTGATCGAGGTCCAGCACCTCAGTAAACGCTACGGCCGCGTGACCGCCGTCGACGACATCAGCTTCAAGGTCGAACGTGGCGAGATTCTCGGGTTTCTCGGACCCAACGGCGCCGGCAAGACCACGACGATGCGCATTCTGACCGGTTACATGCCGGCCACCGAAGGCAAAGCGATCGTCGCCGGATTCGACGTCTTCGAGCAGCCGATCGAGGCCAAGCGCCGGACTGGCTACCTGCCCGAAACGCCGCCGCTGTATCCGGACACGAGCGTCGTCGAGTATCTGGGGTTCGTCGCCCGGATCAAGGGCGTGCCCGCCGCCGAACGGAAGCAGCGCATCCAGCAGGTCATGGAACGGACCCGGATCGCCGACGTGGCCAACCGCCTCTGCGGCAAGCTCTCGAAGGGCTACCGCCAGCGCGTCGGTCTCGCGCAGGCGATCATCCACAACCCCGACGTCCTGATCCTCGACGAACCCACGGCCGGCCTCGACCCCAAGCAGATCATCGAAACGCGCGAGCTCATCAAGGAGCTCGCCGGCAACCACACGATCATTCTCAGCACGCACATTCTGCCCGAGGTCTCGCAGACCTGCCAGCGCGTCGTCATCATCAACAAGGGTCACGTCGTCGCGATCGACACGCCGGACAACCTGACGGCGCGGCTGCGCGGATCGGAAACGATGTACGTGCAGGTGGACTCGAACGGCGCGGACGCCACCTCGGCGCTCGGTCGCGTGCCCGGCGTGACGCGCGTGGCGGAATCCGAGCGCAAGGATCACTACGTCAGCTACGAGATCGACAGCGAGCGCGGGCGCGACGTGCGCCGCGATCTCGCGCGCACCATCGTCAACAGCGGCTGGGGTCTGCTGGAGCTGCGTCCGATGCGGATGAGCCTGGAAGACATCTTCCTCTCGCTCACGACCGACGAATCCCAGACGCCCGCTGCCACGGGCGACGCGCCGCCGCCAGAGACTGTCGCGACCGCGACGGACGGAGCCGAGTCATGAGGAACATCCTCGCCATCGCACAGAAGGAAATAAAGGGGTACTTCGCCGGGCCGATCGCGTACATCACGATCGGCGTCTGGGCGCTGATGTACGGCTGGTTCTTCAACACGATGATGCTCTACTTCGTCCGGCAGAGCATGCAGATGAACCAGTTCGGCATGCAGGGCCCGCAGGCGATGAACGTCAACCAGCAGCTCATCCGGCCGCTGCTGCAGAACGTCACGGTGCTCATCCTGTTCGTGATGCCGGGCATCACGATGCGGACCTACTCGGAGGAAAAGCGGTCCGGGACGATCGAGCTGCTGCTGACGTCGCCGCTGACGGACTTCGAGATCATCATGGGCAAATTCGTCGGCGCGATGGCGCTCTACGGCGTCATGCTGGCCGTCACGCTGATTCACATCGGCATCCTCTTCATCTACGGCACGCCGGAGTGGAAGCCGATCGTGACGGCCTACCTCGGCATGCTGCTGATGGGCGGCTGTTTCATCTCGGTCGGGCTCTTCATCTCGAGCATGACGAAGAACCAGATCGCCGCCTTCATGCTGACGTTCGGCACGTTCCTGCTGCTGTGGGTGATCACGTGGATCGGGAGCTTCTCCGGTCCGACGATCGACAAGCTCACGCAGTACCTCTCGATCGTCGATCACCTCGACGACTTCAGCAAAGGCGTGCTCGACACGACGCACATCATTTATTACGTCAGCTTCATCACGTTTGGATTATTCCTGACGGCGAAATCCGTCGACAGTGAGCGCTGGCGTGGTTAGAGCTGAGGGCTGAGGGCTGAGGGCTAAGGGCTGCACATGATGAACCGCATTTTGAGTTTGGTCGGCTGGCTCGGCACGGCGATGGTGTTCGTCGCCGTGGCGATCCGCTTCGGATTCCCGGCGAAGGAACAGTACGCGTACTACCTGGCGTGGGCCGGTCTGGTCTGCGTGCTGGCGTACACGCTCGGGCAGTGGCGCGAGATCGCGAAGATCTTCACGCGGCGGCAGACGCGCTACGGCACGCTGGCTGCCGCGAGCGTCGCCGTCGTGCTCGGCATCCTCGTCGCCATCAACTACATCGGATCGAAGCAGCACAAGCGCTGGGATCTGACGGCGAACAAGCAGTTCAGCCTGTCGGACCAGAGCCGCAACGTCCTGTCGAAGCTCGACGCGCCGCTGCAGGTGATGGTCTTCGCGCAGGAGCCGGAGTTCCCGCGCTACCAGGACAAGATGAAGGAGTACGAGTACTCGACCAAGCAGATCGCGACCGAGTACATCGACCCCGACAAGAAGCCGACGATCGCCAAGCAGAACCAGGTTCTGCAGTACGGCACGATCGTCTTCAACTACAAGGGCCGCACCGAGCGCATCACGTCGGACGCCGAGCAGGACATCACCAACGGCATCATCAAGGTCGTCAGCGGCCAGCAGCGCAAGGTGTACTTCACGAGCGGCCACGGCGAGAAGGACACGGGCTCATCCGAGCGCGACGGCTACAACTCAATCGCCGCGGCGCTGGGGCGCGAGAACTACGGCGTCGAGAAACTGGTGCTGGCGCAACAGGGCGCGGTGCCGGACGATGCGGCGGTCGTCGTCGTCGCGGGTCCGCGGGTGGACTTCTTCCCGCCGGAAGTCGACGCGCTGAAGAAGTATCTCGACAAGCAGGGCAAGCTGCTCCTCGAGCTCGATCCGCCGGAGAAACCGGACAGCCCGCCGGTCGCGAACTTGATCGCCCTCGCGCACGACTGGGGCGTGCAGGTCGGCAACGACGTCGTCGTGGACGTCAGCGGCATGGGCCGGCTCATCGGGACGGACGCCTCGGTGCCCGTCGCCGCGAATTACCCCGCGCATCCGATTACCGCGCGGTTCCAGTTCATGACCGCGTACCCGCTCGCGCGGTCGGCGTCGCCCGTCAGCGGCGGCGTGAATGGCCGCACGGCACAGACGTTCGTCGAGTCGAGCCCCCGCAGCTGGGCCGAATCGGACATCAAGGGCCTGCTGACGACCGGCCAGGTCTCGCTCGACGAAGCGAAGGGCGACAAGAAAGGTCCCGTGTCGATCGCGTCGGCGGTGTCCGCCGCGGCGACGACGGCCGCGCCGGGCGCCACGCCCGACGCGCCGAAGCCCGAAACGCGCGTCGCCGTGATCGGCGACTCCGACTTCGCGGCCAACTCCGGCCTCGGCATCCAGGGGAACAAGGACCTGTTCATGAACACGGTCGGCTGGCTGTCGCAGCAGGAAAACCTGATTTCGATTCGCGCGAAGGACCCCGAGGATCGGCGGATCACGATCACCGCGACGCAGCAGTCCAACGTCGCGTGGCTGTCGCTGCTCGTCATTCCCGGCTTCATTTTCGGCACGGGCATCTACACCTGGTGGAGAAGGCGATAAATGCGTGGGTTGAAGTCGACGCTCTTTCTCATCGTCGTTCTTGGCGGGCTCGGGGCGTACATCTACTTCGTCACCTGGAAGACACCCGAGGGCGGCGGTGATTCGACGAGCAAGCCCAAGGAGAAGGTCTTCGCGTCGCTGCAGGCGGACAAGATCGAGGAGCTGAAGATCAGCTCGTCGGCCGGAGAGTCGACGACGCTGAAGAAGGAAAACGGCGCGTGGCAGGTGATGCAGCCGGTCACGGCGAAGGCCGATGAGACCGAGACGTCCGGCATCACGTCCGCGCTGACGTCGCTCGAAATCTCCCGCGTGGTCGACGAGAACCCGGCGAGCCTGAACGACTACGGCCTTTCGAATCCTCACATCGAGATCGACTTCAAGGCGGCCGGCGACAAGGACTACCGCAAGTTGTTCCTCGGCGAGAAGACGCCGACGGGCGCGGACCTGTTCGCGAAGCGGAACGACGAGAAGAAGGTGTTCCTCGTCCAGGCGGCGCAGGAAACGACGTTCGACAAGAAGACGTTCGATCTGCGTGACAAGGTGCTGCTGAAGTTCGACCGCGAGAAGGTGGACGGCCTCGACGTCACCGCGGGCGGCAAGGCGCTGGCTTTCGCGAAGGACGGCGGCGACTGGAAGATCACCAGGCCCGTGCAGGTGAAGGGCGACTTCGGATCCGTCGAAGGCCTGATCGGCAAGCTGCAGAACGCGACGATGAAGTCGATCGTGGCCGATCAACCGAGCGCCGCCGACCTGAAGAAGTACGGCCTCGACAAGCCCGAGGCGACCGTGAATCTCGCTGCCGGCAGCGCGAAAGCAACGCTCATCGTCGGCGGCAAGGCGGAGGGCAACACGGTCTACGCGCGCGATGTGTCGAAATCGATGGTCGTCACCCTCGAGAGCGCGCTGCTCGACGATCTGAAGAAGAGCTCGGACGACTACCGCCGCAAGGATCTCTTCGAGTTCCGCGCCTACAACGCCACCCGCGTCGAGTTCACGCGCGGCGCGCAGACAATCGTCTTCGAGCGCGTGAAGGGCGCCAAGGAAGGCGACCCCGACAAGTGGCGTCGCGTGTCGCCGAACGCCGCCGATGCGGATCGCGACAAGGTCGACGCGCTGCTCGCGAAGCTGGC
>Ga0326726_10006480_pt1 | contig 10532 bp, 7 predicted proteins | sample MHFenrmetagenome_2_FD_207603 | JGI IMG/M metagenome (GOLD analysis project Ga0326726, IMG submission 207603) | Lab enriched peat soil microbial communities from Michigan Hollow, Ithaca, NY, United States - MHF15MN | ecosystem: Environmental > Terrestrial > Soil > Wetlands > Peat | place: USA... | reverse complement strand
GCTCGGTCGCCGAAGGAACACGAGCCGTGATGGATCGACTGGACCCGCGTTCGATCGAGAACGAGTTCTTGGGGGCGGTAACCGATTCCGGAGAAAAGCGCCCGGCGGGATGGCGGCGGTTTCTCCCCGGTCGCGGCCTTTTTTTGTGGCGCTTGTACAGAAATCGATTCGAACAGATCACCAGCGAGGACGCTCGTTGGTATCAACGTCAGTTCCTGCCCGCCTTCCGGCAGGGGTATCGCGATTACATGGTCGGCCGGATGACGGGTTCGGCCGCTGCACAGTCCCCGCGATGATGAGGAGCCTTGCATGAAAATTCGCATCGGCAAATTCGCATTGGCGCTCTGCCTGGTCTGTCTGACCTCGGTCGTGTTGGCAGGATGCGGAGGGATATTCAATAAGCAGGACAAACCGTTGCGCGTGGAGGTCGCCTTCACCGCCGGCGATTCGCTCAATTTCGACGGCAAATCCATTCAGTCGGTGCAACTCAAGGCTTATGTACTCAAGGACATGCAGCGGTTCAATGCCGCCGACGTGCGCGCCTTTTTCGATGCCGAGTTTGACCCCGGCTTCCTGGCTCAATTCGCCAAGGACACATTGGGATCGGTCACGGTGATTGTGGCCCCGGGCGAAGCCGCCACCGGCATTATTGAAGTCCCCCACTTGTTCGCCAAGCGGGAGCCAAACCTCTACATCGGCGTGATTGCCAACTTCAACCGTCCGCCGTCCGATCGCGCTCAGCAGCGATTCGCGTACAAGATCCAAAAGGAATGGAAACAAACCATCAAGGTCAGTGTGAACAAGAATGTCGTCTCGCGTGCAAAGAAGAAATAGGAACGAAGCCAGCGGAGTTCTCTGATCATGGCACGTTATCACAAGATACTCTGGAGTGAGGGCCTCTTCCTCACCCAGCATCACTTCCAGCAGGCCGACTCCTGGCACGAACAGGACCGTGCCTTTGCGCACGGCACGCTGACGCCATTCGCCTGGGGCGGCGCCCACATCACGATCGACCCCGAGGCCGTCGCCAATCGCCTGTTCACGTTGACGGAATTCGAAGGGATCCTGCCGGACGGGACCACGGTGCGGGCGCCATCGGTGGATGACCCGCCGTCGTCGCGTTCGTTCGCGGAATTGTTCGCACCAACCGCGAAGGTGCTGTCCGTGTATCTGGGGTTGCCGCGCATGCGTCCGGGCGCTGCGGGGGTGAAGCTGGAGAACCAGGATGCGCACGGCCCTACACGCTACGCTCAGGCGTTTACCACGCTCCCCGACGATGTCACCGGCGAACACGAGCGCGAAATCTCGTACCTGAAGAAGCGGCTGTGCTTGCTGTTCTCCGGGGAAGATCTCGAGGGATACGACACTCTGAAAATCGCCGAGATCGAACGCAGTCAGGAGGGCGTGCCGCAACTGCGCACAGGCTACGTGCCGCCGCTTCTGGCCATCGGCGGATCGGATTGGCTTTTGAACCAACTGCGCGGCATTCTCGAAACGGCGTCGGCGAAATCACAGACTCTGGCCGATCAAGTCCGTCAGCGAACGCCGACCTTGACCGAGTTCTCCACCAGCGACATGCCGAACTTCCTGAAGCTGCACACGATCAACGCTTACATCCCGCGGCTGGGGTTCCACTTCCAAAACCCCGTGACTCATCCCGTCGCGCTCTATGAATTGCTCGCTCAGTTTGCCGGCCACCTCTGCGCGTTCCAAGTCGGTATGCATCCGCGCGATCTGGCGGGATACCGTCACGACGAGCTGGGGGCGACCTTCGGTACGCTCATCCCGCAATTGCGATCGCTCTTGGAAGCGGTGGTCGAAGCACACTTTATCCGGATCCCGCTCAATCGGATCGACGTGTCCCGGATGGAAGGGACTGTCGACAATGCGCAGCTGTTCACAAACAGCGACTTCTACCTGGGTGTGCGTGCGGAGATGTCCGAAAGCCAGATCGCGGCGGAATTTCCCAAGCACGCCAAGATCGTCTCGCCCGACAAAATTGATCGTCTCATCGGCGGCAATTTGCCCGGCGTGAACCTGATTTTTGTCCAGCTTCCACCGGCGGCCATCCCGCGACGTGCTGGGTGGGTCTATTTCCGCATCGACCCGCGTGGCGATCGCTGGGACTACATCAAGAAAGCATCGCAAATCGCGATCTACGCCCCGCCCGCGGAATTCCCGGGATGGGATGCGGAATGCCTGGCGGTCGAGAGGGCCTAGAATCACCAACGTTCATATAGCATGGCCACATCCGACCAAAAAAGCCGAGCGTCCGTCGTGACGCTGACGCAGGCCTGTCAACCGGGGTTCGCGTTGATCCTCGGGCTTCTGACCGGCTCTTCTTTCGGTGAACTGCCGCAATTGCGGACGCGGATCGGCGAGATGTTCGCGGAAATGGAACGCCGCACCCGCCTCGCCGGTGTGCCCAGCGAAGATATCCTCTCGGCGCGCTTTGCCCTCACCGCCTTCATCGATGAAGCGATCAACCGCTCCGACTGGCGCGGCAAGGGCGATTGGATGAGAAGTCCCTTGTCGCTCGAGTACTTCAGCACCAACAACGCCGGAGTCGAGTTTTTCGACAACCTTGAGGCGTTACGCCAGCGGCCCGACGCCCATCCCGAATTGCTCGAAGTCTATTACACCTGCCTGGCGCTGGGATTTGAGGGAAAGTACGCGCTCACCGATCCGCGCCAGTTGCAGAACCTCATCGAAACCACGGCCCGTGAGTTGGAGCGTGTGAAGGGAAAGGCCGCCGGCCTATCGCCGCACTGGGAACCCCCGGAAGCACCGATACTGGGCGCCCATCGTGAATTGAGCCTTTGGGTGATTTCGGGGATCGTGGTCGGCGCAATCTTCGTCATCTATCTGATCTTCCGTTTCCTGGCGTCCGGGTATGCCGATAGCGTGGCCGCGCGTCTGCAATCTCTGATGTAGTGAGGGTGCTCCCTTGATGTGGACGTTGCTTTCATTTTTGAAATCGAAAATGGCCGCATTCGCCGCGGTCGTGATCATCATCCTCGTTCTAGTCATCGGCGGGCCGATGATTTTCGGCTCGCGCTGGCGCCTGTGGTTCTATCTCGCTGCCCTTCTGGTTCTGGTCGTCTTCCTGATTTACTTGGGCATCAAGGCCTGGCAGGCACGGCGGAAGGCCCGCCTCTTGGAAGGCTTCCTGCAGAAGCAGGCCCAGGATCAGGTCGTTTCCTCGCGCCCGGAAGCCCGCGACGACCTCGCGGCGCTCAAGGAAAAACTCGACAAGGCGATGGCGATCCTGAAGCGCTCGCGCCTGGCGCGTGGGCGTCGCGGCGCCGAAGCCCTCTACGTCTTGCCGTGGTACATGATCATCGGCCCCTCCGCGGCGGGGAAATCGACGGCGCTACGGAATTCCGGTCTGCACTTTCCACCCGTCGACCCTGATTCGGCCGACCCGGGACGAGTCAAGGGCCTCGGCGGCACCCGCAATTGCGACTGGTGGTTCTCCAACGAGGGCGTCATCCTCGACACCGCCGGACGCTACACCGTCGCCTCGCAAGGCCCAGAGGACGCGCAAGAGTGGGGCAAGTTCCTTGACCTGTTGCGCCGAGCCCGCCCGCGCGCGCCTATCAATGGTCTTATCCTCGCCGTCGCGATGGATGACATCATCCGCAAGAGCGACGAGGAGTTGCGCGACTTGGCCAAGACCCTTCGCGCCCGCGTCGATGAACTCATCGTCAAGCTCGAGATCATGTTCCCCGTTTACGTGGTCTTCACCAAGTGCGACCTGATCGCCGGCTTCACCGAATTCTTCGGCGATTATGATCGCGATTGGCGTGAGCAGGTCTGGGGGTACACGCGCAAGTACGAGAGCGGCAAGGCACCGCTTCATGACGAATTTGCCGCAGAGACGGGACGCCTGCGCTCGGTGCTCGAGCAGAGACGGTTACGGCAGATGGCCACCGAGGTGCGTCCTGCCAACAAGCGAGGCATCTACCTGTTCCCGCTCGAATTCGACCAGGTGCGCGCCCGGCTGATCCCATTCATCGAGACCCTGTTTGCCGCCAACCCCTATCAGCAAAGCCCGCCGGTGCGCGGCTTCTACTTCACTTCGGGCACGCAGGAAGGGTCTCCCATCGGCCAGGTCATGGAGGCGATGCGTCGCGACTATGGCCTCGTTGGCGGGCAGAGCTTATCGGCGAAGGCCGCTGAGCCCAAGCCGTTCTTCATCCGCGACTTGTTCCAGGAAGTCATCTTACCCGACGAGACCAAGGTGCGTCCGACGACGGCGGCCGAAGGGCGGCGCCGGGTGGGCCGCCTTGCATTCTACGGTGCGGGCGCGGCGCTGACCGTCATCTCGACTCTGGTCTTCTTGAACACACACGTTCACAACCGCCGTCAGATCGCCAGCCTCGCCGCGGACACGGGCCAAATCATGGCGTCCACGTCCGCCGCCTCGGGATTCTCACTCGATATTCTCGATTCCCTCGAGACACTACGCGGCACGCTTGAACGTGCGGATCGCGGCCCCGGGTTCTTCCGTCGTTGGGGATTGTACTTCGGCGACCGTCCGCTCCTCGCTGCGCAACAGGCCTACTTCCATCGCCTGCGCGATGTACTGATTGAACCGACGGCGCGTAAACTCGAGGACCGACTCCACAATCGGCGCCCCCTGGCCACCGATCAGGACAAGAACAACTTCTTCCAACTGGCCTCAGCGTACCGAATGCTCGTGGAGCATTACGATTCCACTTATCACAACGCCGAGGCGCTCTACGAGCAAACCGATTCCATCTGGCGCCCCACGGTCCCAACCGTCGAGCAAGACCGCATGGAACGCCTGCTCGGCGAGCACATGCACTACTACTGGCAGAATCGCCCCAACGCCCAGATTCGCTGGCTGCGTGTGGCTCCCGATCGCGCCCTGTTGACCGACATCGATCACATCATGGACACTCTTTGGACCGTCGAGCTGCTGTTCCAGCTCGTTGTGAATGACGCGAACGGTGCGCCCGAGGGTGACTTCACGATGCTCAACGCGGCGCCCGGATCGACCCGCGTCACGGGCGGCTCGGTGGGACACGCCTATACGAAGGACGGATGGGAGAAGTACGTCCAAAAGCGCATCAAGAACATGCCGTCGGAGATTGCCGCCAATCCGGCCTTGAAGGAAGCCTTCGGACATTACAGCGACGATAAGATCAAGGACCTGTTGACCTCGCGTTACGCGGACGAATTCCGACGCGTCTGGCGCGTCTTCATTCAGTCAGCGCAGATTGTGCCGTTGGCGAATCTTACCGATGCCACTGGCGCCTTGGATGACTTAGCCCAGACCACGTCGCCGATCGTCACGGTGCTCAAAGCCGCCTACGAGAACAGCCAGATCAGCATCGGCGGGAAGTACGAAGATGATATCCGCAAGGATTTCAATCCGATCGGACTCTTTCTTGGTGACATCAAGGCGGACGGCGATCCCGCCGTGGCCACCTACCTGAAGCTGTTGGCGGAAGTTCCGCCGCTTGCGGCCTCTGCCGCCGAAGAGTTGCAGACAGCCGGACAATGCGCCAACCATCTCAAGCGCTTGAGCACACAGATCGACGAACATCGTCGGCGCATCGTGCGCCTTGTCTCCGGCTCGCCCCTGGCCTCCGCCGCGTCTGACTGGCTGGTGCGGCCACTCGATGCCGCTCGTGCCGCCGGCGGTGGCGAGGTCTGCGCTTGCCTCAACCGCACTTTCGAGCCCGTGCGTGCCGCGTTTCAGAAGAGCTTCGAAGGCGTCTACCCGTTCAATCGCTCCAGCGAAACGTCGGCGTCACGCGCGGAAGTCGCGGATTTCTTCTCCTCCACCGGCGGTATCTTCGCCTTCGAACAGAATGAGGCCAAGCCGGCCCGCGAGGCGGGCGTGACGCTCTCCGGCGAATACGAATCCGCAATCGAGGTCGCCCGTCGCATCAGCGCCGCCATGCCCGGCGGACACATCCAGTTTGCCTTCACGCTCACCGCCTCCTCCGTCAACATGAGCGACATCCGGCTCTTGCGCTTGGAGTACGGATCGTCGGTGTGGGAATACGCCATGGGAATGTCGGTCGACCGCCAATTCAAGTGGCCGACCCCGGGATACGATCGCGCCAGCCTGTCGATCACGCCCATGAACCAGAATCTCTATGCTCAGCCCATCAAGTTCGATGGCGAGTGGGCGCTCTTGCAGTTGTTCGATGTGGCGACGATCTCCGGCAACACGATTAGTTGGAATTTCCCGACCCAATCCGGGCCGACCTTGGTCGCGCGCCTGGAGTTGTCCGGTGAAAGCGCCGAATTCATCCGCTCCGGCGGCTTTTCGAACTTCCGTTGTCCCGCGTCCGCCTGCCACTGAGGCGGCGCTCCCTCCCTGTTGCCTTGATGGATTGGTCACAAAACCAGATGAAAACGGTCGGAGTGTTCGGCAAGTTGCCGTCGCATCCCGACTTCATTCGCATCAATGCCGGTGGACCTGGGGCGCGCGCCTGGGACGAGTGGATATCGGCGGGGCTTGAGGCGGCGCGACGGTCCTGGTCAAGTGGATGGGAAGAACGGTTCGATCAAGCATCACCGCTGAGCTTTGTGGTGCACCCCGCCGAAGATCCTGCCGAGGCCATGGTCGGGTACTGCCGCCCGGGATCTGATCGCAGCGGACGCCGCTATCCATTTTCGATCTTCGCCGAGGTGAAACTCGACAAGAGCGGTCGTGGCACTCTGGCTCTGCCGTTCGCGGCGCTGCATTTCCTCGAGGAATCGGCCCGGATCACGCAGGGAGATGCGGCCCTTGCCAGCGATCCCGCCGAGGTGGCGCAACTGCAATCACTGCTGATTCCGACCACGGACGCATCACGCCTGCTGCCGGACCTGATGAAGCGCACAACCATGCAGGAATTCTGGGAGAGCGTCGTCGGCAACTTCAAAGCGCCGCGAAAGCACCTGCTTGTTAAGAACTTATTCGGAGTCCTCGCCCCGCTCCGTGGGTATGAACCATCGCGGCTCAGCATGGGACTAAGACTCCCGGGCAGCCACGCTGGACGGCTGTCGCCGACGATCACCATGACCATCTGGGGGCTACTCTGTCGCGCTGTGGTGGGAGAAGCCGCCATGTCGACCGCCGCGCTTTTCTGGCAGGGGCCGGGCCCCACCGAGCGGCCCTCCTGCTTCTTGTTCTTTCACATGCCCAGCCCAACTCTGCTCCCGGCGCTGCTATCTCCGGCCAACGATTGTGAGCAAATCTGGGATCTGGAGACGATGGGGCAGGACAAAGAGGCCGAGGCTGCACATGCCCTTGGCCCGGCCATTACTGGTGTCTTGGATTCACCCCAATACGGCATCCTTGATTTTGTTCAACGAATTTAGCTTGTAGCAGGAGTTGGTACACCAATTGTGAGCGACCTTCAGGCTATCAGGGCACTCGGACAGACGCCGATCCCCGGGGATAACCCCGCGGGGAAATCGGTGCAGTTGGACGACGACTACACCGCGTTGAGGACTGAAGTACAAAAACTCGACTCGGTATCCCAAGATCCGGTCGAGTGGAGCTTCGTTACCAACACCGCTATCGACATCCTGACCAAACGGTCCAAGAATCTCCTCGCCGCGACCTATCTGACTCTGGCTCTGTTCGAGCGGGAGGAGTACGCCGGCTTGGCGGCTGGCATGGCTTTGTGCAAGGACCTGCTCGCCAATTTCTGGGACACCATGGATCCCCCGGTGGCGAGGAAGCGCGGGCGCATCGAGGCCTTTGCCTGGCTGAGTGAGCGCGCCGGCAAGACGGCCCCCAACAAGCCCCCGTCTGACCGCGAGTCGCTTCAGGAATGCCTGACGCTCATGGCCGATTTGCAGACTGTGTTGGGCGAGAAACTCGGCAATGACGCCCCCGGTTTCGGGGATTTAGAGCGCGAGGTTCGTAGCCACCTTAAGAAACTCGAATCGGATGAGAAAGCCTCCGAGGCACGCAAAGCGCAAGCCGCCAAAGTCGCCTCCGGCGAGGTCGATGACACGACCACGCCCGATCAGGCCCGCCAGGTTCTCCGCAAGCTCCGGACCTCGATCCACAAGATCAGTGATATCCTAAGACGCTCCGCTCCTGCCGACCCGCTCCCCTATCGTCTTAATCGCGCCATGGCCTGGGACGCTGTGGACAATCTGCCACCCAACACCAAGGGCGTAACGCAGCTGCCGGCCCCGCCGCCTGAGATCGCGGCGCGCTTGCTGGATCTCTATACCAAAGGCGAGTGGACGGCGCTTTTGGAATCGGCGGAGGCAGCCTTCCCCAACATGCCGCTCTGGCTCGACTTGCAGCGCTGGATTGCACAGGCTATGGGGACCTTGGGAAATCCCTATGCGACCGCCCGAGAGGCCGTCATTCTGGAACTCGTGGCTCTCCTGCAACGTCTACCCGACTTGTCCGGGCTGACCTTCGCGGGGGGGGTCGCTATGGCCTCTCCTGAGACTTTGGCATGGATCAAGGATGAGGTCCTCGTCCGTCGGACTTCGGTGGGCGGAAGCGGTGGGTCCGTGGCTGAAGGGGCTTCCGCCGCCCTGTTGGAGGCCGCCGCAGATGCCCGCAAAATGGCCGGCCGCGGGCAGTTCCCCGAGGCAGTACGGAAAATGCAGGAAACGATCTCGGCCACCAGCGAACACCGCTCGCAATTCCTGGTCCGCCTCGAGTTGGCCAGAATCTGCATCGAATCGGCCCAGCCTTCCTTAGCTGCCCCGCTTTTGGAGGAGTTAGAGACCTATATTCAGAGGCATCAGCTCGAAGTTTGGGAACCACGACTATGCCTGGCGGTGTACACCGCCCTATTGACGGCGCGGCGGGCGCTGCTCAAAGACCAGAGACGGGCTACCCCCGATCTGGCCCAGAAGACCAGCCAGCTTCACGAACGGATTGCCCGCTTGGACCTGGCGACGGCTCTGGCTTTGGACGGCAAATGAAACAGTGGAAATTCGGTTGGGAATTTATTATGCAATGAGCGACGATCTTTCGCTCACCACCATTCAGAAAGGCTGATCGATCATGGCACAAGAAGGAAGTGTTGCGCCGAAGGAGCGCGTGAACATCGTTTACAAGCCGGCCACCGGCGTCCAAGAGGAAAAGGAACTCCCTCTGAAGATGATGATGCTCGGCGATTACACCATGCGTCCCGACGATACTCCGTTGGAGGAACGCAAACCGATCAACATCGACAAGGACAACTTCAACGACGTCATGAAGGCGATGAACCTATCGCTTTCGGCGAATGTGAAGAACGTCCTGGCCGCGGAGGAGGGCGCCGAGATGCCGGTTCAACTCAACTTCCGGCATGTCAATGACTTCACCCCCGAGGCCGTGGTCCAGCAGGTGCCGGAACTCAACAAGCTTCTGCAGTTGCGCAACGCGCTCCTGGCGCTCAAGGGCCCACTCGGCAACGTCCCTGGTTTCCGCAAGAAGATCATGGACATCATGGCCGATGAAGGCGCGCGCGACAAACTCATGAAGGAACTGGGCATCGGCTGAGCCGCCGTGCCGTGGCACACAAGAATGAGGAGAATGTCTGATGGCTGACGCACAAGAAAAAACCGGCGGAGGACAGGCGGCATCGGAGGGCGGCTCGCTGGTAGAAGAAATCCTGCTGGAAACGAAGTTGCGCCCCTCCGACGAGGGCTTCTCCCTCGCTCGCGAAGGCATGCGCGAATTGATCACGATCCTCGCGACTCCCGAGCGCAAGGGGGAGCGGGTTCAACAGAAGATGGTCGATGAGATGATCTCCGAGATCGACCACCGGATGTCCACGCAACTCGATCAGATTCTGCACCACCCTTCCTATCAGCAGATGGAATCGTCGTGGCGCGGACTCAAGCTCGTGATCGATCGCACCGATTTCCGCGAGAACGTCAAGATCGAGCTGCTCAACGTCTCCAAGGACGATCTGCTGAATGATTTCCAGGATTCACCGGAAATCCCGAAGTCCGGGCTCTATAAGCTGGTCTACTCTCGCGAGTACGGCCAGTTTGGCGGATCGCCCGTGGGCGCCATGGTGGCCAACTACTACTTCGGCCCCGGCTCGCAGGACGTGTCTTTGCTCCAGTATGTGGCCTCCGTCAGCGCGATGGCCCATGCCCCGTTTATTTCCGCCGCCGGACCGCAGTTCTTCGGTGAAGAGTCCTGGTTGAAGTTCCCGAACCTGAAGGACCTCAAATCGATTCTCGAGGGCCCGCGCTACACGAAATGGCGGGGCTTCCGTGAGTCGGAAGACTCGCGCTATGTTGGCCTGACGGCGCCGCGTTTCCTCCTGCGGCTGCCCTACAGCAAGACCGACAACCCGGTGAAGTCTTTCGATTATAACGAGACCGTCACCGACAACCATGAGAACTACTTGTGGGGCAACACCGCCTTCACCTTCGCCACCCGTCTGTCCGACAGCTTTGCCAAGTGGCGCTGGTGCCCGAACATTATCGGGCCCAAGGGCGGCGGCGCCGTCGAGAATCTCCCCATCCACACCTTCGAGGCGATGGGCGAGGTTCAGGCGAAAATCCCCACCGAGATTCTCATCACCGAG
>Ga0326726_10006479_pt1 | contig 10536 bp, 5 predicted proteins | sample MHFenrmetagenome_2_FD_207603 | JGI IMG/M metagenome (GOLD analysis project Ga0326726, IMG submission 207603) | Lab enriched peat soil microbial communities from Michigan Hollow, Ithaca, NY, United States - MHF15MN | ecosystem: Environmental > Terrestrial > Soil > Wetlands > Peat | place: USA... | reverse complement strand
AACCTGGAGGCCACCGGCATGGGTTACGACAAAGAAATAGAAACTATCAGATTGGCGCGCGAACTTGACATGTTCACCTCCCCATACGTTTTTGACACGGACCAGGCCAAAGAAATGGCCAAGGCCGGCGCTGATCAATTGGTAGCTCACGTCGGGCTTACGACTTCGGGAAGCATTGGGGCAGCCGTTGCCCTGACTTTGGATGATGCGATAGCAAAGGTTATGGAGATCTCAGAGGTAGGGCGCAAGGTTCGCAAAGATATTATTGTGATTTGCCATGGAGGTCCCTTTGATGAACCCGATAGTGTCGGGAAGGCTTTAAGGCGCATGCCAGGCATTGCCGGTTTCTTTGGCGCGTCAAGTATCGAGCGCTTGCCCACCGAAAAAGGTATCCGGGGGCAGGTGGAATCCTTCAAAAAACTGAAATTGGCATAGTATACATAGAAAAAACGAATTCGGATTCAGACCACACAGGAAGTAAAACATAATGAGTGACTCTGCTCTTGTGCTTTACTTCCTGTTCAGAACCTTTTAGCAACAGGATATTTGTAAGACTAGAGTAGTAAAACTACATGAACGGGATATAGTTATGTTTTCCCCGTTTCGAAACAGAATTTCCCGAAATCTGCCGGCGGTTGCAGGGGGTAATCGCCGGTATAGCAGGCGAGGCAGAAACCACTGCAGTCCATGCCCGTCGCTTCGACCATACCTTCCAAAGACAGGTAATACAAGCTATCCAGTCCGATAAACTTGGCAACAGCATCAACATATTCGTTCTGCGCGGCGATAAGTTCACCTTTAGATGAAAAATCAATTCCATATGGACAAGGATGACGTGTTGGCGGACAGCTCACAACCATATGAATTTCTTTGACACCACTCTCACGAAGATTACGGACGCGGTTACGGCTGGTCGTACCCCTGATGATGGAATCCTCCACAATCAGGACCCGTTTCCCGAAAAGCAACGGACGTACGGGGTTCAACTTCACCCTCACACCAAAATCCCTCATCGGTTGGGATGGCTGAATGAATGTACGTCCCACATAATGATTGCGGATCATTCCCATTTCAAAGGGGATACCGCTCTCTTCTGCATAACCCAGAGCGGCATAGGTGCCGGAATCGGGAAACGGCATAACAATATCTACATCCGGACTGTATTCCTTTGCCAGGCTGTGTCCGAGTCGTTTCCGGCACATGTACACATTTTGTCCGAAGACCTGGCTGTCCGGCCGCGCGAAATATATCAGCTCAAAGATACAGTGCGCATACTTCACCTGAGGATACGGTGTAAGGCTTTTTAATCCTTTCTGGTCAATTATCAGGATCTCACCGGGTTTTACATCACGCACGTATCTGGCGCCTATCAGGTCAAAGGCGCAGGTCTCGGAAGCTATGACCCATCCGCCGTTAAGCTCTCCGAGGCACAATGGCCGGAAACCGCGTGGATCGCGTGCGGCAATGACCTTATCTTTAGTCAGCATTACAATACTATAGGAACCCTGAACCTGGGCAAGGGCTCTTGTTATAGCTTCATCTATCCCCTTTTTTAAATGTTTGGCCATCAGGTGAATAACCACCTCGCTATCCATCGTGGATTGGAAGATGGAGCCCTGTTCTTCAAGTTCGGACCGCAATTCCTGGGCATTTATGAGGTTCCCATTGTGCCCCAGGGCATAATATTCATCGCCGTGATGCACTAAAAACGGCTGGGCATTGGAAAGAACGGAAGATCCGGTTGTTGAATAACGAACATGCCCGATGGCTAAATGCCCCGGCAGCTTTGAGAGGATATCTTCACGGAAGACCTCAGACGCCAGGCCCATACCCTTGTGTCCCCATACCTGACAACCATCCGCCGTATTGATACCTGCACTCTCCTGCCCCCGATGCTGGAGGGCAAAGAGCCCAAAAAATGTAATACGGGCTGCCTCTTCAGTTCCGTAGACAGCAAAGACACCACATTCTTCCCTTGGTTTACCTTCATCTATATAATCTTGAGACATTGATAACGCTCCCAATCTAGACCCTACTATAATTATAATAGTCCTGAAGTGGAGAAACCTCCCACTTTTCCTTTTTCAATGCCATAATGGCCTCACTCAACGCCCTGGATCCGGCTATCGTCGTTGTGTAAAGCACATTATAGGTTAGCGCGCCGCGGCGTATGTGATAGGCGTCGAAGGTTGACCTGCGTCCCACACTCGCATTGATCACCACCTGGATATCCCCGTTTTTAATACGATCCACAATGTGGGGACGACCCTCGCTAACCTTAAGAACGGTCTCCGTTCGGACGCCGTATTTCTGTAGGTGGGCCGCTGTACCGCGGGTGGCCATTATATGGAAACCCATAGCCTCAAACGAACGGGCGACGGGAACGATTTTATCCTTGTGCACATCATTTACACTGATGAACACCCCTCCCTCAAGAGGCAAATGAAACCCAGCGGCCATCTGTGATTTGGCAAATGCCATCCCAAATGTACGATCAATTCCCATCACCTCTCCGGTGGACTTCATTTCCGGCCCAAGCAGGACATCCACATTCGGAAACCTGTTAAAGGGAAAGACGGCCTCTTTCACAGAGATATGTTCCGGCCATATGGTCTTCGTAAATCCCAGTTCCTTTAAAGATCGCCCCATCATTACCTTAGTTGCCAGTTTCGCAAGGGGCACACCTATAGCCTTGCTGACAAAAGGAACAGTTCGGGACGCCCGTGGATTAACTTCCAGAACATACAGAATACCGCCTTTTACAGCATACTGGATGTTCATCAGGCCGATCACTTTCAATTCTTGGGAGATCTGCTTTGTCTGGCTCTCGATTGTCTCAATGAGTTCCTGAGAAAACGTGATAGGCGGCAGAACACAGGCACTGTCTCCTGAATGGATACCGGCTTCTTCAATATGTTCCATAATACCGCCGATAACTGTATCAGTGCCGTCACTGATGGCATCTACGTCGACCTCAATGGCATCCTCGAGGAATTTGTCGATCAGAATAGGATGATCCGGAGAAACAGCAATGGCCCTTTCCATAAACTGGGTCAAACTCTCTTGATCGTATACTATTTCCATGGATCGCCCTCCCAGGACATAAGAGGGCCTGACCAGAATGGGATAACCGATCCGCTGTGCTGCCTTGAGTGCTCCATTAATATCTGTCGCTGTATCGTTGTCCGGTTGCTTAAGGTTTAAACGTTTTACGATATCCTGGAAACGCTTCCTGTCTTCGGCGCGGTCTATAGCATCGGGGGATGTTCCCAGAATCCTTGCCCCCGCTGCTTCGAGACCCTTGGCGAGATTGAGGGGGGTCTGCCCTCCGAACTGAACAATTACTCCCAGAGGATTTTCCGTCTTCAAGATATGAAGAACATCTTCCAGGGTTACCGGCTCAAAAAACAGCTTATCCGATGTATCGTAGTCGGTACTGACCGTCTCCGGGTTTGAATTCACCATGATACTCTCATACCCTTCTTCACGAAGGGCAAAAGAGGCGTGGACACAGCAGTAATCGAATTCGATGCCCTGTCCGATGCGGTTGGGTCCTCCCCCCAGGATAACCACCTTTGGTTTAGAAGAGGGCCTTGCTTCATCTTCAATCTCATACGTTGAATAGTAGTAGGGAGTATATGCCTCGAATTCAGCGGCGCAGGTATCCACGAGCTTGAAGACAGGCAGAATATTTTCACGAAAGCGCTGTTGGCGAATCTCCGCTTCAGTCAGATTCCACAATTCGCCAAGATATCGATCAGAAAACCCAAGCTCTTTTGCTTCCCGCAACACCTCAACCGAAAGTGGTGTCGACTCGAGAATCTTTTCCGCATCAGCAATAATCTTTATTTGGTGCAGAAACCATGGATCGATCTGGGTCAGACCGGCTATTTCTTCTATGCCCATCCCGTGGCGCAACGCGGCAGCTATATAAAACAATCGCAGGGAGTTCGGTGTCTTTAGTTTGGCTGACAGGAATTCCCCGGCATCGCTGATATCGGCGGGTAATCCTATTTTCAACCCGTACCTGCCGATTTCCAGAGAGCGGATTGCCTTCTGGAGGGCTTCTTTAAAGGTTCGGCCGATGGACATGGTCTCTCCCACCGATTTCATGGATGTCGTAAGGATATCTTCAGTCTGGGGGAATTTTTCAAAAGTCCATCGCGGGATCTTGATGACGCAGTAATCAATCGTCGGTTCAAAGGATGCCATCGTTTCCTTGGTGATGTCATTGGGAATCTCGTCAAGGGTATAACCGACGGCAAGCTTTGCGGCAATTTTTGCGATGGGGAAACCTGTTGCTTTGGAGGCAAGAGCAGATGATCTCGATACACGGGGATTCATCTCGATGACAACCAGTTCTCCATTGGCGGGGTTTATGGCGAACTGCACGTTTGATCCGCCGGTTTCGACGCCTATTTCGCGCATTATGGCGATGGCTGCATCACGCATGTGCTGATACTCAACATCCGTAAGGGTCTGCGCCGGTGCAACCGTAATTGATTCTCCGGTGTGGATGCCCATGGGATCAAAATTTTCTATGGAGCAGATGATTACAACATTGTCTGCCCTGTCTCGCATCACTTCGAGTTCATACTCTTTCCAGCCCAGAACTGATTCTTCCAGCATAATTTCATGAATCATGCTGGCATCCAGTCCAGCCTTGGCGATTTCCGCAAGTTCCTCTCTGTTGTAGGCTACACCGCTTCCTGTACCACCCAGGGTAAAAGAAGGGCGGATTATGAGCGGGAAGCCGATATCAGCGGCAATCTTCAATACCTCATCCATGTTTCCTGCAAACCCGCTATGTGGTACCCGGAGTCCTATCCTTTCCATGGCGTTGCGGAATTTCTCGCGATCCTCTGCCTTTTGTATTACTTCGAGAGATGCACCAATCATCTCCACTCCGTAGCGCTCCAGCGCGCCGCTTTCCGCAACGGCCACGGCAGTATTCAGTCCCGTCTGTCCTCCCAATGTCGGGAGAAGGGCATCGGGCCGCTCTTTCGCAATGATCTTCACCACGGCTTCGGGTGTAATCGGCTCCACGTATGTCCTGTCCGCCATTTCCGGATCGGTCATTATTGTCGCCGGGTTGCTGTTAATCAGGACGACCTGGTAACCTTCCTCCTTCAATGCCTTACAGGCCTGCGTGCCGGAGTAGTCGAACTCACAAGCCTGGCTGATAATGATCGGGCCGGAACCGATAATCAGGATTTTTTTCAGGTCTTCTCTTTTGGGCATAAAACACTTTCAAATTCGAAATGTGGATATTGAATCTCTAAACAAATTGAAGCTTTCCGCAGTAAGCTGCGGAGAATCTTCGATCCATAAGGAATAATAATGTTACCCATTCACTCGCTTACCCCGCAGCAAGCTACGGGAAATGCGCTCGCTGCCGGATTCAAATATCGAAATTCGAAGGGTTTGATATTTTTTAGAATTTCGTATTTTGCCTTTTCTCTACTCCCACTCAATTGTACTGGGTGGCTTCGAGCTGATATCATAGACCACCCGGTTCACACCTCTGACCTCATTGATGATGCGATTGGAAATTCTTCCGAGCAGATCGTGGGGCAGTTTCGCCCAGTCTGCTGTCATGGCATCGTCACTGGTGACCGCCCGTATGGACAGAATGTTTTCGTATGTCCGCTGATCCCCCATGATCCCTACGCTCTTGATCGGCAGGAGAACGGCAAAGGATTGCCACAGCTTGCGGTAGAGACCCGCCGCCCGGATCTCATCCATAAGAATCACGTCGGCTTTGCGCAGGATAGCCAGCCGTTTTTCCGTGACCTCCCCTATGATGCGGATGGCCAGACCCGGTCCGGGAAATGGCTGCCGCCAGACCTGTTCATCGGACATCCCCAGTTCCTTGCCCAACATCCGTACTTCGTCCTTGAAGAGGTGTTTGAGGGGCTCCACCAGGGACAGATGCATCTTTTTCGGGAGGCCGCCCACATTGTGGTGTGATTTGATCACGGCACTTGGGCCACCAAAGGCCGAGCGGGATTCAATAACATCGGGATAGAGTGTTCCTTGGGCTAAAAACTTGACATCCTTGATCCGCAGGGCTTCCTTTTCAAAAACCTCGATGAAGGTGCGGCCGATAATCTTCCTCTTTTTTTCAGGGTCTTCAACACCCTTCAGCCTGTTCAGAAAAAGCTTCTTCGCCCGGGCAAATCTCAAGTTCATCTGGAAATGTTTCCGGAAAACGTCCTGAACCTTCTCGGTTTCACCTTCCCGGAGTACGCCGTTATCCACGAAGACACAATGCAGCTTACGGCCAATGGCCTGATGAAGCAGGACAGCCGCGACCGATGAATCCACACCGCCGCTCAAACCGAGTATAACATTGTTCTCGCCCACCTGGGTGCGGATATCGGCAATTGCGTCCCGGGCGAAAGATTTCATCGTCCAGCTTCTCTCACAGTTGCAGATACTGAATAGGAAGTTCTCCAGCATCTTTTTCCCTTCAGGCGTGTGGACAACCTCCGGATGAAACTGTAATCCGTATAATCGCTTATGCGCATTTTCTGCAGCAGCGATCTTTGTATTGGGGGTAGATGCGGTGATCTTAAACCCCTTCGGTAAGATGCCGATTGAGTCTCCATGACTCATCCAGCATCGGGTTTCCTTATTCACTCCGGAGAAGATACCTGATAATTCTTTGATAAAAAGTTCGGCAAATCCGTATTCCCGTTTTGCCGCTCCGTCGACCTTTCCACCCAATGCATCAACCATGAATTGCATGCCGTAACATATACCCAGCACGGGAATGCCCAGGTTAAAAATTCCCCTGTCTGTCTTCGGGCTTCCCTTCTCATATATACTTGCCGGCCCTCCAGACAGAATAATACCCTCCGGACGAAGGGCTTTTATTTTCATGAGATCAATATCCGGGGGCTCAATCTGGCAATAGACATGGTGCTCACGCACACGCCGGGCAATTAGCTGGTTGTACTGAGAACCAAAATCAATGATCAGAATCATCGGGAAGCTTCCTTATTATTTTCCATGAGGGATACAAACTTTTTAAACAGATAGTTGACATCGTGAGGACCAGGTGCCGCCTCGGGATGGTACTGCACACTGAATGCCTGGTCAGTCTGGCAGCTCATTCCTTCTGAGGTGCCGTCATTGAGGTTATCATATGTTTTTTCCAGGTCTTCAGGCAAGGATTCCGGAACGACTACAAATCCGTGGTTCTGTGACGTGATCTCAATCCGTCCGGTTTGTATGTTTTTAACGGGCTGGTTGACCCCATGATGGCCAAATTTCAGCTTTTCCGTCTTTCCGCCTAATGCCTGACCTAAAATCTGATGGCCAAGGCAGATCCCGAAGATGGGAACCTTACCCAGGATATGTTCAGTTGCTTCCACAATGTAAGGTAATGCCGCCGGATCTCCCGGTCCATTGGAAAGTAAAACGCCGTCCGGTTTGTACGATAACATCTCCTTTCCGGTCGCTGTCGCGGGCAAGACGAGGACTTCACAGCCTAACCTTTCCAGATTGCGGAGTATATTGTATTTGACACCGCAATCAAGAACGACGACGCGTAAACGCTGTTTCTCGCCTGGAGCAGATGTCCTTCTACTCCTTTTAGGAGATGTGATTGAATCGTGAGATGATAGTGGTTGGGGCTTGCCGTCTTTCCATCTGTAGGGCTCTTTGCAGGTTACCTCTTTTATCAGGTCCCGACCGACAAGACCGGGATAAGCACGGACACGTGTCAGCAGGCGATCGATATCCTGTGTCTCGGTGGAAATAATCCCGCGCATCGCGCCTTCCAGGCGTATGCGGCGTGTCAATGCCCTCGTGTCGATGCCCTCGATACCAAGCTTGCCGTGAGATTCAAGAAACTTCTTTAAACTCATCCGGCTGCGCCAGTTGCTTGGATGTGACTGATACTCTTTGATGATAAAACCTTCCAGGTGGATTTCTCCGGATTCCATATCTTCCGGGTTGATTCCGTAATTACCTATCAAAGGATAGGTCATGGTTACAATCTGACCCTTGTAGGACGGATCGGTTATTATTTCCTGGTATCCGGTCATCCCTGTATTAAAGACAACCTCTCCCATGGTCTCGCCGGAGGAAGCGAAGGCAAATCCGCGATATACGCTTCCGTCCTCTAAAACCAATAAAGCCGGGTGATTGTGCTTTAATATTGACATATAAAGTCTCCAAAAGACCGGATGCCTACTTATGATAGCGGCTTCTTCCCGGAGGTGTTGCCCCGAATCGCTGTTCTTGAATAATTAATAAATTACAATCAGTTACGCCTTTTTATTCTACCAAAAAATAAGTGGCTCTATATACATCAAGGGAAGATATCTTTCAATCTTATATTGAGAGGTATTGAGATGAGTTCAAAAAAAGTCTTGTCTTGGCCGGAACCGGAAGAGGGACGGTTTCGTGAGAAACCGCCCCCATTTTCATGATTTCCTTTATTACAGCATGGGCAGATATCGTTCGATTTCGTACTGACTCACATGTGTCCTGAAACGATCCCATTCCACCTTCTTGTTTTCAATGAATTTCTCAAAGATATGATCCCCCAGGGTTTCCCTGACAAGCTTACTCTTCGATACTAATGTCAGGGCCTGATTTAAACTCCCCGGCAGAGAGGTGATCCCCGCTTTCTCCCTGCCTTTCTCATCCATCTCAAAGATATCTTCTTCAATAGGCTCGGGTAGAGTGTACTTCTTCTCGACGCCTTTCATACCGGCTGCTAACATCACGGCAAAGGCTAGATAAGGATTGCATGCCGGATCAGGAGAACGGAATTCGATGCGTGTCGCCTTCTCTTTCCCTGGTTTGTACATGGGTACACGGATCATAGTAGAACGGTTGCGTCGTGCCCAGGAGACATAAACCGGTGCCTCGTAACCAGGTACCAGGCGTTTGTATGAGTTTACCCATTGATTGCACACTGCCGTAATTTCCGGGGCATGGGTCATCAAACCGGCAATATAGCTTTTCGCAACCGCGGACAGATGGTATTTATCCTTCCCGTCAAAGAAGGCGTTCCTGCTGCCCTTGAAGAGGGACTGGTGGGTATGCATCCCGCTCCCGTTCTGGCCAAATATAGGCTTGGGCATAAAGGTGGCATAGGCGCCGTTCTGCCTGGCAATCACTTTGATCGCTGTTCGATAGGTCATGACCTTGTCGGCCATCTTCAGGGCATCGTCATAACGAAGGTCAATCTCATGCTGGCTCGGTGCTACTTCATGATGGGAATATTCCACACGGATCCCCATATCCTGCATGGCGAATATCGTCTGACGCCGCAGGTCGGTAGCACTGTCTATGGGAAGGCCGTCAAAGTAGCCGCCCTGATCCAGGATGTCCGTTGACTTGTCATTGGCGAAGTAGAAATATTCCAACTCCGGACCAACATAATAAGTGTAGCCCTGATCGGCGATCTTTTTGAGGGCTCGTTTCAGGACATAACGGGGATCACCTTCATAAGGCGTGCCATCTGGATTCAGAATGTCGCAGATCATCCGCGCCACGGGCCGTTCGGTGGGACGCCATGGAATCAACTGGAAGGTCGTCGGATCGGCCATGGCGATCATATCGCTCTCTTCGATCCGTGCAAACCCCATGATCGACGACCCGTCAAAGCCCATTCCTTCTTCCAGCCCCTCTTCGAGTTCGGACGGTGTGATGCTGAAAATCTTCTGCATCCCGAGCACATCGGTAAACCAGTACTGAATGAAACTTACGTTGTGTTCCTTGACTGCCTTAATAACATCCGCTTTCGTCTTGCATGAAAACATAACACACCCCTTTCCTTAGTTTTATTATCATACACTCTTAAAGTGCCTTTATTGCCGAAAAAATCAGGCCACTCCGGGATGCAGACTGTTTCTTTTCGCTATTCCAGAGGTTGGTTTTCGATGAGCAGCCATATCCCCGTAGGACAGGCCCCGGCACAGAAGCCACAACCAATGCATCTTTCATCATTGACACTGTATTCATAGGCATCGCTATCCAGTTGCTTTCGTGAAATGGCATTGACAGGACAGATCGTTTCACAGAGGCCGCAATCCCGACATGCCCCGCATGAGGCGCACTGTGATGCACAATACGCAGGATCATCAAAAGCGAGAATGCGCGGATCATAATATTCCAGCTTCACCCGCCCCGGGTCAATGGGGGGCAGTTTATCGAAGGTCTCATACCAACCTTTCAGCACATCATCGATGGCGGTTGCGGCGAGGCGTCCCGCACCGATGGCGTCCGTCAAAAGACCTAGTTTAACGGCATCACCGATGGCAAATACCTGGGGGTCGCTGGTCTGATAGTGGTCGTCTACAACGATGAAACCTCTGTCGGTCGTAATATCTTCCGGTAAAAAAGTTAAATCAGGTTGATCACCGATGGACACGATGACCGTATTTGCCGGCAGTACCTGCCCGTCCGTCAGTTCTACGCCTTCTTCCGTAATGGCTTTCGTGAACCGGGGCCATAAAAATGTTGCCCCTGCGGCTTCGGCGGCTTTTCTTTCTTTTCCGTACGATGCCGGTTCCT
>Ga0326726_10006478_pt1 | contig 10537 bp, 11 predicted proteins | sample MHFenrmetagenome_2_FD_207603 | JGI IMG/M metagenome (GOLD analysis project Ga0326726, IMG submission 207603) | Lab enriched peat soil microbial communities from Michigan Hollow, Ithaca, NY, United States - MHF15MN | ecosystem: Environmental > Terrestrial > Soil > Wetlands > Peat | place: USA... | reverse complement strand
CGATGATGCCCTCGGCCGAGGACACGTGCGCCAGCTGCGGATGGCCCGGCGTTCCGAGAGTAATCACATCGCCCACAGCGGAAATGCCGGGCACGCTGGTCCTGTACTCCTCGTCAACCCGGATATAGCCCTTCTCGAGCACGAGGCCGACGCGTTCGACATCGAGACCACTGGTCACGGGACCGCGGCCTGTCGCCACGAGCAGGTAGTCGGCACGGAGCCGCTCTGTCGTTCCGCCGGCGAGCAGAACATCGATATCGACGCCGTCTCCGCCGGCGGTCGCGCCCGTCACTTTCGCGCCCGTGTGGCAGACGATGCCCTGCTTGCGAAACGACTTCTCGAGCTCCGCAGACACCGCTTCGTCTTCGACGGGCACGAGGCGAGGCAGCAATTCAAGAATCGTCACGCTGCTGCCGAACCGCCGGAAGATCGACGCGAACTCCACGCCGACGGCGCCGCCTCCCATGATCACGAGCGCCTTCGGCACCTCCTTCAAATGCACAGCTTCGTCGCTCGTGATGATGCGGGTGCGATCGATCTCGACGCCGGGCACGCCCCGCGGCGTTGAGCCCGTGGCGACGATGATTTCCCGTCGTGCGCGCAGCGTCTGAGTGCTGCCTTCGAACACGTCGACGCCGCCGTTCCCGGTCAGGCGTGCGGTTCCTTTGATCCAGTCGATCTTGTTCTTCTTGAAGAGATACTCGACGCCCCTCGTGATACCGCTGACGATGCGGTTCTTGCGATCCTGCACCTGCGACATGTTGATCGCGACTGCCGCTTCGCCAATCGAAATGCCCCACTCCTTGGCATGCTCGACCACCTTGAGCGCGTGCGCGTGCTCGAGCAGCGCCTTTGTCGGTATGCATCCCCACAGCAAACAGGTGCCACCGAGCGCTGCCTGCTTCTCCACGACGGCCACCGTCAGGCCGAGCTGGGCCGCACGGATCGCGGCCACGTAGCCGCCGGTACCGGCGCCCACGACAATCACGTCGTATTCGTTGGTCACGATATGGGTCTCATGTGTGAGGCGGGACGGGTCGGAATGCCTGATATCCGCCGTGAATCATCGTTTCAACGACGACAGCGGGACGAAATTCGCGCTGCCGGACTTCACTTGAGGCTCACCCGGAGCCATCGCAGATGAGGCCGACGCCGGTGGATCGAGCCTGTCCAGGCGTGCACGCAACTGCCCGTGGTCGTACCGCAATTCCCAGTACGTCTCCGTGAGCCGTTCAAGCCGTTTGTTCGCACGCCGCGCCCTGACGAGCGCGACGGCGGCGACGGCAATGGCGGCGACCGTCAGCAGCCAGTGAAGGGTCAACAAAAGCCGTACCTTATCGAACGGCTTGCAACAGTGTCAACCGCCTGACACAATACGCCGGTTCAACAGTCAAGTGCGTTGATCTGAATGAATCAAAAGCCCAAAACCGTCCTCATCGTCGACGACGATGAGGGGATGCGGGACACGCTGACCGCCATTCTCAAGCGTGAGTACCGTGTCCTGCGCGTCGCGAGCGGGGAAGCCGCGCTGCCGGTGCTCACGCGCGAAGACGTCGATCTCGTCCTCCTCGACGTGCGCCTCCCGGGTATCAGCGGCTTCGAAGTGCTCCGGATCATCAAGGAAAACTACAGCCTGATAGAAGTGATCATGATCTCGGCGATTACCGAGATCGAGACCGCCGTGCAGGCAATGAAGCACGGCGCCTATCACTATGTCACCAAGGAGTTCGACTACGACCAGCTGCGTTCGCTCGTCCGCAACGCCAGCGAGCGTCAGGACCTGAATCGTCAGGTGTTGACGCTGTCGGCGCAGGTCGCCGACCAGACCGAGCGCGAGTTCGTTGTCGGACCCAGCAAGAACACGCGGGACATCATCGACCTCGTGCACAAGGTCGCGAAGCTGTCGGCGACCGTACTGATACTCGGCGAGAGCGGCACGGGCAAGGAACTGCTCGCCAGGCTGATTCATCGCGAGTCCGGCGAGCCCGATTCGCCGTTCATTGCCGTCAACCTCGCGGCGATTCCGCGCGAGCTCACCGAGAGCACGCTCTTTGGCCACGAACGGGGATCGTTTACCGGCGCCCACCGGCAGCAGCTCGGCAAGTTCGAGCTGGCCAGCAACGGCACGCTCTTCCTCGATGAGATCGGAGATCTGCGGCTCGACCTTCAGGCGAAGCTGCTGCGCGCGATTCAGGAAGGTGAGATCGAGCGCGTTGGCGGAGCGAAGCCAATCAAAACGGAGTTCCGGCTCATCGCGGCGACGAACCTCGATCTTGAAAAAGCCGTCAAGGATGGTCGATTCAGGGAGGACCTCTACTATCGAATCAACGTCATTCCCATCAAGCTGCCGCCGCTCCGTGAACGAACCGAGGACATCCAGCAGCTGGCCGAGTTCTTCCTTCGACGCTACAACGCCCGGTTCCGGAAGAAGGTTCAGGGCATCACAGACTCGACGATCGGGATGCTCAAGCGACATTGGTGGCCCGGGAACATTCGCGAGCTCGAAAACCTGATCGAACGTCTCGTCGCCGTGAGTGATAAGGAGTTCATATCGGATGAGGATCTGCCGCTGGAGTTTCACTTCGCTCAACTCGAACCCAAGGGCGGGCACGGTGACAAGCTATTCGAGGAAGCGACGAACACGTTCGAGCGCAACTTCATTCTTCGGGCCCTCGAAAAGTGTGGCTGGAATGTCACTGCGTCTGCCGAGTACCTTGGAATTCCTCTGAGTACATTGAAATATAAGATGGACAAGCTCGACGTACGCCAACTCGCACGGCGTTTGCGGGGCGCCTAGGCCAAGAATCTGTCCGCTCGGTCAAGCTGTTACCTCAGTCACTGCAATCTGTTGATTCAACGCCGGTAATTACGACGCTGGCCAGGCTCCTCCTCCCTCAATCGGGCAATCAGCTGTCCGTTTCGTCGATTTCGCCTCAGATCGCATCTACCCAAGCTCAGCAGTCAGACCCAGCAATTTCACGGAAAAACTGACAGGGCACAAAAATCCGCGCGACTGGAACATCGGTTGCAATTCTGTGCGCCAAACCTGCTGACGCAAAATGCAAGCTTCGATCTTCAATATTCGTGTCCCGCTCGCCGAGCGCGATGACGTCTTCCTGCTCAACACGCTGACGGACGCCCAGCTCATCGTCTCGTCCGATGTCGCGCAGCTGCTGGATCGGCAATCGTTCGACTCGCTCACCGACCGCGAACGCGAAGCTGTCGATGTGCTGAAGGAGAACGGGTTCTTCGTTTCCGACCACGCCGCCGACCGCCGGGCCCTCGAGGAGTACTTCCTCAGCGTCAAACACAGCGCTGAAGAGCTGCACGTCACGGTCCTGACGACGCTGCAGTGCAACTTCGCGTGCGGCTACTGCTACCAGGGGGACCGCGAGGACTTTAACCAGTTCGCCGAAAAAATGACGCTCGAGACGTCGGCCCGCGTGGCCGCCTGGATCGAAAGCGAGCTCGATCGGCTGCGGCCCGCGAAGTTTGTGATGACGTTCTTCGGCGGCGAGCCCCTCTTGAACCTGCCAGTCGTCTACGACCTGGCCGACCGCACGTGGGCCTCGACCCAGGCGCGAGGCATTCCGCAGTCGCTGAGCATGATCACCAACGGACTGCTGCTGACGACCGACGTGGTCGATCGCCTGGTTCCGCGCGGGCTCCGCGGCGTAAAGATCACGCTCGACGGGGACGCCACGACGCACGACAGGATGCGACCCCTTCGCGGAGGCCAGGGCACGTTCGATCGCATCATCGACAACATCCGCAAGGTCGCCGACCGCACCAACATTTCGATTGGCGGCAACTTCGACGAGAGTTCCGCCGACAGCTTCCCCGCGCTGCTCGATTTCCTGAAGGAACAGGACTTCGCGAACAGGCTCGTCAAGGTCAACTTCAAGCCGATTGTCCGCGATCAGCCGCCGCCGGCGCCGACGCTGAAGGGCATGCTGCCTCTCGTTCCCGTCAACGAGCACGGCAAACCGCTCGGCGGCTCGTGCATGACGTCGGTCGGTGGCGGCGGCGGGTCGACGTGCGACAGCTGTTCCTTCCTCGACGAGAAAATGGCGTTTCTCCGCGAGGAGACGCGACGCCGCGGACTGCCAGGCCCTTCAGGAGTACCCGGCGGTCCCTGTCACGTGCATCACGCCAACGCGCACACGATCGGCCCGGACGGATCGCTCTACGGCTGCCCCGGATTCACGGGCGAGAAGGCGATGTCGACCGGTCACATCGACGGGCGCGCGGATTCGTGGCGCGATCGCAACCGGCATCGCTTCAACACTCTTGATCCATGGAAGGCCTGCGGAGACTGCGCCTATATCCCCACATGCGCGGGAGGGTGCCTCACAGCCTCGTTTGCTCAGCTTGGCGACGTGAACACGCCGACATGTCACAAGCCCGCTTTCGAATCGGCGGTCATTGCGCTGGCGCACAGAGTCGCCGGCGCCACACAGGAGACGGTACAATGAAAATCCAGGTCATCAAAAAAGGCACCGTGAACGCCAAGCCGAGCACGTACTGCGATGTATTTGTGGACGATGTCCCGCTCACCGAAAAACAGAAATAGTAGATGAGCTGTCGACACGGGAAGACAGGCACACGCCGCACGGTCGCCACAATCGGCGTGCTTGGCTGGCTACTTGTGTCCCTTGGAGTGGCCCGGTGTACGCGAAACACCGGGCCTATGGCTCCGGCGTCTGCAACGCTTCGGGTCGGGGTGGGTGGTTTGCCTCAACTGACTCCTCAAGGGGGGTTGCGACAGCTGGTCTCGAACCTTTCCATTGAAGGCTTGGTGAACTTCAATGAAAACGGTCGTCCACGTCCATGGCTGGCAGAAAGCTGGATGATCGGGCCGGATGGTTTGTCTGTCACGGTCCAGTTGCGAAGACAGGCGAGGTTTCACGACGGCACGCCTGTGACGGCGTCATTGGTCGTCCGTGCGCTGCAACAAAACCTCCCCGGCCTCATGGGACCTGCATTCGACGACGTCGCGCAAATTGTGGCCGATGGCGATGCGCAAGTCCGCGTGATCCTTCGACGGCCTTCGCAGTTCCTCCTCGAAGCCTTGGATACTTCAATTCAGAAACCCGGGAAGGATGGTGCCGGCACGGGGCCCTTTGCGCCAGACGGAGTGGCGACGTCATCAGGACTGAGGGCAGCGGCTGATTACTATTTGGGGCGGCCCGGAATCGACAAAATCGCCATCACGCCCTATCCGAGTGTCAGAGCAGCTTGGGCCGACTTGCTGCGCGGGAACATTGATATGTTGCATGAAGTGAACGTGGATGCTCTCGATTCTCTGCAGGCATCAACCAACGTCTCGGTGTTCTCGTTTGTGCGTCACTATCAATATGCGATCACGTTTTCTGGTCACGCTCCGGCTTTGGAGTCTGCAGAAGTCAGGCGGGAACTAAACGCTGCTGTTGATCGCAATGCCATTGTACGAGTCGCGTTGAGGGGCCACGGCATCCCTTCCACCGGTCCAATCCCGCCGCAGCACTGGGCGCTCGACAAATCCGCGCCGAAACTCGCTTTCGATCGAGATCTACTAAAGAGCCTCGCAGCGCGGCACTTGAAGTTCACCTGTCTAGTCCCTGCAGATTCCGTTTACGAGCGAGTCGCCTTGGCTGTCAAGCAGCAGTTGGCTGCCGCATCGGTTGACATGCGAGTGGAAGAGGTGACACAGGAGCAAATCCTGCAGGCCACACAAAACAACAAGTTCGAGGCCGTGCTTGTGGATCCGGTCAGCGGTCCCAGTGTCTTCAGGTCATACCGGCAGTTCTACTCCAAAGTCCCGTTCACGCCGAAGCCGAGAGGCAGTGCGCAAATTGATGCCGCCCTTGATCGTGTCCGCCATGCGTCGTCCGACAATGAATATCGCGCCGGCGTGACCGCATTCCAGCAGGCGGTTGTCGATGATCCGCCAGCGATTTTCCTCGCTTGGGGTGAACGCGCGCGCGCGGTCAGCAACAAGTTCGACGTGCCTGCGCCCGAAGACGGACGCGATGTGCTCGCCACGTTGCGCCTCTGGCGGCCGGCAACAGTTCAACAGCTGGCCAGCCGAAACTAGGCACGATGGGTCCGCGAATCCGGCATATCGCCGTCCGCTTCGCGCTGCTGCTGGCGCTCGCCGCGGTAGTGCCGCTCATTGCCTACGGCATCGTCTCGATCCTGTCCCTGCAGAACGGCACGCGTCGGGAAGTGATTCAGGGTAACCAGAACGTCGCGATGCGGGCCGCCGAGGAAATCCGTCGGTACGTCACGACCAATGCCGAGCTGCTCAAGGCGCTCGCCGCGAACCTGCAGGACCCCAGCCTGACGCCGACTCAGCAGGACCGCGTGCTCAAGAACTACGTGCTGCAAATCAGGGAATTCCGCGAGATCAGCCTGTTCGACGAGACGGGCGCCACGCTGGCGACGAGCCGCATCGGCAAACCCCGCGTCGGCATTCCGAAGACGGCGCCGACGCTCGTCGACAACGTCTCGATGTCGGGCATTCGCGTCGACGAAGACCTGCTGCCGACCACGCTGTTCGCCATCCACATGACGCGGCTGGGCGAACCCTCCGGCTGGCTCGTGGGTCAGTTCAGTCTGGAAGAAATGTGGCGGACCGTCGACCGGATCCGAATTGGCGCGCATGGTTACGCGCTCGTGCTCGCGCCGGACGGCGAGCTCGTCGCCCACGGCGATCCAGACCGGAAGGCGATGGTCGCGCAGGCGAGAAACATGAGCGGACACCCGCTGGTCGGCGCCCTGCGCGCCGATCGCGACAAGCCGGGACCCGTGGCCGGCGAATACACTGGCGACAACGGCGAGATCGAGCTCGGCGTGGCCGCGAGGATGGCGCCTCTCGGCTGGACGCTCATCGTCGAGCAGCCGACACGCGAGGCCTATGGGAACGCCGCGGTGCTTCGGCGGCAGCTTCTCATTACGATCTCGGTCGCGCTGCTCGCGATGATCTCGATTGGCTACCTCTTCGGACGGCAATTCATCAGGCCGATTCTCACGTTGAAGCGCGGAACCCAGGCGCTGGCCGCCGGTGAGCTCCATGCGCGTGTAGACATTCGCACACGCGACGAGTTCGGCGACCTCGGTCAGGCGTTCAACACCATGGGCGACCGGCTGATCGAACTGACCGAGAACCTCAAGCGCCAGGAGCGTCAGGCCATGTTCGGCCGCATCGCCGCAGGCCTCGTCCACGATCTGTCGCATCCTATCCAGAACATCGGCAACAGCACCCGCCTCCTGCTGCGCGACGATGTCGACCCGGAGTCGCGTGAGATGTTCCGCCGGACGATCGAACGCGAACTCGGCACGCTCAAACACTTCATGGACGAGCTGCGCAACGTCGTCAGGCCGAGGCCGATCGAGCGCTTCGCGATGGACGTCAATGCGTCGGTCGTCGATATCATGGAGTCGATGCGCGCCGAGGGCGAGCGAGCCGGGGTCGCGCTCGAGACGCATTATGCGCAGGGGCCGCTGGTCATCGAAGGCGATCGATTCGCGCTCGGCCGCGTCTACCGCAACCTGATCACCAATGCGATTCAGGCGACGGCGCAGGGCGGCCGTGTCACCGTGTCAACGGCGCGCGCTGGCGACCGCGTCGCGATAACCGTCGAGGATACGGGATCGGGTATACCGCCCGAGCAGCTGTCCACGATTTTCGACGAGTTCGTCACGACCAAGCGCCGCGGGCTGGGATTGGGCCTTGCGATCTCCAAGCGCATTGTCGAACAGCTCGACGGCACAATCGCCGTGGAGAGCGAAGTCGGGCGGGGCACGAAGTTCACCATGCGGTTTCCCGCGAGCGATCAGTCCGTTCACGCGGCAGCAAGTTAGCTGGCGTGCCACCCGAATCTGGAAAGGAGGCGGTATGTTTCGAACGCTAGTCAGGACGGACGCGCTGGCCATCGACGACCGGACGTATCCGGTGAGGTACTTCGAAGTGCGGACGCTGCGGGGCGCGCGACGATACAGCGCGGAGATCCTGCTCGGCCCCGACGATCACATCATCCTGGACGACGACTCGCTCTCGAATCTCGAGGCGAAGGCGGCGCGCCTGGTGCCGGCGACGGTCTACAGCAGGGTACTGGCGGGAGGAGCCACGGCCGCCTGAGCGGCGTTCGTCGAATCGGCGCGCGGCGGCGGGTCGATGGGTCGCCCGCCGGCGCGCCAGTACACTACTTCTTCGGCAGCACGGTGTCTTTGAGCTGCTTGGCGATTCGCGCCTTCACCACGGTCTTGGCCGGAATCTTGATCGCTTCGCCCGTGGCCGGGTTCCTGCCCATCCGCGCCTTGCGCTTCTGAACGACCAGCTTCACCATTCCGGGCAGCACGAACTCGCCGGAACGCTTCAGCTCACGTTCCGCCAGCACCGTCAGTTCATCGAAGAATTCGCGGGCCTGCGTCCGCTTGACTTCGAACCGGTCGGCGAAATGTGAAAACAGTTCTGATTTGCCCATCCTGCGGGCGTCAGCCATCGCGTCCCCCCATCAATTGACGCGCGTCAGAGTTCCCAGGCGACGGATCGCGCGCGCAACGCCAATCGCCATTTTCACTGAGAAAAACGGGCCATCCTAGCTCGCGGCAATCGCCGGTGTCAATTGGGCGGGGGCCCGGAAACCGCGATTTCGGGCCGGAATGCTAGAATTTTCGGCGCATGTCAAGCTCGACGCTCGAAACGTTCCCGAACCCGCGGCCGGAGCGCCATTACGAAATCTCAATTCAGTGTCCGGAGTTCACGTCGGTCTGCCCGAAAACCGGCTTGCCCGACTTCGGCGAGATCCGCATTACTTACGTACCCGATGCGCTGTGCGTCGAGTTGAAATCGCTGAAGTACTACCTCATCGAGTTCCGCAACCGGGGAATCTTCTACGAGGCGGCGACCAATCAGATACTTGACGACCTGGTCGCGCTGCTGGAACCCCGGCAGATGACCGTCGTGGGCGATTTTTCAGTGCGCGGCGGCATCAAGACGATGGTCACCGCGTCGTTCGACAAGGTCCGGGATGGACGATCCGCACCGCGTACCGATTGAAGATCATATCGACCTGCATGCGTTCGCGCCGCGCGACATCCCATCAGTTGTCGAGGCTTACATCGAGGCCGCTGCCGGCGCGGGCTTTCGCGAGGTCCGCGTGATTCATGGACGCGGCCGTGGCGTGCAGCGCGGGATTGTCCAGGCCACTCTCGACCGGCACCCGGACGTCGAAGCGTTCCGCGACGACACAGCGTCGCATCTGGGCGCGACGCTGGTGACGCTCCACAAGAAAGTGTAATGAACGCCCGGTCCTGACGCGATAAGCCGGTCAGGACCTGAGCAGCGGGGCGGCGCAGAGCGCAGCCTCGACCGCGGATTGCGCGTCGCCGGCCGGCGCGCCCGGTACAGCGCCCGCCAGGAAGAGTCGATCTCCAGGCACGACGTCACGTTCGATGCCGGCGGCAAGCTCGACGGCTGCATACGCGCGCGGCGCCGCCGCGATCCGCCACGGCTTCAGGTCGCGAACGATTTTCCGGACGACGCCATCGCGATCCACGAACACGACGTCTATCGGGAACCGCATGAACGCGGTGTGCACGGCGACGCACGGCGCGAGCATCATGCCGGCCGAGAGATCGAGCGCGTCGCGGCCGAGCAGGCCGCGCCTGCGCTCGGCCCTCGTGACCGCCAGCTCGACAACGCTCGCCACCGCCATGCTCGTTCTCTTGTTGATGAGCTGCATCGATCGACTCACTCCCCGGCGACGCTTCGTCAGTCGCCGATCAGAAAAGCCCGGGCACGAAATGCCAGCCCACTCGCTGGCAGTACGCCCGGTAGCTTGCGTCGTGGTCGAGCACCCGCTCCTCGACGAGCGCGCGAACGATCAGCGCCACGTCGGAGACGACAACGAGGGCAACGTTCCAGATGCGGGGGTGCGCGAGAAAGAACGCCACGTGCGTGACGAGATAGCCGCTGTAGATCGGATGGCGGACGAACGCATACGGTCCAGCGACAACGACGCCCCGGTTCGCCGGCACCAGACCGAAGCTGCGGCCGAGCGTCATCTTGCCGACGACCACCACGACGAGTCCGAGCGCCAGCAGCCCTGCCGTCGCCGCGTCCGGCAGAAGGCCGGTTTCGTCCGACGCGCGGAGCAGCAGCGGACCGACGACGGAAACAAGTGTGACAACGGTTGCGCCGGCGGACCGATCGACGAGACCTGCCGGCCGTCGCGCGAATGTCAGCACCACCACCAGGAACTCGCTCACCAGCAGCAGCAGTCCAGTGATATGGCCCGTCTGCAGATAGCCGCGCAGGATGTTGACGGAGAGCAGGGTGAACAGCGCGCAGATGGTCGCGCGGGCCAGGAGCTCTCTGTGCGTCCGGTACCGGTCCTGTTTCAATGGACCTCCAGCCGCCGGTGCACTTTTTTCGGCGGAGGGGGCATCTGAGTGTTCGGCACGTGCTCGCCGATGAAGTACGACGCGCAGGCAGCATCCAGCAGTTCCCGGGTGATCGAGGGCTCGATGCCCCGGTACCGGCACAACGCGA
>Ga0326726_10006477_pt1 | contig 10537 bp, 10 predicted proteins | sample MHFenrmetagenome_2_FD_207603 | JGI IMG/M metagenome (GOLD analysis project Ga0326726, IMG submission 207603) | Lab enriched peat soil microbial communities from Michigan Hollow, Ithaca, NY, United States - MHF15MN | ecosystem: Environmental > Terrestrial > Soil > Wetlands > Peat | place: USA... | reverse complement strand
CAACGCCGCGGTCGCGGCGCTGCGCAATCAGCCGGTCAACCTCTACTCGGATCTGCTGCTGCACGGGATGGGGCCCGGCCTGGCCGACGACATTCTCCAGGTGCAGGCGGGGCCCGACGAGTTCCGGACCGCGCCCCTGTGGGGCCTGGGCCAGCGGATCTTCTTCCTTCACGACGGGCGCACCAGCGATCTGCTGGAGGCGATCCGGGCGCACGCGAGCGGCCCCGGCGGAAAGTTCCCCGCTTCGGAGGCGAACGGGGTCGTCTCGGCCTACAACCGGCTCGGCGAGCAGCAGAAGCAGGATCTCCTGAATTTCCTTCGGTCGCTCTAGGGGGGCTCATTGGACGAGGCGGCGCGGCCGGCGGGCGAAGCTCGGATCGCCAGCGGCGCCGCCTTGCCCGATGACGCGCTTCGCGCGATCGCCGCGCGGCAGGGCTTGCGCTTTCTCACCGCCGGCGAGCTGCCCGAGACCGTGCCGCTGGTCAAGAGCCTCTCCCCGAAATACCTCCGGCACCACGTGGTGTGCCCGATCGCGATCGACGGGGGCGTCGTCACGGTGGCCACCGCCGATCCCACCAACCCGCTCCTGCTCGACGACCTCCGCCAGCAGCTCGGGCCCACCGTCGGGGTCTGCGTGGCCCCGGCCGCCGCCATCCTCGAGGCGATCGAGCGAACCTACGAGGCGGGTACCGCGCTGCAGAAGATCGTCGGGGACATCGAGCCCGGGTCCCTCGATCCGGAGGGCGAGCCGGACGCCGACATCGGCCAGCTCCGCGACATGGCCTCCGAGGCTCCGGTGGTCCGCCTGGTCAACCTCCTGCTCGAGGAGGCGGTCGCGCGGGACGCCTCGGACGTCCACATCGAGCCCTTCGAGGACACGCTCCGGGTGCGCTACCGGGTCGACGGGCTCCTGTACGACCAGGAAGCGCCGCCCCGGCGCCTCCAGGCCGCGCTGACCTCGCGCATCAAGATCATGGCCGAGCTCAACATCGCGGAGCGCCGGCTGCCCCAGGACGGCCGGATCCGGGTCACCACGCAGGGCCGGCGGGTGGACATCCGCGTCTCCACCGTCCCCACCATCCACGGCGAGTCGATCGTCATGCGGCTGCTGGACCGCTCGTCGGTGTTCCTGCCCTTCGACCGCCTGGGCTTCGCCCCGCGCGTGGCCGAGCGCTTCGAGACCCTGATCCATCGGCCGCACGGCATCGTGCTCGTCACCGGACCCACCGGCTCCGGCAAGACCACCACGCTCTACGCCGCGCTCGACAAGATCAACCGGGCGGATCTCAAGATCATCACCGTCGAGGACCCGGTCGAGTACCAGCTCAAGGGCGTCAACCAGATCCCGGTCCGGCCCAAGATCGGGCTGTCCTTCGCCTCCGGCCTCCGGCACATCGTGCGGCAGGACCCCGACGTCATCATGGTGGGCGAGATCCGTGATCTCGAAACGGCCGAGATCGCCATCCAGGCGGCGCTGACCGGCCATCTCGTCTTCTCCACGCTCCACACGAACGATGCTCCGGGCGCGGTGACGCGTCTTCAAGACATGGGCTGCGAGCCCTACCTCGTCTGCTCGGTGCTCGCCGGCGTGCTGGCGCAGCGTCTCGTCCGCCGCATCTGCCCCGCGTGCCGGGCGCCCCACCATCCCGACCCGGCGGAGCTGCTGGGCATCGGGGTGACCGACGCGACCGGGGCCGAGCTGTTCCACGGCAAGGGTTGCGAGGACTGCCGGGGTACCGGATATCGCGGGCGCACCGGCATCTACGAGCTGTTCCGGCTCACCGAGGACGCGCGCAGCCTGATCCTCGGCAAGGCGCCGACGGCCACGATCCGGCGCTACGCGGTGGACCACGGGATGGTCACCCTCCGCGCGGACGGCTGGGCCAAGGCGTGCGCGGGCATCACGACCGTGGAGGAAATCCTGCGCGTGACCCAGGAGGACGCGTAGTGGCCACGTTCGTCTACCGGGCCGCGGACCGGCGAGGCCGCACCATCGACGGGGTCATGGAGGCGCCCGACGTGCGCGCGGTCATCGAGCAGCTCCAGCGCGACACGTACTATCCCATCCAGATCACGCCCCGAGACAGCGCGGGAGAGGGCGCGGGCGGTCGCACGCTCCGGCCGCTCCGCGGCGCCTTCCGCTCGCGACGCGTCGCCGGGCGTGACCTCGTCGCCTTCACCCAGCGGCTCGCGACGCTGCTCGAGGCGGGGGTGCCGCTCGACCGGGCGCTGGCCATCCAGGCCGAGCTGGCGCCGACCGAGCGGCTCCGGACGATCACCGGCGACGTCCTGCGTGACGTCCGCGGCGGCGTGTCCCTGGCCGACGCCTTCGCGAAGCATCATCCCCATCCGTTCTCGCGGCTCTACGTCAACATGGTGCGGGCCGGCGAGCGGGGCGGCGTGCTCGAAAGCACGCTCGGGCGGCTGGCCGAGTTCCTCGAGGAGGCGCAGGCCCTGCGCGACACGGTCGTGTCCGCCCTCATCTACCCCGCGCTGCTCACGGTGGTCGGCGGCGCCGCGGTGGTGTTCCTGATGACCTTCGTCATCCCCCGGTTCGCGGACATCTTCCGCGACCTGGGGGGCGCGATCCCCGCGCCGACCCGGATCCTGCTCGCGGTGAGCGCGTGGCTCGAGCGCTTCTGGTGGGTGCTCGGGCTCGGCGGGCTGGCCGGGGCGCTCGCCGGCCGCATCGTCCTCTCGAGCCGCGGCGGGCGCCTCGCGGTCGACCGCTTCGTCCTGCGCCTGCCGATCGTGCGGGACGTCGTGCTCGAGTACGAGGTCGCGAGGCTCGCGCGCACCCTGGGCACGCTGCTCCACAGCGGCGTGGCCCTGGTCTCGGCCCTCGCCCTCGTCAAGGAGACGATCTCGAACCGGTATCTGGCCCAAGCGGTGGCGGGCCTCGGGGGCGGCGTGAAGCGCGGGGCGGGGCTGGCCAGGCCCATGGCCGACGCCCGCGTGTTTCCCCCGCTGGCCATTCACATGGTGCGCGTCGGCGAGGAGACCGGGCGGATCGAGGACATGCTGCTCCAGGTCGGGACCACGTTCGAGGCCGACACCCGGCGGCGGCTCAAGCGCCTGATCGCGCTCGCCGAGCCCGGCATCATCCTGGTGATGGGGCTCCTGGTCGGCTTCATCGTGCTCGCGATGCTGCTGGCGATCTTCTCCATCAGCGAGATCCCGCTATGAGCCCGCGGGCCATCAGACGGCGGGTCGCGGCCGCCCTCCGGAGCGAGCGGGGGTTCTCGCTCATCGAGCTGCTGGTGGTGATCATCATCCTCGGCCTGATCGTGGGCCTCGTCGGCCCGCGGCTCTTCGGACGGGTCGGCCAGTCCAAGCAGGCGACGGCCCGGGCGCAGATCGAGCTGCTGGGCGCGGCGCTCGATCAGTACCGTCTCGACGTCGGGGCCTACCCCGCGACGGCGGTGGGTCTCCAGGCGCTGGTGCAGAACCCCAACGTGCCGAACTGGAACGGCCCGTACCTCAAGAAGAACGCGGTCCCCCCGGATCCGTGGGGGAAGCCGTACCAGTACAAGTGCTGCCCGGGCGAGCACGGCGACTACGACGTCTGGAGCCACGGCGCCGATGGAGCGCCGGGAGGCGAGGGCGAGAACGCCGACGTGCTCTCGTGGGAGGCCAGGTGAGACGCGGCTACACCCTGATCGAGACCGTGGTCGTGCTCGCCGTCCTGGCGCTCGCGGCGGCGGTCGTGGCCCCGGCGGTGGGGCGGGGTCTGGACGCGATCCGCCTCCGCGCGGAGGTCGCCGGCGTCGCCTCCTTCCTGCGCGCCGCGCGGGAGCGGGCGATCGCGCAGCACCGGACGCTCGAGGTGGGCATCGACGACGGGGGGCGCGCGCTCGTGCTGAGCGCGTCCCCGGCGGATCCGGGCCGGGAGGACGAGCGTCTGGTCAGGCGCCTCTCCCCCCTCGTTCACCTCGAGGCCGATCCGGCGCCGGCCCGTGCCGTGACCTTCTTCGCCTATGGTCTTTCGAGCGGCGGCCGGTTCATCGTCGAGAGTCCGGGGGCGGTGGCGTACGTGGTGCGGGTGGACCCGCTGACCGGGCGGGTGACCACCCGCCGGAGCGCGTCGTGAAGCACGAGCGCGGGTTCACGCTGCTCGAGGTCCTCGTCGCGACGCTGATCCTCGGGCTCGCGGTCGTCGCCCTGATCCAGCTGAGCTCGCAGGGCCTGCGGCTGCTCAAGCAGTCCGACGACCACCAGCAGGCCGCGCTTCTCGCCGACCGGCTCGTTCGCGCGACGGGGCCGCTCGCCGAGGGGACGGAAAGCGGGCAGGAGGGGGCGCTCCGGTGGGAGCGGCGGATCGCGCTCCGGAGCGCGCCCGACGAGCTGGCCGCACCGAGCGGCCCCACCGCGGATCTCCTGGCCCTGAGCGTGACGGTCCGCTGGGGCGCGAGCCGATCGCTCGAGCTCGCGAGCCTGCGCCTGGTCCCGCGGTCGCTGCCGGGCGCTCGATGAGCGGGCGCCCGGCCGCCGGATTCACGTTGATCGAGGTCGTCATCGCGCTGACCCTGGTCGCCGCGCTGCTCGCGATCACCTTCGGGGGGCTCCGGGTCGGCCTGGCGGCCTGGCGGCAGGGGGATGCGCGGGCGGAGCACCTGCAACGCCTGCGGAGCCTGACCCAGCTCCTGGTCCGGGCGGTGGGGGGCGCGCATCCGTATCGCGGAGACGCCGAGGGGCCGGAGCCGCCTTCCCCCGCGTTCACGGGCGAGCGCGACCGCCTGGCCTTCGTGACGGCGCGCCCGCCGCTGCCGCTGGCCGCCCCGATCGCGTTCACCGCGGTGGCCCTCTCCCACGAGGACGGCGGCTTCACCATCCGGGAGGGCGCCCTGCCGAGCCGGGAGCCCTTCGCGGGGCTCGCCCCGGTGCTCGTCGACCCGGGCGTCGCCGCGCTCCAGTTCCGGTATCTGCGCGGCGAGGACCGGACCTGGGCGGAGCGCTGGGACGCGGCGGCCGAGCAGGCGCTGCCCGCCGCGGTCGAGGTCACGCTCGCCGACCAGCCGCCCCTCGTCATTCCGATCCGGGTGGTCACGCCGTGAAGCGCGAGGGCGGATTCGCCCTGCTGGGCGTGATGCTGGTGGTGGCCCTCCTCACCGTGGTGGTGCTGGAGCTGGCGGTGGCGATGCGCCTCGAGGCCTCCGCGGGTCGATCGTTCCGGGACGACCTGGCCGCCGCCCATCTGGCCGAGGCCGCCGTGCAGCAGGCGCTGCGCGAGGTGCTGAGCCAGGCGCCGATCCAGGCAGTGGACGAGACCGGCGCGCTCGCGTTCTACCGGCTCGTCCCCGGCTCGACCTGGCCGGTGCGGCTGCCGTCGCTGCCCCGGACCCGCGTGCCGCTCGGCCCGGGCGAGTTCAGCTACCGGCTCGCGGACGAGGAGGGGCGGCTCAACCTCAACGCGGCCACGCCGGATCGGGTGCGTCGCCTCCTCCAGGCGCTCGGGCTCGACCGCCGGGCCCGCGACGTGGTGGTGGACTCGCTCCAGGACTGGAAGGATCCGGACGACCTGCCCCGCGCGAACGGCGCCGAGAGCGAGGACTACTACCTCAAGCTCCCGGTGCCCTATCGGGCGCGGAACGCGCGGCTGCAGGATCTCGCCGAGCTGCTGCAGATCCGCGGCGTCACCCGCGAGCTCTATCTCGGCCGGGAGCAGCAGCCCGGCCTGGCCGATCTCACCACCGTCTTCGGCCGCGAGGCGGTGAACGTCAATACCGCGCCGGCTCCCGTGCTGGCGGCCCTCGGCCTCCCGGACCCCGAGATCTCCGACATCGTCCAGGCGCGGACCCGTGCGCCGTACACCGTGGTGCCCGGGCGGCTCGCCGGCCGGGGCCTCGGCGTGGGCAGCGCCACCTTCCGCGTCGAGGCCGAGGGCTGGGTGGCGGGGGCGGCGAAGGCGCGCATCGTGGCGATCGTTCAGCGCCGGACCCGGGGCCCGGCGGGTGCGGCGGGAGACGACCTGACCGCGCTCGGCTTAACCGTCCTCTCCTGGCGCGAGGGAGACGCTCGATGAGACGCTGCCGGGTCGGCCTCACGTTCGACGAGGGAGACGTCGTGGTCACCGCGGTGCGCGGCCCCGGCCGGCTCGAGCAGTTCCGGCTGGCGCCCGACGAGACCGTGGCCGCGCGGCTCGCCGCCGAGCTCGACACGCGCGGGCTCGGGAGGGAGCGCGTGCGCGTGGGCCTCGATCGGAGCCTCGCGATCGTGAAGACGCTCGAGCTGCCCCGGACGTCGGGCGGGAGCCTGCGGCCGATGGTGGCCTTCGAGCTCGAGCGCCACGTGCCGTTTTCGGCCCAGGACATGCGGTTCGACTGCGTTCCGGTCGGCGGCGCACCCCGGGCGGTGCGGCGCGTGCTGGTGATGGCCGCCGAGGGCCGGACGGTCGATGGCGCCCTGCGGCTGCTCGACACGCTCAAGCGGCCGCCCCAGGCCGTGACGGCCGCCTGTCACGATCTCCCGGCGCTGCTGTCGCGCCGTCGCGCGGGGGGCCGCGTCGTCTGGGTCCACCGGCATGGCGCGCACACCGACCTGCTCTGCCTCGACGAGGGTGTGGTTCGCCAGAGCCGCAGCGTCCCGACCGGCAGCGACGCCGATCTCACCGCGGAGATCGCCCGCAGCCTGCCGCTCGTCGCGTGGAAGGAGTGCGACGCGATCTGGATCTCGGGCGACGACGCGGAGCGCATCCGCGTGGCCATGAGGCGCGGCGGGGCGGGCGCCCCGGTGTCCGGGCCCCCGTTCGGCCGCGCGGGCGCACGCCTGATCGCCCGGCTCCCCATCCGGCATCGCGGCGCCGGGCTGCTCGCTCTCGCGGTCGCGGTGGGGCGCCGGCGCCCCGGGCTCAACCTCCTGCCCGCGGGGGCCCGGCCGCTCCGGATGGCGTGGGCGCAGCGGATCACCGCCGGGCTGGCCGCGGTCACGGCCGTGCTGGGGCTCGGGCTGCTGCTCGCCCACGGCCACGCCCAGGACCGCTATCTCGCGCGCGTGACGGAGGAGATCCGGCGACTCGACCCGGAGGTCAAGGCGGTCGAGCAGCTCGGGGCCGAGATCGTCACGCAGAAGCGGCTCCTCGCGACCCTCGAATCGGCCGAGGCGGGCGGGCTCCGCCCGCTGCCCGTCCTGCAGGAGCTGACCGAGCTCATCCCGACCGACGCGTGGCTGCAGTCGGTGAGCATGGACCGCCAGGGGCTCGAGCTCACCGGGCAGGCGACGGCGGCCAGCCAGCTCATCCCGATCCTCGATGGATCGCCGGCTCTGGAACGGGTGGAGTTCACCGCGCCGGTCACCAAGGTGCAGACCAAGGAGCAGTTCCGGATCCGGGCGAGCTGGGAGGAGCCCGCGCCGTCGCGCGCCGGCCCGCCCGGCGGAACGGAGCAATAGCATGAGCGTGTTGAGCCGTCGCGAGCGCACCGTGATCGGCCTCGGCGTGGCGGGCTTGCTCGCCCTCGGCGGCTACCTCTACGTGATCGAGCCGATGCTGGCCCGCCAGCGCGAGGTGGCCGAGCTGATCCCGATCCGCGAGGCGACCCTCGAGCGCCGCCGCCTCATGGTGGCCCAGCGCGAGCAGCTGGCCGGCGAGCTCACGGCCCTCGGCCGGAAGGTCGAGACCGCGTCGTCGGGATTCCTCTCCGGGCCCACCGCGCCCCTCGCCGCGTCGGAGCTCCAGAAGCTGGTGAAGGAGCTGGCGGTGGCGGCGGAGGTCGACGTCCGGAGCGAGCGGGTCATGGCCCCGGTGGATCTCACGGGCGTCCTCGAGATCCCCATCGAGCTGACGGTCGCCTCGACCGTCCGACAGGTCGTCGCGCTCCTGAGCCGGCTGGAGCAGACCCCGCGCCTCCTCCGCGTCAAGGATCTCAAGATCCGGGTCGCCGCCCCCGGGCAGCCGCGCGAGCTGCTCACGACGCTGGTGGTGTCCGGCTATCTGCGGCCCGGCGGGCCGGCGCCGAAGCCCGCCGAGCGCCCCGCCTCGGGCGATCCCACATGATCCTCCGCCGGTGGCGCTGGCTCCTCATCGATGTCGTCCTGGCGGCCCTCGCCTGCGTGGCCTTCGTCGGCCTCGTCCGGGAGGTGGTCGAGGGCCGGCCGCTGCCCGCCGCCCACGTTCCGGAGTCGCCCCCGCGCCCGGCGGTCCCCGACCCGGCGGACGGCGCGGCCGGAGCCGCGGAGGATCGCCCGGGGCGCGCGCCCGCGGAGTACGGTGTCATCGCGGCCCGCAATCTCTTTGCGGTCTCACGCGGCGAGGTGGCCGTGGTGACGCCCGTGCTGGCCGGCGTGAAGTCGGTCCTGCACGGCGTCGTCATCGACGGCGAGCGGAGCCGGGCCTATCTCGACGACCCGGTGGCCAAGCGCGTCTTCGGCTACGCGGTGGGCGACACGGTCGTCGGCGGCCGGCTCGAGCGGATCCTGGACGATCGCGTCGTGATCCGGGGGCCCGCGGGAGTGATCGAGGTCCTGCTCCAGGACCCGACGAAGCCTCAGGCCGAGGCGCCGGCGCCGGTCGCGACGTCGTCGAGGGCGCGGCGGGCGGGCGCCGGCCCGCTGCCGCCGACGAGCCCGGAGCCCGCGCCGCCGCCCGCCGCGGGGAAGGCCGATCAGTGACCACGCGCGTGCAGCGGGTGGCGGTGCTCCTGCTCTTCTGCGCCCTCGCGCTCTCGGCGTGCGCCCAGTCGACACATCCCGCCGTGCCCGCGGCGACCCTGGATCCGCCGCCGACGCGCGTGGAGATCACGACCGAGGGCGGTCCGCCCTCGGCCAAGCCGGCGGAGGAGGCGCCGCCTCCACCCGTCCTCTCCATCGGACCGGCGCCTCGACCCGAGCCGTCGGCCCCGCCACCACCCCCACCGCCGCCTCCGCGCGCCCCGCGGGCCCCGGCGGCCCCTGCCGCCCGTGGCCGCCAGATCGTCCTCAACTTCGACAACGCGGACGTCGAGGTCGTGGTCCAGGCGGCGGCGGACATCGTTCGCTTCAACTACGTCCTGGGGCCCACGGTGCGCGGGCGGAAGGTGACGCTCCAGACCATCGGCAAGATCGGAGTCGACGAGGTGTTCCCGCTGCTGCTCACCATCCTCGACGTCAACGGGCTGGCCGCGGTGAAGTCGGGCAACGTCTACCGGATCATCACGCGTGAAGGGGCCCCGCAGTCGCCGCTCCGCACCATCGTCGGGCGGGAGGCCGCCGACGGCCCGACCGCCGACGAGGTGGTGACGCAGATCGTGCCGCTCCAGTTCCTCGACGCCGCGGAGGCGGCGAGCCTCCTTCGCCCCTTCGTCCCGCAGGACGACGCGCTCAGCGCGCACCCGGGCACCAATCTCCTGATCATCACCGACACCGCCGCCAACGTTCGCCGCCTGCTCGACATCCTGAAGAGCGTGGACGTGGCCGACTCCCACGACGAGCCGCAGGTCATCCCGCTCAAGCACGCGGACGCCCAGGAGCTGGCCCCGGTGCTGCTCCAGCTCTTCACGAGCGGGCGGCTCCGGGTGGGGGCCGCCGGGGGCGGCTTCGGCACGCCGGTCGCGCCCGGGGTCCCCGGCGCGCCGCCGCGGGCGCCGGCCGCCGCGCTCGAGCCCGGCGATCGGCAGCCGCTCATCGTGGCCGACCGGCGCTCGAACTCGCTCCTCGTCAATGCCCGGAAGCCGGAGCTGGAGACGATCCGGCGGCTCGTGGACAAGCTCGACGTCAACGTCCACGGGGGCCAGCGCGTCTTCGTCTACTTCGCCGAGAACACGAAGGCGCGCGACCTCGCCGCGACCCTCGACGCGATCTACGGCCGGGGCGACCGCGCGTCCCCCAACGGCCCACCCGGGCCGCGCCCGCCCACGCCGGTCCAGCCCCTGTCGGCCCCGCGGCCGTCCGGGGCGGTGCCGGTCGCGATCGCGATCGAGGGGGTTCCACCCCAGGCCGAGATCCGCCTCGTCGCCGACGAGGTCACGAACGCGATCGTGGTGACGACCTACCCGAGGCTCTGGAAGGAGATCGAGGAGACGATCCGGAAGCTCGACAAGATGCCGCGCCAGGTCCTGATCGAGGTGCTCGCCGCGGAGGTGACGCTGACCGACGACACCAAGCTCGGCATGGAGTGGGCCCTCCGGAGCGGCCGCTTCGACGTCAGCTCGTCTCCCTCGGGCAACCTGCCGTCCCGGCCGTCGCGCAGCCTGATCCCCCTCGGCGGCGTCGTCCCGGTCGGGCTCAACATCTTCACGTTCGCGGCGGACCGGTTCCTCGCCGCGCTCAACGCCCTCGCGAGCGAGAACAAGGTCAACGTGCTCTCGAGCCCGTCGATCATGACCACCGAGAACAAGAAGGCGGTCATCAACGTCTCGACGTCGGTTCCCATCGTGACCGCGCAGCAGGTGCCGGTCGCGACGGGAGGGATCACCGGCAACGCGATCACCCAGACCGTCGAGTACAAGGACGCGGGGGTCATCCTCACCGTCACCCCCCGGATCGGCGAGCAGGGCACGGTGGCGCTCGACGTGCGCCAGGAAGTCAACGAGGTCGGGGCCGCCGAGCCGCCGCCGATCAACTCGCC
>Ga0326726_10006476_pt1 | contig 10537 bp, 6 predicted proteins | sample MHFenrmetagenome_2_FD_207603 | JGI IMG/M metagenome (GOLD analysis project Ga0326726, IMG submission 207603) | Lab enriched peat soil microbial communities from Michigan Hollow, Ithaca, NY, United States - MHF15MN | ecosystem: Environmental > Terrestrial > Soil > Wetlands > Peat | place: USA... | reverse complement strand
CCCACGGGATCTCGAGCGCGAGCGCGGCCTCCACGATCTCGCGCTTCGTCATGCGGAGCGTGGGACTCACGACGCGAACGGGGCGCGCGAGCCCGAGCTCGAGGACCCCGTTCGTCCGCTCCAGGAATCTCTCGGAGTTGTCGGGAAACGCCGCCGCCTCCTCACGGTTGAAGCCGACGATGACCCTCGCGCATCCGAGCTCCGCCGCGTAAAAGGCGGCGATATTGATGAAGATCCCGTTCCGGTTCTCGACCCATACGGTCCGCGGCGCCGCGTCGTCGAGCTCCTCGGCGGACCACGACGGAACCTCGCTCACACGCGAGACGAGGGCCGAGGTCGACATCCGGGCGAGCCACGGGAGATCGAGACGCTCGAACGGGACACGGTAGCGACCGGCGATGCTCCTCGCCGCGTGCTCCTCCCTGCGGGCGGCACGCTGCCCGTAGTCGAAGAAGAGCGCCGCGACGCTCTCCCACCCCTCCGTCCCGGCCAAAGCCAGGGCGACGGTGGAGTCGAGCCCGCCGGACAGAAGCGCGACGGCTCGTCCCGCACGCGCCGCTTCAGTCTTCACGGTACCGCACCATGTCGGTCGGCGATTCCCAGAGCTCGACCTCTCGCAGCGTCCCGCCCTTGATCGTGATCTCTTCCCGGCAGAGCCGAAAGATCTCGGCGGCGATATTCTCCGACGTGGGATTCATCGTATCGAAGGGAGGAATGTCGTTCAGATGGCGATGATCGAACCGGGGCAGGATCACGCGCTCGAGAAGGCTCCGGAGCTCCCGGTAGTCGATCGTGAGCCCGAGCGCATCCACCGCCGCGAACCGGTACGAGACCCGCGCGACCCAGTTGTGACCGTGCACCCTGGAGCAATCCCCTCGGTACCCGGTTAGTGCGTGCGAGGCCGAGAACTGGATTTCGGTCGATACGACGTAGCGAGCCGCCACGCGAACAACCTCCGGCACAAGCATTTGCATCGATCGGGTGGCCGGATATCTGGCAAATTGCAACAATTCCAGCCCCCTCCCCGACCGCGCGGGAACAAATCTACACCTAACTCCTCGAGTTATCAACGATTAAAGAGAACGCAAGAAACGCTGGGGAATGGTACGCATTTCGCTCCTCGATGCTCGGGATAACTTTACGCTGGAGAAACCATGAAGGATTTGCTCACGGGGAAGGTGCCCCTCTTTCTCACGCAGGAGAAGGCGCTCAAGAAGATACTGCAGGAGCGCGAGCGCGGAGACCTGACCAAGGCCCGGAAGACGGCCATCGAGGCGCTCGAGAAATGGCCGGACGATTACGATCTCTCGATCGAGGCGGCGCAGACCTGCCTCGATCTCTCCGATTACCCACAGGCGGCGAACGTCCTCAAGAATGCCCACAAACGCCACGCGAACCGGAGAGGCGAGATCATAGAGTTCGCCCGAGCCGCGTTCGTGCAGTCGTTCAGCACCCTTCTCGGGAGCTTCATCGTCGAAACGCTCCTCAAGGCGAGAGACCTGGAGGCAATCGAGAATCTGCTCCGCGCGAGCCCCGAGTCGTTCGTCAACGATCTCACGAAGCGTGGAGAGACGAAATCGAGGAACATCGCCGGGGAAGGACAGGAACGCTCCACGCTGCTCGCGGAGAACGAGCTCCTTCTCGGCATGCTCCACAAGGAGAGCAAACAGTTCGAGAAGGCGGTGGAATCGCTCGGCCGGGCCCTCGAGATGCTGCCGGGCGACGCGCAGGCGATCGGGGCACTCCTCGTGCAGATCGAGCAGGAGCTCCCCTCCCATGCACTCGTGAAATTCTACCTCGGGCTCGCCTCCCTGTACCTCGAGCATCCCGACAAGGCGGAGGCCCGGTTCTTCCAGTGCCTCGAGCTCGAATCGCCGCCGATCGAGAAGATCCGGCATGCGCTCGAGGGGGCCAAGAGAGCGGGGCCGAACCGGGACCTCATCCTCGGTGAGATTCTCGCGCGCTCGCTCGACCCCGCAGGCGGCGCCGCCCTCATTCGCGCGTACGTCTGGAACGAGCCGGTATCGTCGCCTGATGAATCGGCCGCGCTCCCGCGCGACGAGCGGATGGCGCTCGCGGAGGGCCGGCTCTCGGCGCTTCCCGAAGCCCTGTTTGCAGTCCCCGACATCGCGTTCCTCTTCTGCGACGTGGCGGCCGGAATGGGCCACGTCAAGGAGTCGATCACCGTTCTCGAGCGCCTCGCCGCCGGTGCGCCGGAGCGCGCGGGCGCGGTCATCGAATGGCTCGAACGAAACGAAGCGGTCTCCCCCACGGCCCCCGGACAGAACCTCCTCGCCCGCGTTTACTTCGGGAGCGGCGCCTGGGACAACGGGGTGCGCGCCGCGCGGCGCGCCGTCGACATGAACGCGGCGGCCGTCACGGGCCTCATCGAGTTGATTCGCGGGATCACCGGCGAAAAATGTGAAGGCGACCCCGGCCTCCGAGCGCTCCTCGCGGAGCTCTACGCGCGATCGGGGGACCGCACGAGCGCGGAAGAGGTGTACGGCGCGCTCAGGCGAACCCGTGCCCTCGATGACCGCGCTCTCGTCCTCCTCTCGGGCGAGATCATGCGGCACTGCGGCGTCTTTCTGACGGGAGTCGTCTCGGCGGTCGAGATCGGGCTCGGCGCGGGGAAGGTCGAGGATACGATTCCGTACATCAAGGCGCTCTGCCTGGAGAAACCGGAGGAGCACGAGAACCTCGCCTCCGCGATCAGCGAGCTCGCCGCCGAGCATGTGGAATATTGGCCCGCCATCGCCGGAATCGTCGACTGCCTCGCGCGGGACGGAGAGATGTCGGAGCCGCTCAGATTCCTCCAGGCCGAGGCCCATCTCTTCATCGGAGAGGTCGAACGGGCGATATTCGAGTTCGACCAGCTCGTCACGCGCGACCCCGGCCTGAAGTACCGTCTCATCGACATCTATAAGAACGCGCTCGGGCGCTTCGACGCGAACGCCACCCTGCATCTCGCCCTCTACCATCTCTACCTCGAGGAGGAGCTCCTCGCGGAGGCGGCGCACCACCTATGCCGCACGCTCGAGCTCGATCCGAACCAGATCCGCGACGTCATCGCGCAGTTCGGCAAGCTCGTCGAAAAGGAACCCGGAAACCTCGGCATATGGGAAGCGATGCTGAAAACGGCGCTCGCGCTGAACCGGACGAGCCTCGCGAGGGAGGTCCTCGCGCGGGCCATGTCGGCGCTTCCGCAGGAGAAGGCCGCAGCCCTTCACGTCTTCGGCGCGCGGATATCGGCCGCCGACGGAAAATGGGAGGATGCGCTCCGCTGCATCGCCCTCACGCTCACCTCCCCCGAGGCGGACGTCAGGGCGATCGAGACGGAGATTCGCACGATCGTCACGCGCGACCCGGCCAACCCGCAGGCGCACCTCCTCCTGGGAGAGGCGCTCCTGCGGCTCGGCAGGGACGCGGAGGCCGTCGCCGCGCTGAGGCGCTCTCTCGATCTCGCGCCGGCCGGCCGGGAGGCCGTGAAGGATGTGCTCGAACGATTCCTTCCCCTGAGCATCGAGCCGTGGCTCCTGTCCGGCGTTCTCGGCGAGCTCGCCTGGCTCGACGGTCTCGCGGACGAGGCGTTCCGCCATTTCGGGTCAGCGCAGAAAGGTCCGCGGGAGGCGCTCCCCGCGCTCAGCGCGTCCCTCGAGCGGATCCGGGCGAGCGCGGCGGAGGATTCGGGACTCGAGCTCCTCTACGCGCGCAACCTTTCCCTCGAAGGGCGCCACGCGGAGGCCGTCGCGATTCTCGAACGCCTCATCGCGAAGGACGCGGGGCTCACCCGGGAGGCGACCGACATACTCATCTCCATCATCACCGAACGGCCGGAACAGATCGACGCCAACACGCTCCTCTCACGCATATTCGTGCGCTCCGGAGACATCGAGCAATCGCGGCGGGCCGTGGTGCGAATCCTCTCGGACGAGACGGCCCCGCCGGCTCGCGTTGACGCGGTCGTCGCCGAGTTCCTCGCGCTTCACGAAGGAAATGCCGAGTTTCTCGTCCACTACGCCGCTCTCAAGGCCCGGATGGGAGAGATGGAGGAAGCGCTCGCGCGGTACCGCACGGCTCTCGAGCTCGAGGCTCCGCGCGCCGAGGCCATTCTCACGTGCCTCGGACGTCACCTGTGGCCCGCGGAGATGCGCGACACGGAACGCCTCCTGAGGCTCGATTGCCTCATGGCGGCGCATCGAAACGACGAGGCGTTCGCGCTTCTCGGCTCGTTTCACGCCGAGGACCGCAACACGGTGGCGCAGATCATCTCCCGACTCGAGGCGCTCATCACCGACAGGCCGCGGCGCGAGTACTATTCGCTCGGGGCGACGCTGCTGGCCCGCGGCGGCGATATCGAGGAAGCGGAGCGCTTCATCATGAAGGGCTGCGGGGCGCTCGGAAAGGACGAGGCCCTCGATCTCACGATCGAGCTCGCCGAGATACTCCACAATGCGGGGCTCGTCGATCGCGGCGCGCGCCTCTTCGCCGAGGCGCTCGAGGCGTCCGCCGCGAAGGGCCCCGTGCTCAAACGGATCGAACAGTCGTATACGCGCTGGGCGGAACATGAGATCAGGAGCCTCGCCGAGCGCTTCAAGGATGGACGCGCGACCGAACCGGAGATCGCGAGCCTCGTGGACCTCGTGCTCGAGCATTCGGGCCCGGTCGAGGCGCTCGACATCGTCTCGCGGAGCACCGTGCATCGCACGCTGCGGAGCGAGCTCATCGGATCCATTTACCTGAGTATGGGGCGGCCGGCGCTCGCGTGCGCGGCGCTCAACGCGACGGGGGACGCGGACTTTTCAAACGAAACGGACCGGGACAACCACCGGTACCGCGCCGGTCTCGCCCGCGAGCGGGCCGGGGATTACGGACGCGCGGCCGCGCTCTTCGCTGCGGTTGCCTGCGAACGGGGCGAGTACAGGGACAGCCGCGAGCGCGCGCTCCGCAACTACACGCGCTTTCTCGAATCGAGCTGCGAGGAGCAGGCACTCGTACTTGAAAAATCGGAAGTGATCTGACACGCCGTACCAAAGGAGAGGTGCACCCATGAAGATCTGCCCGTTGATAACGCAAGCATCCATTCTCGAGGACAAGGAGCTGCTCTTCCGCGAGAGCGACGACATGGACCCCGCCAAGGACGGAAAAGAGAAGAGGCATGACCCGAAGGGGGACGATGAGATCTTCATCAATCCGGGGGTCAAGCCCCAGGCGGGAAAATCGGTCATCGAGGAGCTCGCGCCCGCGGTGCCGGTGCGCTTCCTCGCGAAATCGTACCGGGGGCAGGTCGAATGTTTCGGCGAGCTCTGCAGATTCCACGACGACTCGAGTTCCACATGCCGCTTCGACCGTCTGCTCGCGCATGACGAAAGCGAACTCCTCTCTCGCATCGCGGGACTGGAGACGCAGGGCGACGCGCGCGTATCGGAGCTCTCCGCGGCGCTCGAACGGAAGTTCGAGGATCTCACGGGCCTCGTCCGCGAGACTGCCGATGAGAAGCAGAAGGTGATCGAGGCGATCTCGCTGACTCTCGACGCCAAAACGGACGAGATCGAGCGCAAGATCGAATCGACGGAGCAGTCGCTCACCACCTTCCGGGAGGAGATCTCCGGCTGGAAAGGTGCCCTCGAGAAGAACTTCGAGACGATCGAGACGGGGCTCGGCGAGCACGCGAAGCTCGTCCGCGAGCTCTCGGACAATCACACGGGCATCATGCAGCTCGTCGAGAACCAGAAGAAGAACATCGAGGACGAGGAGAAGAAGCGGCGCGTCTCCGAGGCCCGGCGGCTCAACAACGCGGGCGTCATGGCCTACCACAACGGCCAGTACGAAAAGGCGCTCGGGCTCTTCCAGAAAGCGATCGAGCTCGACGCGGCGATGACCGAGGCGTACAACAACCTCGGCCTCACATACACCGAGATCAACGAGGAAGAGAAGGCCACCGAGGCCTTCAAGACGGCGATACGCCTCAGCCCGGAGCTCGCCGCCGCCTACAACAACCTCGGCTACGTCTTCTATCGCCTCGGCTCGTACGAAGAGGCGATCGAGATGTACAACGAGGCGATCGGCCGGAGCAAGGACTCGAGCTCCGCATACACGAATCTCGGAAACGCCTACTACCGCCTCGAGAGGGTCGAAGAAGCGATCGATGCGTGGAAGAAGGCGCTCGAGCTCGACCCGGCGAACGAGAAGGCGCGGCGCAATCTCAAGCGTTTCCACGCCGAGGTGAGATAGCGCCGCGGATGGATGGACCGTTCGCGGTCCCGGCGCGATCAAGGTGGCGTGATGGTAAGACTGCAGATACCTTATAAGCTCGTGCTTCTCAACCCGCGCGATTTCGATCCCGCCGAGATCGATGGAGTCGTCAGAGACTACCTTGAGCGGAGCCGCTGCACGCCCGTCATTATCGAGATCTTCAACGAGAATATACAGTACCTCCTCTTCCTCAATGAGGGGCAGCTCTACTGGGCGTGCGCCAGCGGAGCGGAGGGCCCGCGCGCGATCAAGCTCCGCGACTTCTTTCTCGAGATCCGGAGAACGCAGTTCCCCAAGATCATCGTGTATCAGACCGATATCATCCTGTACCATTCGCTCATCGTCTATCTTCAGAAGAAGCCCGAGCTCAAGGTGTCCTCTGCCCTCGTCGACCTCGAGGAGCTCCTCGACCGTACGGAGGCCGATCATCTCAACGCGATCGTCTCCGCGCGCAATGAGGGCAGCTTCTTTCTCCTGAGACACCAGGGGGGCAAACCGATCGCCTGCTACAACATGCGGTCCGATAAGGGCCCCGCCGCCGACGCGCGCGAGGAGTTCCTCGTCAGGGTTTTCACGATGACGGCGAAGCGGCCGCTCGAGATCAATCTCTTCACCGATCTGGCGGTGACGCACGCCGAGGACGTTCGCTCGCTTCCCTCGCTCTACACGGGATCGATCTCCGGATTCTACCTGAGCCAGCCGCCGCGGCTCGTCGTCCGTCTCAAGGGGCGCCCCCTCAAGACGTACCCCTTCGCCGGCGCCGAGATGTGCATCGGGCGACTTCCCGAAAGCGACATCGTCATCGACAACCTAAGCGTGTCCCGCAGGCACGCGACCATCTCGTCGTCGAACGACGGCTACACGCTCCGCGACCTCGGGAGCAAGAACGGCACGCTCCTCAATGACAAGCCGGTGAGCGAAGCGAAGCTTTCAAACGGCGACCTCATCCTGATCGGCAAATACGAGATTCTTTTCCAGATTCCGACGTTCGACGGGGGAAACCCCGAGTCTCTCGACCAGACGGTCATCATTCCTCATTTCAAGCGCGAGACGGTCTGCCCGAGCACGGGCGGAAACGCTCACGCGGCCCCGCGCCTCTTCAGGAAGTCGGCGATGGAGGAGTATCCACTCGACCGGGAGCGGACCGTGATCGGGCGCGGCAAGGATTCGGACATCAGGCTCGAGGGGTTCTTTGCGCCGCGCGTCACCGTCGAGGTCGTCCGCAAGGGCTCCGAGTACGTGCTCCAAAAGACCGAGGGGCGCAAGAAAGTGACGATCAACGGGGAGGAGATGGACGAGAAGACGCTCGAAACGGAAGATCTCATCGCGATCGGCTCCGAGGAGTTCGTGTTCAAGGACTAGCCATGCGATTTCTCGTTTTTTCGGACGTTCACGGCAACATCGAGGCGCTCGAACGCGTGCTCGAGGAGGCTGAGCGTCTGCGCCCCGACCTGATCGTCTCCCTCGGGGACGTCGTCGGCTACGGCGCCAACCCGAACGAGTGCATCGCCCTCGTCCAGGAGGCGACGCAGATTCGCATCGGTGGAAACCATGACGTCGCCGCCGCGGGCATCATCGGCACGGAAACGTTCAACGGCACGGCGCAGAAGGCGATCCAGTGGACCTCCCGAACGATCAATCCGAGGAACCGCGACGCGCTCGGCGAGTACGACACCGTCCGGCGCTACGCCGAATGCGTGTTCGCGCACGCCTCCCCCGTCTCTCCCATGGATTGGGAGTACATTTACACGATCAATCAGGCGAATGCCATATTTACGAAAACGTCCGAGAAGTTCATCTTCATCGGACACACCCACGTGCCCGCGATCATCGAGCACACCGGTGGGCGCGGCTCGCGGGTCGTGACCGGCACGTTTTCACCGGCCGCGTCCGAGTCGCGCTACCTCGTCAACGTGGGGAGCATCGGTCAGCCGCGGGACGGCATCGCCGCGGCCAGCTTCGCGCTCCTCGACGTAAAGAAGGGAACGATCGCGATCCGGCGCGTCCCGTACGACATCAGATCGGCGCAAGAGAAGATCCGGAACGTCGGGCTTCCGGAATCGCTCGCGGAAAGGTTGGCAACGGCGCGATGAGCGAAAAGGGCGGCAAGAAATACCAGATCTGCAATACGCTCGCGACGGGCGGAACGGCGGTCCTCTACAAGGCGATCCAGACCTCGCTCGACCGGCCCGTCGTCGTCAAGAAGCTCCATTCGCATCTCATCTCGGATCCGAATTTCACGCGGCGCTTCGAGCTCGAGGCGAAGTCGGCGGCGAGCCTTGACCACGAGAACATCGTGCGGATCATCGATTTCGGATCCACCGAGGGCAACTACTACATCGTCATGGAGTACATTGACGGCCCGAGCCTCAAGGACGTTCTCGAGTCGAGACGGATCATCGGCGAGGAGCTTACGCTCCTGATCGCGCGTGAGATCTGCATGGGGCTCGATCACGCGCACCAGCATGGGATCATTCACCGCGACATCAAGCCCGCCAACATCATGATCACGCGCGAGGGCCAGGTGAAGATCACCGATTTCGGTCTCGCGAAGCTCCACCAGAGCCAAACGCAGCAGACCGTCGCCTCAACGCTGCTGGGAACCCCGCTCTACATGTCCCCGGAGCAGGCGATCGGGGATTCGATAGACGGGCGGAGCGATCTCTTCTCGCTCGGAACGATCTGCTACGAGGCGATGACGGGAACGCAGCCCTTCCTCGGAGACAACTACGCGGTCGTGATCCAGAACATCATAAACGGCTCCATTCCGCCCCCCTCGCGGATACGCAAGGACGTGAGCCCCGCTGCGGAGGCCCTCGTCATGAAAGCGCTCCATCGGGAGCCGGGAAAACGTTTCAGGAGCGCCCTCGAGATGGCGTGCGCGATCGAGTCGATCCTCGGGCGGGACGCGATCCTCTCGGCGCGCGAGCGGCTCAAGAAGCTCGCCTGCGGCGAGGAGGATGTCGTCTCGAGCGCGGCGCCCCCTCCGAGGAGCCGGCCGCGACGGAGGCGCCTCATGCCCTTCGCCGTCGCAGCGTGTGGCGTCGCGGTCGCGGTCGCCGTCATCGCGCTCAACCCGCACGGGGTATCCAACATCCTGAGCGCCTTCAGGGCGATTCACGAGTCGCATCCCGCTCCCCCGCCGCTCGAGCCGGTCGTCGCGGGACAGGGAGAGGCGCTGCCGGGCATCTCGATGGCGGACATGGAAGAGCCGCCCCCGGCCGCAGCGGCGCCGGGCGACACGGCGGCGCGGGACACGGGACTCGTCCTCGAGAAGAGCACGCAGCACCTCACGCTCCCGAACGCCGAGGAAATGCGGAAGGCCGAGTTGGAAAAAGCCAAGCTCGTGAAGGGACCGGAGCTCCCCCCCGCGAAGAGCGCCGGGCCGCCTGCTCAACCGTCGAAGGAAAAGGCCGCGGGCGCGGCTGAACAGGCGCCGGCGACCGGCCTCATCGACGTCGCCGTCGACCCGCCGGGGGAAATCTCCATAGACGGACATCAGCGCCTCTACGGGGAGCGCCTTACGATGCTCGAGCTTCCCGTCGGAACGCACGAGCTCGTCTGCCGGAGCGAGGGACGTCGCGATTACGTGGAGTTTGTGCAGATACGGCGGGGGGAGCTCTCGAGGCGGAGGATAACGCTCGAGGAGATCACGGGCGCGCTCCTCCTCGAAACGCCTCCCGGCGCGCAGATCTTCGTCGACGGCGTTTTCAAGGGAACGACTCCCTTCTCCTCACCGCTCTCGATTGCGGAGGGAACGCACCGGGTCGAGGTCAGGAAGGCCGGCTTCAACGCCTGGACGAACGCGGTCTTCATACCCCGGGACGAAACCGTGCGCCTCGCGATCAGCCTCGTGCCGGTCTCAGTCTCCCAGTAGCCTCACGGAGGCGGCGAGCACCTCTTCAACCCCGACCGATTCGACCTTCCCGTCGATCCCCTTCACCGCGACGACCGTCCCGTTGACCGGTTTCCACCGCGCGGGATCGGTGGGACCGAACACCGCTACACACCTGGAGCCGACCGCCCCCGCGACGTGCATGATCCCCGTGTCATTGCAGAGGGTGAGCGCCGAGCGCCTCATGAGAGCTCCCAGGAAACCGACCGGCGGGCACGAGATCGCCACGGGATGCGTCCCGCACGCGCCGAGGAACGCGTCGAGCGCAGCGGTATCGACCGGTCCGCGAACGGCGGCCACGCCGAGACCGAAGCGGTCATGGAGCGCCGTCGCAACCTCCGCGAATCGAACGGCAGGCCACACGTTCGCCCGTTTCCCCGCTCCGGG
>Ga0326726_10006475_pt1 | contig 10538 bp, 5 predicted proteins | sample MHFenrmetagenome_2_FD_207603 | JGI IMG/M metagenome (GOLD analysis project Ga0326726, IMG submission 207603) | Lab enriched peat soil microbial communities from Michigan Hollow, Ithaca, NY, United States - MHF15MN | ecosystem: Environmental > Terrestrial > Soil > Wetlands > Peat | place: USA... | reverse complement strand
CTCGGGAATCGAAGCGGCGGAACGTGTGTCCGGGGCGATCGTCTCGGCCGACGTTTTCCCGCTGCTGGGCAAGGGACCCGCGCTCGGCCGCGGGTTCACCACCGACGACGATCGCGTCGGCGCATCGCCGGTGGTGCTGTTGAGCGACGCGCTCTGGACACGCCGGTACGCCGCCGACCGCCGCATCGTCGGCCAGACTATCCGCGTGAACGGCGTCGCGCACACGGTCATCGGCGTGATGCCGCCGCGATTCAAGTTTCCTGAATACGCCGAGCTTTGGGTTCCGGCCGCGCCGAACGCAGTGGGCATGCCGCGCGACCAGCGCGACTTCGGCGTCGTTGCGCGTCTCGCGCCGCACGTCTCGCTCGCGACCGCCGACGCCGAGATGCGCGCGATCGCGAAAGGACTCGAGGCGCGCTACCTCGAGCAGCGGGAGTGGTCCGCCGGCGTCTCGACCTACCGCAGCGCGACGCGCGAACTGCCCGTGTCGCTCACCATTGCGCTCCTCGGCGCCGTCGGGTTTGTGCTCCTCATCGTCTGCGCGAACATCGCCGGGTTGCTCCTCGCGCGCGGCGTGGACCGCCGCCGCGAGATCGCGATCCGAACCGCGTTGGGTGCGAGCCGCGCTCGCATCGTGCGGCATCTGCTCGCCGAGAGCGCGTTGCTGTCGCTCGCCGGCGGTGCGCTGGGACTTGTCGTGGCGCTGTGGGGTGTGGAGCTCGCGGTGTGGGCCATCGGGGCCACGCCGCCGTTTTACGTCGAGATCGGCGTGAATCGGGCGTCGGTGATCTTCTGCGCGGGCTCGTCGATCCTCGCCGGATTGCTTTTCGGTCTGCTCCCCGCGCTTCGCTCGTCTTCGACCGACGTTCAAACGGCGCTCAAGGACGGCGCCACCGCCGTCAGAAAGAGCGCTCTGCGCGGCGCGCTGGTCGTCGGCGAGCTGGCGCTCTCGATGGTGCTGCTCGCCGGCGCCGGCTTGATGATGAAGAGCTTCGTCCGCATCAGCGCGCCGGAACAGGGCTACGACGAACGGCACCTCATTACGGGGAGCCTCGAGTTCAACGACGTGAAATACCGCGAGCGGCCGCGCCTCATCGCGGCACAACACCAGCTTGCGCAGGAGCTCGACCGGCTGCCGGGAGCCACGTCCGCCGCACTGGATCGCATCGATTTCCTGGCGGGGTTCGGGCGGAGCGACCGCTCGATCATCGCTGAAGGCGTGTCGAGCGCGCCGACCGGCGCGTCACCCAGATTCTACCATGTCGTCTCGCCCAGCTACTTCGCGACGATCAAGTTGCCGATCGTCGCCGGCCGCGCGTTCGCCGACGCAGACCGCGACGGCGCGGAGCGCGTCGTCATCATCAACAAGCGCATGGCCGAAATGCTCTGGCCAAACTCGTCCGCGCTGGGTCGGCACATCAAGCTCGGCCCCGTCGACTCGCTGCCTTGGCTCAGGGTCGTGGGGATTTCCGGCGATGTCAGGGGCGGTGACCGACAGGGATCCCAGCTGCGAAACTACGCCTACGTCCCGATGGCCCAGGCGCCGGGCGCAAACGCGACGGTTCTCGTCCGAGCCGCCGACACGCAGCGGCACGTGACGGACGCATTGCGCTCCGCAGTTCGCTCGGTCGACGCCGACCTTCCGGTCGTTGGCGTGCAGACCACGGAGGCTCGCCAGCACGACCAGTATTGGGCCTACGAGCTGTTCGCTGTAGTGATGGGTTGTTTCGCCGGGTTCGCGCTCGTGTTGGCCGCGGTCGGGCTCTACGGTGTCACCGCGTACACCGCGGCGCAGCGCACGCGCGAGATCGGCGTCCGCATCGCCCTCGGCGCGGAGCCGCGCCACGTGGTGGCGATGCTCGCGGGACAGGGCGGCCGCCTGGTCGTGTTCGGGATTCTGGCCGGCGCCGCCGCGTCGGCCCTCATGCTTCGACTGCTCGACGCGATGTTGTTCGGGGCCAGCCCAATCGACCTTCCGATTTACGCCGCCGGCGCCATGTTCCTTGGCCTGGTGACCATGGCGGCCGTGTGGGTCCCCGCCAGGCGAGCGTCGCGCATCGATCCCCTCGCCGCGCTCCGCGCCGAGTGAACCGCCGCTAACTTTGGATTGACCATGTCATTCTTTTCGCAGCCCAAGACCGTCACGCGCGACGCGCCGCAGCCGCCGATCGTCGGACCCGTCATCTCGATGCGCAACGTCGAGAAAGTGTTCGAGACCGCCGCCGGGCGCAGCTACGTGCTCCGACGCATACACACCGAGATCCAACCCGGCGAGTTCGTCTCCGTGATGGGACCCTCGGGCGCCGGAAAATCCACACTCCTCGCCATCCTCGGTATGCTCGACAGCGCCTGGGCGGGCGAGTTCTTCTTCCTCGGCCATCCCGTCCACGCGATGAACCACAAGCAACGCGTCGCGTTGAACAAGGAGCACATTGGGTTCGTCTTTCAGCAGTACCACCTGATCGACGATCTCACCGTGGCCGAGAACCTCGACATTCCGCTCTCGTACCGGAACGTGAAGAAGTCGGAGCGCGAGGCGATCGTCGGCGACACGCTCGACCGCTTCGGGATGGTCGGGAAGAAAGATCTCTATCCACGGCAGCTCTCGGGCGGACAGCAGCAGCTCGTGGGTGTGGCTCGCGCAGTCATCGCAAAGCCGCGTCTCATCCTCGCGGACGAGCCGACCGGCAATCTGCACTCGAGCCAGGGGCGGGAAATAATGGAATTGTTCACGAAGCTGAACAAAGCCGGCACGACGATCATCCAGGTGACGCACTCCGAGGAGAACGCGAAGTACGGGCACCGGATCATCGAGCTGAAGGACGGGTGGATCACGGGAAGCGAGGGACCGGTCCGCACAGGGGCGTGACGACGTGGCGTCCCGAGTGTCCGCAATCGGGACGTCCTTCCCAGTTTCGCCCAGCGCGAGGGCGCGAGCGGGAACCGTAGTCGAACTCCAACGCGCGTTTCGATATCGACTTAGCGTCTGGTGGTGCTTGGCACGCGGCTTTCATTAGGTGTCCGCCGACCAAGATCTCCCCGCCACGGACTACGAATGCACTCGCTCACCCAGGATCTGCGATTCGCCCTGCGCCAGATCGCGCGCGCGCCGGCGTTCGCCGCGGTCGCAATCGCCACGCTCGCAGTCGGCATCGGGGCCAACACGGCGCTGTTCAGCCTCGCCAACGCGCTCTTCCTTCGCCCGCTCCCGGGCGTGCACGACGACGGCCGCCTGGTGTGGATCACTCCCGTGAGCACTCGGACCGGGCGCCCAATGCAGATGCCGTATCCCGATTTCGCCGATTACCGCGGCGCGTCCGAGGCATTCGCGCAGGCGGCGGCATTCGCAAATGCTGAATTCTCGCTCTCCGGTGGCGCCGAGCCAGCCCGCGTCCGCGGACAGATCGTCAGCGGCAACTACTTCTCGATTCTCGGCGCGACTATGGAGCGCGGACGGGGCTTTGCGCCGGCCGAGGATGACGCGTCGAACCCGATCCCGGTGGTCGTGATCAGCGATCAGATTTGGCGTGACCGCTTCAGCGCAGATGAAAAGATCGTCGGGCGGCACGTCGTGATCGACGGCGCCCCGTTCACCGTTGTCGGCGTGGCGCCACCTCGCTTCGCCGGCGCGGAGATCGCCGATCGCGAGCGCGACGTCTGGGTCCCGCTCGCAATGCAGCCGCGAGTAGCGCCGGACCTTGCGCTCGACAGCCGCGATGCCTGGTGGCTCTCCGCGATCGGTCAGCTTCAGCGAAGCGTTCCCCTCCAACGAGCGAGCAGCATCGCGCGGACTATCGCATCCCGGATCGCGGCGGCGGACCCCGGGCACGCGCAAACGTCGGTCAAGTTGTTGGCGCTGCACGGCGGCGTGCAGCCGAAGGATGCCGAACAGGTGGCGCCAATCGGCTTTCTGGCGGCCGCGGCGACCGCGCTCATCCTGTTGGTCTGCTGCGCCAACGTCGCCAACATGCTGCTGGCGCGGGCCCTGGGACGCCGCCACGAAATCGCCGTGCGACTGTCGCTGGGTGCGACTCGCGGAAGGCTCGTCCGTCAACTCTTGACCGAAGCCGTGGTTTTCGCCGCCGCCGCGAGTCTGCTCGGTCTGGTTCTCTCGTTCTGGGCGACCGACGCGATCACCAAAGCAATCGTGCCCACGGCCGACGTCTCGGTGGATTCGCGCACACTGCTATTCACGGTCGCCGCGGCCGCGACCACGGGGCTCGTGTTCGGCCTCGTTCCCGCGCTGCACGCCACGCGACGGCAATACGCCGCGGCGCTCAAGGACGGACGCGGCTCGCTCGACCGCAGTCGCTCACGGCTTCAGGGCGCGCTCGTGATCGCCCAGGTTGCTCTGTGCCTTCTCTTGCTCGCCACCTCCGGCATGTTCCTCGGCGGCTTCGTTCGGGCGGCGCGCGCCGAGCTCGGCTTCGATGCGACGTCGCGCGTTCTCGCGGCCTCGTTCGACCTCGGCATGCAGGGCTACACGCCGGAGCGGGCTGCGTCGTTCATGACGAGCCTCCTCCGCGACGCTTCCGGGTTGCCGGGCGTGACTTCGGTGAGCGCGACCAACGTCGTTCCGCTGGGCAATCGTCGCTCGGGGACCGATGCGCTTCTCGACCCGAACGAATCGCAATCCGGCGATCGACGCACGAGCGTCGAGGGCGCCTACGACAATGTCGTCCGGCCCGGGTTCTTCCGAACCGTCGGCATCGAACTCGTCGCGGGGCGCGAGTTCGACGCGAACGACGTGGGCACGGCGCCCGGCGTCGTCATCGTGAGCGAGGATTTCGCGCGGCGCGCGTGGCCTGGCGCGAATCCGCTCGGCAAGCACGTTCGCGTCGGCGGCGAGTCTGCGCCGTTGCTCACCGTGGTCGGCGTGGCGCGCACGGCGCTCACCTTCGGTCTTGGCGAGCGGCTTCGCCCGATCGTCTACCGCGCCGCGCTTCAGTTCCCGGCCGACCGGAACCTCACGCTTCTGGTTCGGTCGTCTTCCGACGCAACGGGCCTTGCACCGGCGCTTCGCGCGCGCATTCGGGCGCTCGACGCGAACCTTCCGGTCTACGACATGCGAAGCCTCGGCGCGTATCGGCGCAGCCGGCTGTCCGATCTCGCACTGGGCGCGCTCCTTCTCGGGCTGATCGGCGGAGTCTCGCTGCTGCTCGCGACGGTCGGCATCTATGCGGTCATCGCGTTCGCGGTCGGCCAGCGGACGCGCGAGATCGGGATCCGGGTCGCACTGGGCGCAGCGAACGACCAGGTCCTGCGCATATTCGTCCGTGACGGTGCGCGGTTGGCGGCCGTCGGCATCCTGGTCGGTCTCGCGCTCGTTGCCGGAGTGGCGCGGACGATCGCCTCGACGTTCGGCGCCGTTTCCGTGGTCCACACCGGCCTTGTGCTCGGCATCGCCGGGCTCCTCGGAGCGGTCGCGATCCTCGCCACTTGGATCCCGGCGCGACGCGCCGCGGCGGTCGATCCCGTCATTGCTCTGCGAGCGGAGTGACGCGGGCGAGAGCGGCCGGTAGGTTTTCGTGATGAGCGCCGACAAGCCGCACATCCTCGTCGCCGACGACCAGCCGGACGTCCTCGAGGCGCTCCGGCTGCTCCTCAAGGGAAACGGCCTCGAAGTCCACACTGTGAGCTCGCCGAGCGCCGCGCTCGCCGCGCTGGAGCGTCGCGACTACGACGCGATGCTGCTCGACATGAACTACACGCGCGACACCACGTCGGGGAAGGAAGGCCTCGACCTGCTGTCATCCGTGCAGACGCTCGAGCCGAACATGCCGATCGTCGTCATGACCGCATGGGGAAGCATCGACAACGCCGTCGAGGCGATGCGCCGCGGGGCACGCGACTACGTCGAGAAGCCGTGGGACAACGCGCGCCTGGTGTCGATCCTCGGCGTACAGATCGAGCTCGGGCGCGCGCTGCGCCGCGCGCAGCGACTCGAGTCGGAGAATCGCCTGCTCCGCCGCGACCACTTGCCGCAGATGATCGCCGAGTCGCCGAAGATGAAGCCGATCGTGCAGCTGATGGAGCGCATCGGCCCGTCGGACGCGAACGTGCTGATCACCGGCGAGCACGGCACCGGCAAGGAGCTCGTCGCGCAGTGGCTTCATGCGGCGTCGCCGCGAGCGTCGCGGTCGTTCATCGCGGTGAACATGGGCGGACTTTCCGAGGGAGTGTTCGAGAGCGAACTGTTCGGGCACGTGCGCGGTGCCTTCACCGACGCCAAGACGGATCGCGTCGGCCGCTTCGAGCTCGCCGACGGTGGGACGATCTTCCTCGACGAGATCGGGACGGTGTCGCTCGGGCTCCAGTCCAAGCTGTTGCGCGTGCTCCAGACCGGCGACGTGGAGCGCGTCGGATCGTCCAAGGCGCGCCACGTGGACGTGCGAGTCATCTCGGCGACGAACGCGAACCTGCAGCAGGAGGTCTCCGCGGGGCGGTTCCGCGAGGACCTGCTCTTTCGGCTCAACACGATCGAAGTCGCCCTGCCGCCGCTGCGCGACCGACGCGAGGACATCCCCGCGCTCGCGGCGCATTTTCTGAGGCGCCACGCCACGCGCTACCACAAGACGCTGTCCGGCTTCGACGCCGGCGGCATGCAGGCGCTCCTCGCCCACGCCTGGCCGGGGAACATCCGCGAGCTCGATCACGCCGTCGAGCGCGCGGTGCTGATGGCGGCGGGCGATCAGGTGCGCGCGTCGGATCTCGGGCTGCGAGCGGCGGGCTCGTCGGCCGCGCCGCGCCTCGACGAGCTGCCGCTGGAAGACGTCGAGAAGATGCTCATTCAAAAAGCGCTATCGCGGTACGACGGCAACGTGAGTCGCGCCGCGCAGGCGCTCGGTCTGTCGCGGAGCGCGCTCTACCGGCGCATCGCGTCGCATGGCCTCTAGCCGCCGGACGCCGACGACAGGTGTGACGGGAGCCCCCGCCCCCGCGCGGCCCGGCCAGCCGCCGCGCGAGCCGCACCATGAACGGCTGATCTTCCGACTCGCTCTTCTCGCTGGATTCCCCGGCGTCGTGGTGTCGATGGTCCTGCTCTGGCGCGGCGAGTTCAGCCCGAGCGTACGCTGGACGCTCGGGCTCGTCGTGGTCGGGGCGTGGCTCGGGTTCGCATTCGTGCTGCGCGAGCGAGTCGTGCGGCCATTGCAAACGCTCTCCAACATGCTCGCCGCGCTCCGCGAGGGCGACTACTCGATTCGCGCCCGCGGCGCCGATCGCGACGACGCGCTCGGTCTCGCGTTCATGGAGTCCAACCTCCTCGGAGAAACGCTGCGCGCGCAGCGGCTCGGCGCGATGGAGGCGACGGCGCTGTTGCGGACGGTCATGGCGGAGATCGACGTCGCGGTCTTCGCGTTCGACGACGCGGAGCGCGTGCGCCTGGTGAATCGCGCCGGCGAGCGCCTGCTCGCGCAGCTGGCGGAGCGGCTGCTCGGCCGCACCGCCGAACAGGTCGGCCTCGCCGACGTGCTCGAGGGAGCGTCGCCGCGCACGATGGACGTGACCTTCGCCGGTGGATCGGGCCGCTGGGAAGTGCGTCGCGGGTCGTTCCGGCAGGACGGCCGGCCGCACACGCTGCTCGTTCTGTCAGACGTCAGTCGCACGCTGCGCGAAGAAGAGCTTCAGGCGTGGCAGCGCCTCGTGCGCGTGCTGAGCCACGAGATCAACAACTCGCTGGCGCCGATTCGCTCGATCACCGGCACGCTCCTCACATTGCTGGAGCGCCCGACGCGCACGGCCGACGCCGACGAGGACCTGCGGCGAGGACTCGCCGTGATCGGTGGTCGCTCCGAGGGGCTCGTGCGATTCATGTCGGCGTACGCGCGTCTCGCCAAGCTTCCGGCGCCGAACAAGGCGCCGCTCGACGTCGGCGCGTGGGTGCGTCGAGTCGCGTCGCTCGAGACGCGCGTCCCCATTCGAGTCGTGGCCGGTCCGGCCGCCACGCTGGAGGCGGATGGCGACCAGCTGGACCAGCTCCTCATCAATTTGGTCCGCAACGCCGCCGACGCCTCGCTCGAGACGCGCGGCGACGTACGCATTCGCTGGTCGCGGCGAAACGGCACGCTGTCGCTCATGGTGGAGGACGAGGGCCCCGGCCTGGCCAACGCCTCGAACCTGTTCGTTCCGTTCTTCACCACAAAGCCCCAGGGGTCGGGCATCGGCCTAGTGCTTTCCCGCCAGATCGCCGAGGCGCACGGCGGCTCGCTTTCGCTGGCGAACCGGGCCGACCGGCGCGGTTGCGTGGCGACCGTCAGGCTGGAGCTCGCTTCGACGCCAGTCTGACGAGCCCAAGCAGTGTCTTTGCGGTTTCGCAATTGGCCTTTCGGTACGGCACAACCTATGCTTGAGTACGTTGGGGTGCCGCGACGGGGGAACCGTCGATCGGAACGACTCGCGCGAGCGATGTCTTCCGCCCAGCTGTCGTCCCGCGGGGGCGAGGAGAGGACGGACCAGGAGGCTGACCATGGATCCACGGATCACGAGGTTGTTGGCGGCCGCGACGGCGCTAACCGCGCTGGGCACGGCTGTGGCCGGAGCGCAAGACACGACGAAAACGCGTCCGCGCTCGAGCAGGAGCATCCCCATCAAGAAAGAGGCGGGCGGTGAGCTCGCCAAGCCGATCCACGACACGGTGACGCTCTACCGCACGGACACGCTGCGGTTGACGACGCCACCGGTCACCATTCATGACACGGTGACGCGAACCAACACGATCACCCGTGTGGACACTGTCACCGTCACACCTCCGATACCGCCCGTCAGACTACCTAACGGTATGTACCTCGGGCTGAGCGGCGGCCTCAGCTCGCCGAACGGTTCGCTGTTCAACCCGAACAACACGGGGCCGAGCGCGCAGTTCCAGGTCGGGTGGCAGAATGCCTTGAAGGTTCTCGGCGTGCGCGCCGACGTGAACTGGACGTCGCCGGGGCAGGATGCCGGCTTCGTGAGATTCCCCGATCCACCGCACGGGCAGATCTGGAACCTCAGCCTCGACGCCAAGGCGCAGCTGCCTTATCTGCACCACACATTCGGGACGAGCCACCTCTTCTCGCTGTACGCGATCGGCGGCTACACGCACACGTCGTTCAAGAACGTCCCCATGCGCGTGAACTCGCCGGAGGGAACAGCGATCTTCACGCTCCCGGTCGACAGCTGGCAGAACCAAAACGGTTGGAACGCCGGTGGCGGTGCTTCGTTGATGTGGGGCAAGACGGAGATCTTTGTCGAGTCGCGCGTGCTCGCGTTCACGCCGGACAATGCGCCGATGGCGCGGCAGATGCCCTTCATGCTCGGGCTCAACTGGTACTGAGACGCGAATCGGCGGACGACGCCGCCATTCGAAGCGTCGTGATGTGAAGAAAGGACAGCGACCGGTGAGTTCAGGTCGCTGTCCTTTTTTCGTCGACGTAGTTCTGTCTGCTCACGACGATTTCGAGAACCTTTGCAATTCGGGTATCTCGGCACGGCCCCTGCCCTGGACTGCGACGGTGCCGCGACGCTTTTGAGTCGCTCGGAATGTGTAGACGAGCACGATCGCTTGAGCACGTTTCGCCCGGAGGCCGTCCGCGGGGGCGAGTCGAGGACGGTGGAGAGGAGGAGACACAATGTTGAAGGGTCATGCGTTCGTCCTCGCTGCCGGCGCGGCGTTGATCGCGCTCGACGCGTCGGCGTCACTGGCGCAGGACACCACCCATGCGCGCCCGCGTTCGACGAAGCGCATCTCGGTGAAGAAGGAAAGCGGCGAAGTCGCACCGATGCCGAGGGTCGACACCGTCACGATCTACCGTACGGACACGTTGCAGCTGGCACCGCGCGTCGATACCGTGACGATGACGAACACCGTGGTGCGCACGGACACGTTGGTGCAAACGATCACTCGACCGATTCCGGCCATCGGCAACTTCTACGGCGGCCTCGCCGGTGGAGTGATGATTCCGGCCGGAGGGCTCCAGCATTTGAACCAAACCGGGGGCACCGGCATGTTGCAGTTCGGCTGGCAGCCGGTCCACAGCGTCCTGGGCGCTCGCATCGACGGGTCGTACTCGCGGTTCCGTCGCCCCTTCGGGTTCGACAACGACAACCTCGCGATCGTTACGCCGCTGTTCAACTTCACGAACATCGAAACCCGCAGCCCGAACATCTGGAACTTCAATCTCGATCTGAAAGTCCAGATCCCGGGCATCGAGAGCGCGTTCGGTCATGCCGTCACGTTCCAGCCGTACCTCCTGGGCGGCGGCGGTTTCGTCACGTATGATCACCTGCCGCTCGAGACGCGCGACGGAGAGTTCATCGTGGTCCGCAACGGAGTCGTCCAGACCACGAACGGCGTCATACTCACCGGCGTAACGGTGGACAATTTCGACACCGGTTGGCACACTGATTGGGGTTGGAACGCTGGCGGCGGCCTGGCATGGCGCTTCGCCAACAAGGAACTCTTCATCGAGTCCCGCGTGCTTGGCTTCAACGCCCATCACGACAACAACCTGTTCCCGAACATCTCGTTCCGTTCGGCGCGCCAGGTCCCGATCGTCTTC
>Ga0326726_10006474_pt1 | contig 10538 bp, 10 predicted proteins | sample MHFenrmetagenome_2_FD_207603 | JGI IMG/M metagenome (GOLD analysis project Ga0326726, IMG submission 207603) | Lab enriched peat soil microbial communities from Michigan Hollow, Ithaca, NY, United States - MHF15MN | ecosystem: Environmental > Terrestrial > Soil > Wetlands > Peat | place: USA... | reverse complement strand
AAAGAAATATTGTCATTATGTAAATTGCGGCAAACAAGATCCCGATTACCAGTAAAAGAAGGCCGAGGAAAAGCGCAACAGAACCGGCAAATGCCAGAAGGATAACTATAATAAGGTAAGGAATAAAATACCTTAGTGATTTCAGCAGGCACCTGAAAATAGTACTCCCCTTATCCAATGGATTATAAATTACATAGTAATGAAGCATTGTGGTAAAAAGCAAGCCGCACAAAGAGACCATCAGCATCGGCCAGATGTAATCTTTCAGCTTTGCCATTATCTCGTTAACGTCTGTAAGCGATTGAAATTCAGTAATATTTACCAGCGTCGACAGATACTGCAATATCAGCCCCATCACAAATGAAGTTGCAAATAAGGGAAGAAAGTGCCTCCTGTAAAAGTCCCATAGCGAACTCATTGCGCTGTCGATCGTGTGAACTTTATAAAGCGGATGGCTTGAAATATGATCCATTTTTATGAAGATGTTTTGTTATTACTCAAAAGTAAGTCAAATACTTTTTGCTTTTATCTTTTTACTTTTATCTTTTGTCTTTCGTCTGTCATCTGTTGTATGCCGTCAACCGTCCTCCCTATTTGCCTTTCCTCCATTCCCTTAGAATATTCGCAAAGGGGAAGATGATATCATGTTTCCGGGGATTAAAGATACCCTCATTGACCGCTTTAACATCCTCAATCGTAAAAAAGGCTTTCGGATTGAATTTATTAATTACATCCAGGACATTCTCCAGCTCATTACGATGTACTATTGAGTAGATAATGCTTATTTCTTCCTTTGACCCGTGAGCTTCGACGGTAGTGGCTCCGAATCCGCTTTTATTAAGGCTCCTGACAAGTTCCGTTCCTTTCTCATTCGTGAATACCCTTATCATCTGGATACCCATTGCCAGTTTTTCTTCTATGATCATTCCCACCAGATTGCCGGTTGCAAACCCGGCGGCATATGCCACATAATTAATATAATGATCGAGATTCTGCATTATTTTGCTTATGGCTGTAATCCAGATAAGCACCTCAAAAAATCCAAGGATGGGAGCTATGTTTTTCTTTCCCTTTGACACAAAAATTATACGGAGTGTTCCAATCGAGACATCGCAGATTCTCGCCAGGAAGATTAAAAGAGGCATAACTGCATAACTGAAGAAGTCAGAATTAAAGAAAGAATGTTCCATAGCTAGTATATTTATTTAGCCAAAGATAGGATTTGTCTTTTATCTTATATCCGATATCTTGTCCCTTATAATAAATATGGTAACTTTAAATTTTAAACTAAGTTATGTCCCGATACAAGCTCACAATTGAATACGAAGGCACCAGGTATTCCGGATGGCAGATGCAAAAAGGAGGAAAATCCATCCTTGGAGAAATACTGGATGCATGCAGGGAATTGTTTGGAAGTGAAACGGTGGAAATCTATGGTGCGGGAAGGACCGACAGCGGGGTACATGCGATTGCCCAGATTGCCCATATTGAGGTCAGTACGGAATTGCCGTTGCTGAAAATAAAATATGGAATCAACGACAGGCTTCCCCCTGATATCTGCATTTTGAATGTTGAAAATGCCGATCCGAAATTTCATGCAAGGCATGATGCTGTAGCCAGGAGCTATATTTATCAGATCTGCAGGCGCAGGACAGCTTTCGGAAAGAAATTTGTTTGGTGGATCAAGGACCAGCTCGATATCAGCAGCATGAATGAGGCGGCGAAATACTTTATCGGGCTCAGGGATTATAAATCCTTCACAGATGATAGTCAGGAGCAGGGTTCCACCAAAGTTGAGGTTATATATTCAAAGGTGGAAGAATACGGTGATCTGTTGGTCTTTCATATCATAGGATCGCATTTTCTGTGGAAACAGGTACGCCGTATGACAGGTGTCCTTGTTGAGGTTGGCAGGGGGAAGATAAGACCTGAAGAGGTCGGCTCTTTTTTCAGGAACAAGTCTGATATACCTGCTAAACTAACAGCGCCCCCAAGTGGTCTGTTCCTTGAAAGGGTTTATTACAATAAATCGGATATTGTATATAAAACAAGGCCGGTTTTTAATATTTAGTTTATATCAGTTAAATCTTAAGCTTAGCACTATGAAACGTCGGGATTTTATCAGAGCAACAGCAATTGCTGCTCCTGTGATCAGCCTTTTTCCTGCTGATCTCAGTGCAATAACCCGGAAAACAATTCCGGGAATGATCGAAAAAAGATCTCTTGGAAAAACAGGAGAGATGCTGTCGATGATCGGATTTGGAGGTATCATTGTGAAAGATGCTTCTCCGGAAACGGCTTCCGTCCTGGTAAAGCTGGCAATCGATGGCGGTATCAATTATTTTGATGTAGCTCCTTCATATGGTGATGCTGAATTAAAACTGGGCCCCGCGCTGCAGCCTTACAGAAAGAATGTTTTCCTTGCCTGCAAGACGGGAGAAAGAACCAAAGAAGGATCACGCAAAGAGCTGGAACAATCGTTGAAAAACCTGAGAACAGATCATTTTGATCTATATCAGCATCATGCGGTTACAACGCTAAAAGATGTTGAAACAATCCACAGTCCCGGCGGGGCAATGGAAACCTTTATTGAAGCACAGAAGGAAGGTAAAGTCAGGTTCCTTGGATTCTCTGCCCATTCAGTCGAAGCTGCCATGGCAATGATGGACCGCTTCGATTTCGATACTATCCTGTTCCCCTTTAACTATACCACTTGGTATTCCGGTAATTTTGGACCACAGGTGCTTGCAAGGGCGGAGGAAAAGAAAATGGGCATTCTTGCGCTAAAGGCGATGGCAAAAGGTCCCTGGCCCCAGGGAACTGACCGGTCGAAATACTCCAAATGCTGGTACGAACCCCTTGTTTCTCCTGAAGATATTAGAATGGGGTTGCGGTTTACACTCTCTCATCCGGTTACCGCGGCAGTTACTCCGGGAGAGGCTGAGCTGTTCAAAATTGCGCTTAAACTGAAAGACGATCTGAAACCCCTTTCGGAATCAGAGATCAAAAGTGTGAAGGAGAAGGCTGCAGCCGGAGTCCCACTCTTTAAATATGAGGGTGTTGCCTGATAAAACAAAATGAACTATTCTCCCACAGCCTTGTATTTGAGACGCAGATCCACTAATTTGTCATAGATGAAGTAACAGGGATCATCGCAATCATCTTTTGTGTACTTTACTTTAGGATTGGCCGAGTCCACCGCCGTGTAGATGTTTCCATAAACTGAATACAGAGCAGTGAAAGAATACAGTTTATTCAGGCTTACCGAAAAAGTGACCTCCGGACCATTCGTTATAGCTGAATCATAGACAACATTGTCCTCAAGTTCACCCTCATATACACGCACTTGCACAGGAATATCCAAATCTGAAAGTTTTACCTTGATATCTACCCTTTTCGGCTCTTCTGCAACGCAGTCGGAACATTTAACGAACCATCCCTGTTCCTCGCACGAGAAACTAACCGTCAGAATCAGAAATAATATTGCCCTCAGAAGCTTCTTCATAATTATCAGTACCATTTAATGATCTTAATGGGTGATCTTGCGTTGCTCAGAAAAATATTATATGCAAATCCGAATCTTAGCCACAGGGGACCTATTTTGTAAAAATCAGTATTTGTGTATTCAATGCCTGACGTGAAAATAAGATGGTTAGCCTGCAGCTTTAGAGAAACAGCCGGAATAATTCTGAGTTTATTCCCCGGTGTAAGGTTGGTGCCCTTGAATTTGCTACCCAGAGTATAACCTGCAGAAATTGAGGGAGAAAATGAAAGTTTCGATCCTGGCCTGTACTCCCTGATAGTAAAGTCCTTGAATATTCCTGCAAATATCATGGAACTTCTGTCAAAGTACTGGTAATAATTGTTTTCCCCAGTTTTAATCAGGATCTTTGTATGGACAGGTTTGATATCACATCCGATAACAAATCCGGCACCTGTCACTGGCTCTTTAAATGCAATAGCTGCTCCTGAAAAAAAGTCCCTGACATTAACCCTGGCTGAAACGGCAAAGGACACTTCGTTGATCCTGAACCCCTGCCGTCCGCTTATATTGTTCTTTTCAAGAATTTTTATCATCTCGCTTCTTCCGAAAGCCGATGCAACCTTATAAGGATTAACAGCTTGGTTGTCACCCGCAGTCCATTTGTCTCCCTTTGATAACAGGAATTCAAATGCAGGTTTCTGATTTGCTTCAATGGCAAGTGCCAGTGCATTGTAATTATAAATATTCTTTTCATAGATGTCAACTCCCTCTTTAAGAAGACGGCCTATCATAAGAGTATCTCCGTTCTGGGCTGCAATGAGAAGGGGAGTGAATCCGTCATTATCCTTTGCTTCCAGATTAGCTCCGTTCTGGATAAGAAGGTCAGCAACATCGGCAAACCCTGACCATATTGCCGCCATTAAGGGAGTAGTACCGTCGTTCGATTTTTTGTTGCAATCAGCTTCATAGTATAAAAGAAGGTCGGCTAAATTGAAGCTGCCGTAAATTGCAGCGAAAATCAACGGGGTAACGCCATCTTTATCAGTCTGGTCGACATCTGCACCTGCCCTGATCAGAGTTTCGGCGATCTCTGAATTTTGGTTCCTGACCGAAATAATGAGCGGTGTTTCACTGGTTGAAGTCCAGTTATTTACATTTGGATTATGGGTAAGAAGTACTATAACAGTGGTGAGATGATTATTTGCAACTGCGAAAACAAGCGGCGTTGCGCCTTCAGTCGACTCCATATCGATGTCGGCACCCTTTTTCAGCAATCTCTCCACCTCTGAATCATTCCCTTTTGAAGCGGCGATCATAAGATTATATTCAAGAGCATCATTATAGGAATAAGGAATGTAATCGGAAGTGTCATTTATAATCACTTCCTGGGCAAAAATTCCTCCTGGAAAAATGAAAGCTGAAACTAAGATCAGGACCTGAAAAAATAGAAATCTTGTCGATAACATGTTCACAAAGTTAACTTTTTGACTTTTTCAGGATTAAAAAATCAATATAAAAAAGCAATATTTATAAAAATTAAAAGTTAAAAACGTGTTATAATTCTCAATGTATTGCACTCCTGAAAATAAAAATTATATTTTTGCAATAAGAAAAATGGAATTATTGATCTCATTACGAAAGATATTTTTAACAGCACTTCTGGCTATTATAGTAAGTTATCACCCGGGTGCTATTGAAAAACCGGGAGGCTTGACTGAAAAGATGGCCCCTTCTAATATAAGACTCACAAATTCCAATTCCTCAGGGACTGAATTCGATGGATGTGCAAAGGTAATTCAATCGTTCATGAAGAAGTGGACGATCGAAGGAGCATCTGTTGCAATCGCAAAGGACGGCAAGCTGGTTTATGCAAAAGGATTCGGTTTTGCCGATACAGCTGCCGGAACCGAAACCCAGCCATACAGTAAATTCAGAATTGCAAGTATATCCAAACTTGTTACAGCTGTGGCTATCATGAAACTCCGGGAAGAAGGAAAACTATCTCTTGATGATAAGGTTTTTGGTCCTGAAGGAATACTCAATGATACTATCTACTGTCATCCAAAGGACAAAAGAGTATTTGATATAACGGTAAGCCACCTGCTTAGTCATGAAGGAGGATGGTCTCAAAGATGGGGAGATCAGATGTTTATGCCCTGGGTGATAGCTGATCAGATGAAGGTAAACCTTCCGGTCGATACCAGGACAATTGTCAGATTTGCCCTGAGCAAAAGGCTCCATTTCACACCTGGTTCAGGGAGGTCATATTCAAACCTTGGTTACAGCATTTTAGGATTGGTTATCGAAAAAGTCTCGGGAATACCTTATGATGAATATTGCCGCAGAACATTGCTTGAACCGTTAGGTGTTTATGATATGATCCTTGCAAGGAATATGCCTGATCAAAAAGCGCCTTTTGAAGTCACATATTATGAGCCGGCTTCTATGCCCAGGAAACCTTCAATTTATGGTACGGGCGAAATGGTTCCGGCTCCATACGGAGGCAATGATATTGAAACACTTGGAGGAGCAGGATCGTGGCTTGCAACAGCCCCTGATCTGCTGCGCGTTCTTCTGGCAGTAGACGGGTTCGATACACGCACAGATATCCTGGATGACCAGAGTATCCAGTTCATGACTGATGTGAATAACAAATATGCTCCGGTTGGCTGGAAAACAACTTTGATGGACGGCACCTGGATCCGAACAGGTTCATTTTCCGGAACTGCCGGGATGATGAAAAGGCAGCCTGACGGAATATCATGGGTGGTCCTTCTGAACTCAAGCGCCTGGAACGGACCCGAGCTTCATTCCTATATCAGCAGGACAATGGCAAAAGCGTTAGCCCAGATAGGAGAATGGCCTCAGGACGATTTATTTGACAACTCTCTTCCTTTACCCATCAAAATAGGAATTTCAGGAATTAATTGAAACAGCCATGTGCTTTTCCGTTAATGTGAATCTTGTTAAAGATGAGTTAGAAAACAGGTATGGCGCAACATTTCCTGATCGCGACAGATATCAGCCAAGCTATTATTATCATGCATTCGGCCTTCCTGAATTACCGGCAGTCTGTTCAGGTACTCCTGACAGGGTGGAGCTTCTAAAATGGGGATTGATCCCTTCCTGGACCAGAAGCGCAGAAGATGCCAATGTAATAAGGTATAAAACCTTTAATGCCAGAGCAGAGAGCGTCAACTCCAAACCCTCATTTTCAAAACCTTTCAAATCGAAGAGATGCCTTGTTCCTGTGAAAGGATTCTTTGAATGGCAGCATACAACTGACAGGAAAATTCCATGGTATATTTATCTTGCCAATGAAGAGATCTTTTCAATTGCTGGAATATTTGATCAATGGGTTGAGACAACCACCGGAGAGATCTTCAACACATTCTCATTAATTACAACAGAAGCCAACGATCTTATGGCTGTTATTCATAACTCAAAAAAAAGAATGCCGGTTATCCTTGACAGGTCCGATGAAATAAAATGGATAAGCCTTTCAACATCCCCCGAGGATGCACTAAAGCTTCTTAACCCCTGTCCCTCTGAAGTCCTGAAAGCCCACACCATCAGTAACCTGGTTAATAATAAATCTGCAAACAGAAACACTCCTGAAGTCATACGTCCATATTCCTGGGATGATAATTCACTCCTCCTCCAATAATCGTAAATTTTCGACTTTAGGACTTTACAGACTTTAAAGACTGCATGACCGCAAGACTAATCTACTGTGCTACAAATATATAGGTAAGTGTCCCCTTCTGAATTTTCGGGGCATTCAGATCAGGCTGAAATCTTGAAATCAGGGCAGTGCCTACGGCAGTATCAAAAAGGCATTCATCGCTGCTGGTACTTTCACTGTTTACGACACTTGCATTTTCAACCTGTCCTCTCTGGTTAACCTCAATGATAAGCACGATCTTACCCGATCCCTGGCATTTATATATTGGAATCGGGAGGTAGGTATGATTTCGACCCTGAAGGTCATAGTAAATCCTTGTCGGACCCTTATAATTCGCAGCCATATCCTGGGATTGCTTTGGTTTCTCATCCTCCTTTTCTTTCTGTTTCGCAATGATAAACTGCTCATCCTCCGTGTTCTGGTCGTCCTTCCTCGGATTGTCAATGTAATTATCGGTACTAAGTTTCCCGCCTTTTATCAATTCATCCTTGACTTCATTAATATATTGCTTTGCATCGATCTTGACATCACTTTTGTTGGCAAGGTTCCTTGCAATGTTCAGCATTTCCGCATCATCGTGCAGCACATTTTCAACTGAAGTAGGAGGGAGCTCCAACGGCTTGGGTTTTGCTTTCTGTTCCTCGATGGCTGAGAATTCAATTTCGAACTTTTCTGGATGTTTTTCCTGGGTTTTAAGTGAATAAAGCTTAAAGGACATAAAAATTATTCCTGCAAGCAGATGTATTATAACTGTTCCAAGAATACCAACTATTTTGCCATTGTATTTCATCCCCTTTTCTTATTCTTCTTATGTTTCCCTTTTAACCTGGCAGGTTTGTCAATATGCTGGTTTCTTAATAATCCGTTCTTCATGCCATTAATAAATTTAGCCCATGCAAAAGGGTTCAGGAGATTATTGACAGGATACTGGCCTCTTGTAGCAAGGTTATTGAAGTTTTGCTGCATAGCATATCTGTATCCTGCCTCGGGGGATATTCTGACTCCGGCATTATTTGAAACCGCCGACTGGACTGAAGCTATGTTCTTGTTCATATTTTCAATTTCAGGCGATACGGGTGTAGGGGTCGTCATATCCTTAATAAACTCGCTATAGCTTTTCCAGGGTATTATAACCACATTTTCTATCGGTATTGTATCGGTACTCAATACAATATCTAAATTGAAGTGCCTCCCTTCGAAGTCAACCGGCATAATAACAAACTTCTTCTTAAAACCCAGAGCCCGGAAAAATATTGTGTCTCCCGGGGTGCTTGTTATGGAATAAATACCGGTTCTTTCACTAAGAGTACCCCTCTTAAGCATCAGGGATATAACACCAACATTCGTTAAAGGTTTATTAAACTCGTCAACAATCAACCCACTGACCTGGAAAAACCTTTCTTTTTCCTGGATCTGACCACCCGCGAAAAAGAAAGGAATTAATAAAAGGAGTATAGTATATTTAAGTCTGGTCAAATCAATTTACGATAATATTCAACACCAAGTAAAAATGGCAAGCGGTGCAAATTAAACATTATTGCGCGGAACCATAAAACTTTTAACTTATTTTTAATAATTTTCCGATGCAAAGTTAATCCGGTATTTTCATACTGATTCATTTTTGCTTTACAATCTTTTATTTCACCAATAGGTATGCAAAAACTACTTTTACTGGGGGATGAAGCAATTGCACAGGGTGCTATGGATGCAGGTCTGAGCGGCATGTACGCCTATCCCGGAACCCCTTCGACTGAAATAATGGAATACATTCAGGCTTCAGTTGAGGCTGCAGCACGCGGCATACACAGGGAATGGTCATCGAATGAAAAGACCGCACTTGAAGCCGCCCTGGGAATGTCATATGCAGGAAAGAGAGCTATGGTAGCAATGAAACATGTCGGACTGAATGTTGCTGCTGATCCTTTTATAAATTCAGCAGTGACAGGTATCAACGGCGGGCTTATAGTAGTTTCAGCAGATGACCCTTCAATGCACTCCTCCCAGAATGAACAGGATTCACGATTTTATGGCAAATTCGCATTTGTGCCCGTCTTTGAACCCTCAAACCAGCAGGAAGCTTATAACATGGTCTTCGATGCCTTCGACCTTTCGGAGAAATATAAGATTCCGGTTCTATTTCGCATAACAACCCGTCTCGCTCATTCCCGCTCACCCATCAAACGCAGACCAGCTGAACCTGAAAAGGCTTTTCATCTTCCTGCCGATCCCCGACAGTTTGTTCTCCTCCCTGCAATTGCAAGGAGAAAATACAAGGTTTTGCTGTCTACTTATGAAACCTTGAAATATGATAACAGAATTACGAAATATAATATCTTCAGGGATGGAAGGAACAGAAAAATAGGAGTTCTCACATGCGGCATAGCATACAATTATCTCATGGAGAATTTCTCAGACGGGAAGCCTGATTTTCCAGTGCTCAGGATCACTACATATCCTTTTACCAGAGACATCATAAATGATCTTACAAGCAGGTGCGAGGAAATACTTGTGCTCGAAGAGGGATACCCCCTGGTGGAAGAAGCCCTCAGAGGTATCCTCGACAACAGCCTGAAAATCCATGGTCGTCTTGATGGTGCAATCCCGCGCGATGGTGAACTAAACCCTGCCCTCGCTGCAAAAGCTATTGGGATAAGCATCAGCCCTGCTCTTCAGGTTCCGGAAATTGTCAGGATGAGGCCCCCTTCCTTCTGCAAGGGATGCGGCCATGCCGACACCTTTAATGCTGTCATTGAGGCTCTTAAGCCATTTAATGGTGAAGGTGTCTTTTCCGACATTGGTTGCTATACTCTCGGGGCATTACCTCCTTACAACATAATTAATTCATGTGTGGATATGGGGGCCTCAATTACAATGGCAATAGGTGCAGCCGACGCCGGCCTCAACCCGTCAGTTGCCGTTATTGGCGATTCCACATTCGCTCATTCGGGGATGACGGGACTTCTCGATGCGGTGTCTAAAAACTCACCTGTCACAATAATAATATCAGATAACAAGACAACGGGAATGACGGGAGGCCAGAAATCACAGGCAACCGGCCGTATAGAAAAGATCTGCGAGGGGATTGGGGTTGCTAACGAACATATTAAAGTTATAGTACCTCTGCGTAAAAATCATGAGGAAAACGTGAACATTATGAAGGAAGAGTTCAGCTATAAAGGAGTATCAGTTATTATTTCCAGGCGTGAATGTATCCAGACGGCTACCAGGAAAAAGAAAGCTGAAGTATTTGAAAGCGACAGTAAGGAACAAGAGATATGAAAAGCGATATAATATTATCAGGAGTGGGTGGGCAGGGGATACTCTCAATCGCCGGAGCAATCGGACTTGCAGCTGTTGAAAATAACCTGT
>Ga0326726_10006473_pt1 | contig 10540 bp, 9 predicted proteins | sample MHFenrmetagenome_2_FD_207603 | JGI IMG/M metagenome (GOLD analysis project Ga0326726, IMG submission 207603) | Lab enriched peat soil microbial communities from Michigan Hollow, Ithaca, NY, United States - MHF15MN | ecosystem: Environmental > Terrestrial > Soil > Wetlands > Peat | place: USA... | reverse complement strand
GCGACGACACCCGTCGCGCCGCTGACCTGCGCCGGCGGCGCAGCGGAACCGTTGCTGCCCCAGGACCAGACGGTGCCGTCGTCGCGCAGTGCGATCGAGAAGAAGTCGCCATCGGCGATGTCGGTGAAGCGCCCGCTCATCGCGACCTGGGTCGGAACGCCAGGCGACCCGCGCGTCGAGCACATCGCGGCGAAACTGGATACGTGCATCACGAGCATGGGGGCATTGCTCGGGGCTTTGTTGGATATCTCGCAACTCGATGCAAACACATTGCTGCTGCGGCCCCAATACGTTCAACTGAGCGACCTTTGCCAGAATCTGGAGAACGAGTTCAAAGGTGCGATTGCCGATCGCAACCTGCGGTTGCTGGTCAGCGCCGAGCAGGATTTGTGGGTCGATACCGATCCCGAGCAACTGAAGAGGCTGCTGCGCAATCTGTTCGAAAACGCCGTGAAGTACACGCGCGAAGGCACGGTGACCTTGCGTGCCTACAGCGACCACGGCCGTGCGCTGCTGTCCGTCAGCGACACCGGCCCCGGCATTCCGCACGACAAGCACGAAGCGGTCTTCCAGGAGTTTGTTCAGCTGCACAACCCCGAGCGTGATCGGCGCCATGGTCTTGGCCTGGGGCTGGCGATCGTGCGGCGGCTGGCGCGCGCTTGGAGAGCTCGACGCACTGACATCAGTCACCGCCAGCGCGGCTGGTATGCGACATCTCATGAGCCGCTCTTCCCACGGCACCGTCTCGCGCAGTGCCTTTTCAAAGAAGCGGGTCGTTGTCAGCTCAGTCAAGAGCCAATAGACAACCGCGCCTGCCAGAGCGAGGAGCGCCATCACCTTTCTGAGCATGATCGGCGCATGCGAGAAGTGGACCGCCCTGCGAGTCTAGCAACCGAGCCGCCATGCCGATCGCTGCGCGATGATGCGGATGGCCTGACGAACGTTGCCTACGGCTGTGAAACTGCTGACTGTCCGCAACCCCTAAAGACTTCATCCGCCTGCATTCGTCGGTACGCCTCCGCCCAGCTTGCGCTTGCTCAAGGCGGCGCGTCACCCACCGACTAGGCTTCACGGTCACGACGGCTCGGGAGTGCGACGATGGACATTGACGAGAGAGCCGGACCCGTTGGGGTCATTCAATCGATCTATCAGCGGCGTGCCGTGCGCGCGTACGCGCCGCAGAAACTGAGCAGGGCTGCGATCGAAGAACTGCTATTGGCGGCCGTGCAGGCGCCGACGGCCATGCACCTCGAGCCCTGGGCCTTCGTGGTCGTGCAGGACAAGGAGCGCTTGCGTCGCTATTCGGACCTCGCCAAGGCCATGCTGCTGGACCAGGGTCGCACGACCGACTCGATGGTTCGCGCGCGCGATCCGCACCCGCACGGGCACCTCGCGATGCTGGCTGACCCCGGCTTCAACATCTTCTACGACGCTGGCACGCTTGTCGTCATCTGTCGCAAGAGCGGGGGCGCCTTCGCCGATGCCGATTGTTGGCTCGCCGCCGAGAACCTGATGCTCGCCGCCACGGCCGAGGGCCTCGGCACGTGCTGCATCGGCTTTGCGGTCGCGATTCTGAACACAGCCGACGTCAAGCAAGAACTCGGCATACCCGATGACGGTGCCGCCGTCGCGCCGATCATCGTTGGCGTGCCGAGCGCGACGCCGCCATCGGTGCCGCGCAAGGCGCCAGACATCTTGTCTTGGTGGTCCTGAGGCACGCCTGGCCGACCACCGCCGCTGTGCAGGCACGCTCGTTTTCCGCATGCTGCTCCGCATTCGCCTTCTGTTCGTCGCGCTCTCGGCCTTGTCATGCCTGAACGGCTGCCGCTGGCCCTGGGAATCCGCCGGCACGGATGTGCTCGCGCTCTCGGGGACCGTGGACGCACACGAAGTCGATCTCGGGTTCCAGGTCGGCGGGCGCATCGCGCGCCTGCTGACCGACGAGGGGCGGGCGGTGCAGAGCGAACAGGTGATTGCCGAACTCGATGCCACCGACCTACGCCTGGCGGCAGAGCGGGCCCGCGCCCAGGCCGAGTCGGCCGCCAAGGCGCTGGCTGCGCTGAAGGCCGGCGCGCGGACCCAGGAGCTGCGCGCCGCGCAAGCCGCCGTCGCGCAGGCGCAGGCCGACAAGGACCTGGCCGACGAGCAGGTCGTGCGCACGCAAAAGCTGGTGGATCAGGGCTTCGTCTCGCCCGACCAGATGGACCGCGCCCGCGGCGCCGCGGCCGCAGCGGCCGCACGCGTCGACCAGACGGCGGCGAACCTGTCGCTGCTGCGCGCGGGCGCGCGCAAGGAGGATCTCGAGCGCGCCGCTGCCGAGCTGGCCGCCGCCGAGGCCGCGCAGCGCAGTGCCGAGCGCCAGTTGAGCTACATCACGCTCGTGAGTCCGGTTGCCGGCGTCATCAGCGTGCGCCTTGCCGAAAGCGGTCAGGTGGTCGCAGCCGGGCAGCCGGTGTTCCGGGTGGCCGAGCTGTCGCGGCCCTGGGTGCGCGCCTACCTGGCCGAACCGGATCTGCCGCGCGTGAAGCTCGGCCAGCGCGTCGAGGTGCATGTCGACGGCGTGCCGGGCCATGCTTTCGCGGGCCACCTGTCGTTCATCGCACCGCAGGCCGAGTTCACGCCCAAGACCGTCGAGACGCGCGCACTGCGCGTCGATCTGGTCTATCGCGTCACGATCGATGTCGATGATCCCGGCGGCCTGCTGAAGATCGGCATGCCGGCGGACGTCAGCTTCATGCCGGCATCTTCGCCATGACGGCAGAAGCGGTGAGTGTCCGCGACCTGCGCTTCGCCTACGGAACAGCCCAGGTGCTCGACGGCGTCACCTTCGAGGTGGCTCCGAAGGAGATCTTCGGCATCGTCGGCGCCGACGGTGCCGGCAAGAGCACGCTGTTGCGCCTGCTGATCGGCCAGCAGGTGCCGGCCTCGGGCCGCATTCAGGTGCTCGGGATGGACACCACCGATCCCCGCCTGCGCGCGCACATCGCCTACATGCCGCAGAGCTTCGGGCAGTACCTCGACCTGTCGGTGCAGGAGAACCTGGAGTTCTTCGCTGCCATGCACGGGCTGCGCGGCAACGATGCCGCGACGCTGATCGCCGACCTGATCGCGCGCGCCGGGCTGCGCGGCTTCGAAGGCCGGCGCGCCGGCCAGCTCTCGGGCGGCATGATGCAGAAGCTCGCACTGGCGTGCGCGCTGGTGAGCCGGCCGCAGGCGATGTTCCTCGACGAGCCGACCACCGGCGTCGACCCGGTGTCACGACGTGCGTTCTGGCAGTTGCTCGAGGGCGTGTGCGCGGACGGCGTGGCGATCGTCTGCGCCACCGCGAACATGGACGAGGCCGAGCGCTGCGACCGCGTCGCCACACTCGAAGCGGGCCGGCTTGTGCGACAGGGGCTTCCGCTCGAGCTGATCGAGCAGGTCGGTGCGTCGCTGTGCGTCTTGAGTGGACCCGGCGCCCGGGCGAGCGCTGATGCGCTGGCCCGCAACCCCGAGGTGGAGCTGACCTTCCCGGTCGGGCGACAGGTCAAGCTGTGGCTGAAGCGCGGCGCATCGCCCGCGGCGCTGCAGGCCGAACTCGCGCGGCGGGAGCCTGGGCTCGAGTTGGCGCTCGCGACGCCGAGCCTGCACGATGTCGCGCTGCGCGAGCTGGCGCTGGCCGAGCGCGACCATGGCCACGGTTGAAGCTCCCGCGGTGGCGATCGAGGCGCGCGGCCTCGGCCGCGACTTCGGAGCGTTTAAGGCCGTCCGCGAGGTCGACCTCGACGTGCGGCGCGGCGAGGTGTTCGGCCTGCTCGGCGCCAACGGCGCAGGCAAGACCACGGCGATCCGCATGCTGTGCGGCACCTTGCCGCCCAGCCGCGGCAGCGTCACGGTGGCCGGTGTCGACATGATCCGCCACGCGCGGCGGGCGCGCTCGCGCATCGGCTACGTCACGCAGCGCTTCACGCTGTACGGCGACCTGACGGTGCGCGAGAACCTGCTGCTGCAGGCCGGTCTCTACGACGTGCGCGGCGCGCGGCTGGCGCGTCGCCTGGACTGGGCCCTCGCGCGCCTGGCCCTCGCGGATTCCGCGGCGGACCGGGCCGGGCACCTGCCGCTGGGGTACCAGCGGCGGCTCGCGGTGGCTGCCGCGCTGCTGCACGAGCCCGACGTGCTGTTCCTCGACGAGCCGACCTCGGGCATCGACCCGCTCGCTCGCCAGCACCTGTGGGAACTGGTCTATGAACTGGCGGCCAGCGGCGTCGGCGTGCTGGTGACGACGCACTACATGGACGAGGCGCTGTTCTGCGACCGCCTCGCGCTGATGGACCGCGGCCGCGTCGTCGCCAACGGCACGCCCGAGGAGCTGCTGGCGCGTCCGCTGGCCTCACCGCCGCTCGAGCTGCGCGGCGGCGACAACGGCTGGGCAGCGATGCTGGCCGTCGCGCCGCAGGTGCGCGAAGTGCTGCCACGCGCGGGACGGCTGCGCGTGCGCCTGCAGCCAGGCATCGAGCCCGAGGGCTGGGCGGCGGCGGTGCGGGCCGAGGCGGCGCAGCGCGGCCTGTCGGTCGCGATCAACCTGCGAGCAGCGGCCGAGCTGGAGGACGTCTTCGTCGACCTCGTCGAAGCACGCGAGGCGCAGTCATGAACCCGCGCCGTGTGCTTGCGGTGGTACGCAAGGAGGTGCGCCACCTGGTGCGCGACGTGCGCAGCCTGGCGCAGATGTTCCTGCTGCCGGCGATGATGCTGTTCATCTACGGCTACGCGATTCGGCTCGACGTTGTGCACGCCCCCATCGGGATACTGCAGGAGGCCCAAGACGGGCCGTCGCGCGAGCTGGCGGCGCACTTTGAATCGAGCATCGCGTTTCGTGTCGTGCGGCACTTCCACGATCGCGGTGAACTGCGCGACTCGGTGTCCCGCCGCGAGGTCTGGGCCGCAGTGGTGATCCCGGCGGATTACGCAAGCGACCTGCGCCAGGGCCGGGCGCGCGTGCAACTCATCCTCGACGGCATGGACGCCAACACCGCGCGGCTGATGCGCAACTACGTGCTGCAGCTGGTCAACGACCAAGCGCTGGCCATCGCCCGCCCTGCAGCCATGGTGACGGTGCAGACGCGCACCTGGTTCAACGAGACCAACGAGAGTCGCTATGCGATCGTGCCCGGCGTCATCGTGATGGTGATGGGCGTGGTCGGTGCGCTGATGACCGCGCTGACCATCGCCCGCGAGATGGAGTCGGGCAATCTGGTGATGCTGCGCACCACGCCGCTGGCGCGCGGCGAGTTCATCGTCGGCAAGCTGCTGCCGTACTTTGTCGTCGGCATGATCGACGTGCTCGGCTGCGTGGTCGCCGCGGTGTTCATCTTCGGAGTGCCGCTGCGCGGCTCGCTGCTGGAACTGGCCGGCGCGTCGGCGCTGTTTCTGCTCGTGGTGATGACGCAGGGGGCGCTGATCTCACTCGTGGCCGGCAACCAGATCCTCGCATCGCAGCTTGTGCAGGTGACGACGTTCCTGCCCGCATTCCTGCTGTCCGGCGCGATCTACGCGATCGCCAACATGCCCGAGGCGGTGCAGCTTGTCACCGCGATCGTGCCGGCGCGCTACTTCGTCGCGCTGTGCAAGGCGATCTTCCTGAAAGGCACGACTCTGGCCGTGCTTTGGGTCAACATCGCGGCGCTGCTGGCGGTGCTTGCCGTGCTGGCGGGTCTGCTGCTGCGCCGCTCGCGTGTGCTCGGGCTGCAGCGATGAGCTCCATGCCGAAGGAGGGCTCGCCCCCGCCCGGCGCGACCGCACGCGGCACCAGGGGTGCCAGATGGATCGCCGCGCTGCTTCGATCGGGCCGTCGCGTGCGCGCCCTGCTGGCCAAGGAGTTCCTGCAGCTGCTGCGCGACCCGCGCATGCGCTTCGTCCTCGTCGCGCCACCGCTCGTTCAGCTCGTGCTGTTCGGCTACGCGGCCACCTTCGACGTGCGCCACGCGACCGTGGCGGTGGTCAACTTCGACACCGGCCAAGCGAGCCGCGCGCTGTTGGCGTCGATTCGTGCGTCAGGTCACTACACGCTGCTGATGCTGCCCGACATGAAGCTCGCGAGCGCGGCGATGGATCGCGACGACGTGCGGGTCATCTTGCAGATCCCGGCCGATCTCGTGCAGCGCCGTGAGGTTCAGCTGATCGCCGACGGCTCGGATCCGAACAGTGCGCAGCTCATCGCCGGCGAACTCAGCCGCCTGGTCGCACAGGCTTCGCTCGCAGCCGCGGCCCAGGTGCCGGCTATCCGCGTGGAGGAACGCGCGTGGTTCAACCCGAACCTGGAGGATCGCTGGTACTTCATACCCGGCATCATGGCCAACGTCATCTTCGTGTCGACCATGATGCTCAGCGCGATGATCGTCGTGCGGGAGCGCGAGTATGGAACGCTCGAGCGCCTGATGGTCACGCCGGTCGGGCGCCTCGAGTTCCTGGTCTGCAAGCTGCTGCCGGTGGCCTGCGTCGGCATCTTCGACGCGTTGTTGATCGCGGGCGTTGCGGTCGGCTGGTTCCACATTCCGCTGCGCGGCAGCCTGCTTTCACTCGTGACGGCCACGATGCTGCTGCTGCTGGGAACCGAGGGGCTGGGCCTGCTGGCGTCGACCTACGCCGCGACTCAACAGCAGGCCATGATGTCGGCCGCCTTCTTCATCATGCCGATGATCGTGCTCTCCGGCTTCGCATTCCCGATCCGCAACATGCCCGATCTGCTGCAGTGGCTCAGCTTGGCCGATCCGCTGCGCCACTACCTGGTGGTAATCCGCGACATATTCCTGAAGGGCAGTGGGGTGCTGGATCACACTTTCGAGCTGGCGATGATGGCCGCCCTCGGTGCGTCAGCGTTGACACTCGCGGCGCTGCGCGTGCGCTGACGACGCTTTACGTCAGCGAAAGCTGCGACCGTCCGCCTTATTCGCGGCCGACTGGCAGTCATGGTCGGGGACTGCCGATCGACTGCGCGCGGTAAGAGACCGGTCTAGGCGACGTTGCTGACCCTCATCCAGCGCCACTCTATAGTTCCTTGATGGCGCGCCGCCGGCTATGCACTGTCGGACAGTCCGACCCCTGCCACGATGAATTTGATGCGAATTTGGGCGCGGGATGGCATGCAAAACGGGTACAGCATTCCAGATCATGCGTGCCCTCTGGCCCTCAACATGGAGGCGGCGTCCCGAGCCGTCCCGCCCGGACCAGCAGGTTTTGTTCGACACCAAGTCCGTGGCCACCGGCGAGCCGCTTCTGGTGAACATCGCGCTGATCGACGAAGACCCGAACAACCCACGCACTGAGTTCCCGGAAGCTGCGCTCGACGAGCTTGCCGACGACATCCGCAAGCGCGGCGTCCTTCAGCCAGTCGTCGTGCATCCCGCCGACTCGGCCGGGCGCTACCGAGTCCACTTCGGCTCAATGCGGTTGCGGGCAGCGAGGCGGTGTGGAATCGCACAAGTGCCCATCGCGATCCGCAGCGCGGAGCACGACCCATATGATCAGGTGGCCGAGAACCTCAAACGCCACGGACTGTCACCGCTCGACCTGGCGCGCTTCATTCGAAGCCGCGTACATGCTGGTGAGTCAAACGCCACCGTCGCCACCCACCTCGGGATGGACCAGACCATCGTGGCGCATCACCTGGCGTTGCTCGACCTCCCACCGGAACTCGACGGCGCACTGAAGTCGGGCCGTTGCACGTCACCGCGAACCTTGTACGAGCTGAGCAAGCTGCATGAAGAGCAGCCCGAGCGGGCGAAAGCGTTGATCGCTGGCGAATCCGAGATCACCCGTGCAGCGGTCGCCACGATGCGCGCGGAGCACACGCCGGCCGCGACCGGGGCTCGCCCCAAGCGCGGCGCGGCCTCACTGCTCACCCAAGCCAACAGTGCTTGCGCACGGCTCGAGCTGACGCTGACTCGAATCAAGCAGGTCGAGCACGAGTTCGAGATCGAACTCTAGGAACCGGCGGCGGTCGATCTCGATCATGGCGATCCTCCTCTGAGGTTCTAAGGGCCGGCGACACCGCGCCAGCGCAGATGCGCGACCCGATCACCCGATCAGTTTGCGATGGCTGTATGGGCAAAAGAGTGACTCTGCATGCCCCATCTCACGGTCGACTTCATTGGATGATCCGATCCGCTCGCATCAGCAGCGCCGGCGGCAACACCAAGCCGAGCGCGCGCGCGATTCTCAGATTGAGGAACATCCCAGGTCGCGCCTGCTCGACGGGAATGTCGGCTGGCTTAGCCCCGCGCAGGATGCGGTCTGTCATGTCAGCAGTGCGATTCCACAGGTCCTCCGACGAGGTCTGGAGCAGCAACATACCTGCGTCGAAGAGCGCTGGCTCCGGTGTCGCAGTGACCCAGCGCTGACGCAGCGCGAATTCAGCCACGCGCGATGCGGCACCGCTGTATGGGGAACCGGCGATCACCGCCGCTTGCGCACCGGCTGCAGCTGCTTCGGCCATCGCCGCGTCCACGTCCTCGATTCGGCGCGCCATGTGGTGCGTGTATTCGAACCCGGTTGCTTTAGCCGCTGCGGTAGTCTCAGACCAGACATCAAGCGGCGCAGCACCGGTGATCGTGAAACCGCTCAGGTCGGGCGTCAGGATCGCGAGGCGACGCGCCGAGGGTGAGGCCGATCGCAGGAATTCGAGCCGCTTGTGCACCATCTCGAGGCCCGCGTAGAGCGTCACCCCCGTGCAGTTGCGGCCGGGTCTGGCATACGAATCGATCAGCCCGCAGTCGATCGGCAGGTAGGCCCAGCGGAAGACGATCGGCACTGTGCGGGTGGCCCGTGCGGCCGCCGCCGAGGCGTCGGGCCCGTCGGTGATCAGCAGTTCGGCGCCTTGGCGACGCAGCAAATCGTCGAGTAGGTCCGGCATCCGCTCTGCGCGCCAGCCTGCGTAGCGGCGCTCGATCAGCAGGTTCTCGCCGACGGCCCACCCAAGACGCGCCCAGAATTCCTTCACTCCGGACGGCAGCGTGCCGGGGTCGGGCACGGGATAGAGCACTCCGATGCGCCGCGCCGCGGCCCGCGCGGAGTCTATGAACCATGGTGCTGCCAACGCGGCGGCACTCTGCACTACGACGCGGCGCTTCATTCGATCACCTCATTCCACGCGCGGCCGCACTGGTGGCGAAATCGTCGGGTCGAGGTCACGTGCGAAGCGATTGAACTCGAACCTGCTCGGATCGCGAACGCTACTTTCCCCCAGGCACGCAAGCGTTGCGCCTGAGAACACCCGCCGTGCGGTGACGCGAATGCTCTTAGCCATCGGTTCGTTCCGACCAGCGGATTGCAACACTTGCCGAGTCGAGCGACCAGGGGTGCGCTGTTCACTATTGAACAGCAGCCTGTCTACTAGTCCATCGGTGCCCTCGGCACTGAACGGCCGCTTGCGGCGACTAGGGCCAATGTCTTCATCTGGCCGAGGGCTGCCCGCGAGGTGACGTTGCCCGGTGACGGCTTCCCCTCACATTGCCGACCTTGAGTCAGCAAGGTCAGGTGTGCGCCCCATAGCTGTCGACCAGCGTCACGAGGCGAATACCGGCACGCGACCCTGATCGGACGAAGCCGGTGAGAAATTTGCCACCCGACAGAAGTCACTCAGCGACGCGGCAACGCACAAATGATCAGCCCGCCTACGGAGCGAACCGAGGGCGGGCTGTTGGTCAACCTGCGGCAGCGTAGAAGGTGCTGACGGACCACTAGAGTCGATGCGGAGATCCCGCAGCCTTGCGTGTCGCGTTGACAAGGTCAGCTTAGTCCTGTTTGCTCGCAATGGTGATAGCTTTACACAGGGGCTCCAATGTGAATTGCCCCTTGCCGCTCAAGGCTGCCCTTGACCGGCCAGGTCCTCGCCTCGAAAGACAGCTTCACGGCGCGGTTTCGAACTCACGTCGACCACTCGCAGTTGTGGGGTTTGGTTTTCAGTCCGTTGACTAAGTGGTCTAGACCATTTAGTCTATACAGCACTTGACTTCGGCCCCTCGCTTGTGAAAGGTAGACACCGTGACGAGTAAAACATTCGGAATCGGCATCTTGCGGTCGGTCTTTGAACTCTTCGGGATTGTCTTGGTGCGTTTCCGTCCCGCGCAGAGAATCTGGGGTGCATGGCTCGTAGCCGTGAACGCGGCGTCCTTTCTGTTCATCCAGCATATAGAGGCACAAGTCACTCTCGGCGCCGTCGGCGTGGCCGTGCTCGCTCAAGCGCTGATCTACCAGCGCAGGCGCTTCATTCGGCTGCTCGGAGTGGCTCACGTTCTGTGGATCCCCATGCTGACGTGGATAGCGCTGCGCCTTGACACGCTGCCAAAGGGGGAGTCCGCGTTCCATGTTTGGCTCATCACGCTCATCGCCACCAACACAGTCTCTTTGGCAATCGATGCCTGGGATGCAACGCGCTTCGTCCTTGGCGAACGTCGGCCTTACTACGTGTGGTGACGATTGGGAACGCAACGAACGATTCGCGGGCGCTCTGACCACCGAACTCCGAAGGCCGCATGGACACCCGCGAGAAGCTCGTCCGCGTCGC
>Ga0326726_10006472_pt1 | contig 10540 bp, 9 predicted proteins | sample MHFenrmetagenome_2_FD_207603 | JGI IMG/M metagenome (GOLD analysis project Ga0326726, IMG submission 207603) | Lab enriched peat soil microbial communities from Michigan Hollow, Ithaca, NY, United States - MHF15MN | ecosystem: Environmental > Terrestrial > Soil > Wetlands > Peat | place: USA... | reverse complement strand
GCGATCAACTCCGGCGGAATCGGGTTCCTTTGCGAGGTGGAATCAAAGTATGCGTTGGAGGGTTTAAAGCAAATCATCGCTGGAAAGTATAATGTTGAGGAACGAGCGAAATTAAAAATCATCCTGGACGGGAAACGACTGCCTGATGCGACCAATGAGGTGACCATCCAAACAGCACGGATAGCAAAGATACTCTACCTGAAATTATTTGTGGATGATGAGCTGATTGAATCCATGGGGGCAGATGGCGTCATTATCGCAACACCGACCGGTTCGACGAGTTATTCGTTAAGTGTCGGCGGCCCAATCATGGATCCCACGGTGAATGCGATGATCATCGCCCCGCTTGCTGCATTTAAACTTTCTGCGAGACCCTGGATTGTTCCCCTTGATCGAAAGGTAGAAGTGCATTTGCTTCCAAAAAGCAAGGAGACGAACCTGGTGATTGACGGCCGGTTTCAAACACCAATCACCCAGGAGAGCAATATTAGTGTGACTGGATCGGAGAAGAAAGCACGTTTCATCCGGTTTGGCGAAAGCTTTTATCAGATGGTACGTTTAAAACTCATGAGATAATCTATGGGACTTTTTCGACGAAAAACAACACAGCTTCCAATATATCCTTGGAAGATAACAAGAAAATGCCTGGAGCTGATTTTTGAAAGTTCAAAATCGAATTATCCGCAAGAGTTCGGCGCGCTTCTTCGTGTAGACCGGGTTGACAAAAAAACGATTATCGAGGTAGTACTCCTCCCAGGCACAATCTCTGGTGATTCTCATGCGATTTTTCATTTGCATATGCTTCCCATTGACTATAGTATCGTCGGCACCGTACATTCCCATCCGTCCTCCATAGCACGACCGTCTGAAGCTGATTTAGATTTGTTTAATCATTTTGGTAAAATCCATATCATCGTCGGGGTGTCCGCTTATGGAGATGTGTCGTGGAAGGCATACGATTATGCAGGTCGTGAAGTAACTATTGATATTATTTAAAAAAGATTTTTATATCCACGGATAACTACCATTCCTGAGCGAGATGGCAAACGTCCCACCGAATATTGAATCTTTATTTGTAGCGGCCCTCGCGCCAATTCTCGGTGTTGTAGCATTCTGGTTTCTCCAGATGTTCTTCATCGAAATTCAAAAACGGATGCTATCAAGATTACGACATCGTCATGAGGCGTTCTGTCGATTTACCAATTACATTGGCATCTTGTTTCAAACGATTTGTCAGGCGCTTGGGTATACGGTTACGAGAAGCGGGATCGCTGCTTTTCAAGTGACCGTGAACTACGGGAAGGTTGAGCCGAAGAAAGAAAAAAAAGGGATCTTTGAATGGGTCGCTCGCTCATTTCTCCTCTTTGGTCCCTTTTTTATTCCTGCTGGGCTTGTCTTACTTGTCAGTTATTTTGTCATCGGAAAAGGGTTTATATTCCCAACGCTTGTCCAGTACACTTTTGTAGAATCATTGACTGGTTTTTGGGTCAGCCTGTCTACATTCGCAATTGACTTCGTAGACTTCCTGATCAACATAGACCTGTTCAACCCACTTCATGTTGGATTTGTGTTTGTGTTGTTGTTTTTTGGATTGGGGATACGACCGAGTTATATTGGTCAGGAACGAAAAGAAAAAATCGACATATTCCATGATCTGAGGCATATTAAGGATCATCTGGTGGAAAAACCACTGTATATCCTTGCGATTATCCTTATTTTATACGTGTTCTATGTCTTGTCGTTGTTTCTCAATCCGGTGTTGTATGTCGGGTTGTTTACCGTTTTAGGATGGATGTCGCTGACTGCGATCATCGCAATACTTCTTACATTTCCTGTGCTCCTCCTGATAAAGGCAACCGATGAAATCCGCCCTAATTGGAAATTAATTCCTTTCGCGACCGTGGTTGTTTCCTATGTTCTCGCTCGGGTGTATTTCATCTATTATCCTACGAAACAAGTTGAACGTATGTCTCTTCTGGTGATGCTGGTATCGACGATTCTCATGACCATTATCTTGATAAAATATATGAGGACCAATAGATTTAAAACTGCGACAAAGATGAAGCATATGAGGGTTGCGGATGGTAAAAAAAGAACTCCTAAAAAATGAGCAGATCGAACGAATGCTCTCGCCTCATCCTTTATCGTTTATGAAATTACAGGCTCTCTGCATTTTTGTCATCATTTGGGGAATCTTGGTTTGGTGGTTGACGAAATTCTCTGAGTATGCAAGTATGTTTTCTGGAAACATCTGGTACCCTCTGATTCTTTGGGGACTTGTTCTGCTTCTCATTGGTGTTGTCGCCTCGCTTGTTGCTATTCAATGGACTATCTTTTTCCTATATCTTTTTGTCTTTGCTGGCGCTGTCGGGTTGATCTTCTGGCAGCATTGGGAAAAGGACATCCCTCTGTTCATCTTCCTCTATTCGATTGCGGTCTCCATTGTTGGTTTTTTGATCGTCGAACTCTATCGCCGTTCACATAAATATTTCATCACGAACCTGCGTATTATTTTCAAAGGTGGTATCTTTACGAAACGGGAACGGACGATCAGGTACGATAAGATCGCTGATATTGATGCGAAACAAGGAGTCCTGGGTCAGATTTTTGGGTTTGGGACGATTATTCCAGTGAGTGAATCAGGTTTTGGGTTGGGAAGTGATAAGACCATGGCGGCTGGTGGTGTGGAAGTTGGGACGAAGAAAGCCCGGTTATTTGGTTTTGCTGGTGGTGGGAAAGAAGTTCAAACACCGATTGCACGGAGTTATTACGAACTACATGGTGTGTATCCGTATAAGGATGTGAAACACCTTGTTGAAGATTTAGTACAATCCCATGTCCCCACACAATATCAGAAAGAACAAGTAGAGTTTGAGAAACAACAGGTGGACATTCAAACGCAGATGAGGGATCTCCTTCATAAACAGATAAATGAAAAACCAAGGAGGAAGGCAGGGAGACAACCGGATGAAGAGGAAGAACCTGAGGAAGAAGAAGTTGACGAAGAAAAAGTGACCAAGAAAAAAAAGGTCGTACCTGAGGAAACGTTTCAACCAGAGCAGGTTGATATTCAGCAGCAGATGAAGGAATTGTTGAAAAAACAAAAGACCGCGAGAGTGACTCAATCGGAAGAAGAAGTTGAAGAAGAGGAAACAGAGGAAGCGGAGAAGGACGAAGAGGAAGAAAAGGAAAACAAGTAACCCAGGGATATCTTTATTAAATAAAATTTATTTATGGATGACTAATGGTACCAAAAAGAGTTTTTTTTACGAAAGGTGTCGGGAGGCATAAACACGAGCTGCAATCCTTTGAGCTTGCGTTGCGTGACGCAGATATCGAACAATGCAACCTTGTATATGTCTCAAGCATTATCCCACCGCATTGTACGATTATCCCAAAGGACAGGGGTGAAAAAGAACTCAATGCTGGTGAAATCACCTACGTCGTCATGTCGAGGAATTCGACGAATGAGCCGAACCGGCTTATCGGGGCGGCGGTCGGCATCGCGGTTCCGAAGGATCGATCGCACTACGGGTACATCTCCGAGCATCATGCGTTTGGTACTACGGGGAAGAAACTTGAGGATTACACAGAGGATCTTGCAGCAACCATGCTTGCGACCACTCTTGGTTTAGAATTCGATCCGGACAAAGCATGGGATAAACGGAAGCAGGAGTACAAGATGAGCAGACAGATTGTCCGCACCCAAAGCATCGCACAGACCGCCGAGGGTGACAAAAACGGGTTGTGGACCACGGTGATCGCTGCCGCGGTGTTCATGGAAAACGATCAATAACAATATCGCCATTCATTCTTTTTCCATCTCGGTTTCTGATAACATGATGTGCCGAGGATTACTTATTCTATCTCTGATATAATCAACGCATACTGCGCAATCCCGCCTAACTTCTTCACACCGAAATCGAAATATTCGTTGATCCACCATGATGCTTTCTCAGGGAATGGCGATGAGAAATTCACTGGATAAATATCATAGGATACAATGTTTGCATCGTTATGTTCTAAGGCAGTAGGTGCAGGGTTCGCGACATTCTGAAACGGGTCGCTTAAAGCAATAGAGCCGTTTGGATTGATTCCTGCGACAGCCACATAATGACCGAGAAACGTCTGAAAGACGACCGCATCTGAATTGTAAAGAAGAAGATTGAGAATGACTCCGCTGTTGTTCTGTAATCTGCTCACGATCAGTGAAAAATCAGGTTTCCAGATTCCTTCAACCCTATAATGATCTTGTAGCCCAGCATCTTGAATCCATTGTTTTGCTCCTTCCTCAAAATATTTCGCCAATGTTCCTGCAGAACCACGGACTAAGGGATGTCGACAGAAATTGGTGTTACAGTACCAGGCGAGTGTCTCAATAAGTTCTTTAGCTCCACGTCCCTGTCTCCATCGTGTCTGCATATCGTTGACATTATTGAAATTATGATCATCGGTTTCTGGCCCAGGCGTCGGAGACCCCGGTGCACCGTAATTCCTCACTAAAGGATAGATATCAACCCCATCTCCAGGGTATCCATTGGGGTCTTCGTATTTTGAATCAAACCACCAGAAAATATCAGCTAAACATGTTGGAGCGCAAAATGACCATAAGCCTCCGATAAAACGCCAGATGCCTTGTCTGGCTTTCCAGTTATCTTGTTTTTGGTCAAAATCAGGAAGACCTCGTGGTGCGTAGTTCGAATACGCAGGAAGATAGTGCCATCCATCTTCGTGTAGAGGAACAACTGTTTTATGATATGAAACGGAACTAACGAAAGAAACAGAACACGCAGAAAGAAAAAATGCTATGAGAAGTAATGCTGAGCAAATTCTCTTTTTTTTCATTTTCCTCTGATATATATTCTATAACGGATTCCATTATTTATAATTTTCATTACCAATAATAGTCTGTCACTGGTTGCACAAGAGTATGGTAAAAAGGCTTTATATGTCGGTTCGTAATAACCCTCCCTTATGAAAGGAGAGCTGTCAATGACGCAGGAGTTTGTAAAGTGGTTTGAAGATCTCACCATCAATGATGTTCCTTCTGTTGGTGGGAAAAACGCCTCCCTAGGTGAAATGATTCAGAACCTCGGTAAGAAAGGGGTTCGAGTACCCTCAGGGTTTGCAATTACAGCATATGCCTATAAATATATGATTGAGAAAGCAGGCATTGATGTGAAAATAAAAGAGATTCTTAAAGACCTTGACACCCGTGATGTGACGAATATTGCCGCACGAGGTCAAAAGATACGGGATCTTATTAAAACCACCCCCATACCTCCCGAGCTTGAAGAGGACATCAGACGACATTACCGGGAGATGGAGTTCCGCTATGCAGAAGATGTCGATGTCGCGGTGCGAAGCAGTGCAACAGCAGAAGATCTGCCTGATGCCAGTTTCGCAGGTCAGCAAGAAACATATCTGAACGTCCGCGGGGAAGATGATCTTATCGAGAAAGTACGGGATTGTTTTGCATCATTATTCACGAATCGTGCGATCTCCTATCGTGTGGATAAGGGGTTTGACCATTTCTCGGTGTACCTGTCTGTCGGTGTCCAGAAAATGGTCCGCTCAGACCTTGCCTGTTCCGGCGTCATGTTCTCCATTGATACGGAAAGTGGGTTTACCAATGCGGTGTACATCACAGGTGCCTATGGTCTTGGTGAAAACGTTGTGCAAGGAGCTGTCAATCCGGATCAATTCTATGTTTTCAAACCAACGTTGATGAAAGGATTCAAACCGATACTGGAAAAGAAACTAGGGTCAAAAGAAAAACGTCTCATTTATGGAACAACAGGGACCAAGCAAACCAAGGTGAGCGCGGAAGATAAAGCGAAATTCGTTATCAATGATGAAGAACTTTTAACACTTGCTCAATGGGCTTGCATCATCGAGGATCATTACAAGAAACCTATGGATATCGAATGGGCAAAAGACGGACAAACCAAAGAGCTGTTCATTGTCCAAGCACGTCCAGAGACAGTACACTCACAAAAAGACATGGCGACCATGAAGACCTATGTGCTCGATGAAAAAGGAAAACTGCTTGTCGAAGGAGAAGCAGTCGGAAGTAAGATTGGCCAAGGCGATGTCAACGTCATCGATAGCGCTAAAGACATCAGTCAATTCAAAAAAGGCCAAGTCCTGGTTACGGACATGACAGATCCTGATTGGGAACCGATTATGAAAATCGCGGGTGCGATCGTCACCAACCGTGGTGGACGAACCTGCCATGCTGCGATTATCTCAAGGGAGCTGGGAATCCCCTGTGTGATTGGCACAGGAACCGGCACTTTAGTGATTAAAAAAGGTTCACATATCACCATAGACTGCTCTGAAGGAGTCGGGAGAATCTACGAGGGGTTATTGAAATTCCATGTCGATGAGATAAAACTAGACCAGCTCCCATCAACCAAAACACAGATCATGATGAACGTCGGGCAACCTGAACTAGCGTTCCAACAAGGACAAATCCCAAATAACGGTGTTGGTCTTGCGCGAGAGGAATTCATCATTAACTCGCACATCGGCATTCATCCATTAGCATTACTGAATTATGACACGTTAAAAAAGAAGGCCTCAACGGATAAAAAGATCGCTGAGGTCATTAAAAAAATCGATGAACGTAGCGTCGGCTATGAGAACAAAGTCGAGTTCTTTATCGATACGTTAGCTCGAGGGATTGCGAAGATAGCGGCAGGATTCTACCCGTATGATGTGATTGTGCGGATGTCTGATTTTAAGACAAACGAGTACGCGAACCTCATCGGCGGGTATCTGTACGAACCTGAGGAGCATAATCCGATGATCGGCTGGCGAGGAGCCTCTCGATATTACGATGAAACCTACAAACCAGCCTTCGGACTTGAATGTATTGCGCTGAAGAAAGCACGTAACGACATGGGACTGACCAACATCAAACCCATGATCCCGTTCTGCCGGACGCCTGAAGAAGGACGAAAGGTCATAGAAGTCATGAAAGAATACGGCCTGAAACAAGGAGAAAATGGGCTTGAAGTCTACGTTATGTGCGAAATCCCTTCGAATGTCATTGTCGCAGATCAATTCTCAGAAATCTTCGATGGTTTTAGCATCGGATCGAATGATTTGACACAGCTCACCCTTGGCTTGGATCGGGATTCAGACCTAGTAGCACATATCTTCGATGAGCGGAACGATGCGGTCAAACGACTCGTTTCACAAGTAATTACCGTTGCGCACAACCATCATCCACGCAGAAAAGTCGGCATTTGCGGGCAAGCACCCTCCGATTTCCCTGAGTTTGCCGAGTTCCTTGTGGAATGCGGTATCGATAGCATCTCCCTAAATCCAGATACGGTCATCAAAACAAGATTGAAAATCGCTGAGACAGAGCGACGGCTCGGGAGATGATCCTCTCCTTTTTTTCTTTTCTTTTTATGAAAGCGATAATCTGATGAGTAAGATAGGATATACTTGGTTGACTGACCTATGAATATCGTTCCGCTTGTTTCTTTAAAAAATACAAAACTGTTTGATGGGAAAGACGGGAATGGTTTCTCACTACTAGATATATCGACCAGAGTGGAAAAAGATTCTTTGCTGTACGTACTCGATCTGGATGGTATCGAGCGTAATAACCCGAATCTGGACCTGTACCAGAGGCTTGCAGAACACTGTACCCTTTGGATCGATAATGGGCCTCGGCGGATTGATGACGTGATGGATACCATCATGGCGGGTGCTACGAACATCACCTTACGAGAAGATCTCTGGCCAGCTCTTGACATGGCTGGTGTGCAGGATCTAACCGATGACGAAATCTATCTTGATATGAGTAGACAACACCAGGAGCAGAAGATGCTTCAGCATTCCTACGGCGGTGATATCGGAATTATTCTCTTCAATGAAGAGACATTGTACGGGAGTTTTTCAAGGGAGAAAACGTTCAATCAAAAGATATATCTCTACGCTGGCTCGCTTGAGAAAATTCATCTCTGGACGGAACAAGGAATCACCGGTATCATCATCGATCTGAATGAAAAACAAGGAGTGGCCTGATGGACATTGAGGCGAAAATCATTCTCGCGTTTCTTTTTAACCGGAGTGGAAAAACCATGTTGCCAGAAGCAGAGCTGTATTTACCGCTCTCCATGGAATTAGGCTGGTTTTCTACCAAAGAATCACAACAGTTCGTGAAATATGCGATGAAAAAAGAACTGCTCATGAAAAAAGATGGGATGTTATCCCCCAATTTTACGCTTGAAAAAATCAAAATACCTGTTGGTTTTACTCCCACGAAAAAGACTTTTAGCGAAACAACAGATCAACAAAAAGAAGAAGACATCATTGAGGAGATTGTCTCACATATTTATGCACAAACCCATCAGGATAGAACAGAGATACATGATGAGATAAAAAAAGAGGAAAAAGAAAAAAATCTGCTCGCTGAAGTCGCCGTATTGTACGTCGCAAGAAAACATCGTGTCGATATCTCTGATTGGTACGATCGTGTAGAAAATTCAATTGTTAAAGGAAATAAAGAATGATAGGGATCAGTAATATCCCCATGCAATGGCTTCGTCGTACACCCCAGCAGATCGGTAAGAACCCGATGCTGGTTGCTGCAAGTAATACGACCAAACCAAGAATCCCTGTGAAAAGAACAACAAGAGTAAAAACGAAGATAAGGGTAAACACAACAAGTTTTTGATAGGGAATCTTATGGAATTTTTTTGCAAAAAGTTTTCCTAGGTACAGTGTCAGAAAATACGAAAGAACCCCACTTAACAATAAAAACATTAAGAGATATATCAACCCTACAGGCATGGTAAGAGACTGCCATGGTTCAATTGCTATCAAATCCCGAATTACAAGCATGACGCCACTGCGTGCCCGCAGGATAATAAACAACACCACGGTGACTGAGAAGGTTGCCGCGGTGTTCACAGCGGAAAGGGTAACGATGGTTTGCTCCTGACTTGTTTTTTGTCGTGCGTTCATCGCAAGCACGGTCCCTGTTGCTGTGGTCAGGCCAGGTATGAGTGAGACGAAGATACCAGCAATACTGCCGGTAAGTATAGAAACGATTGAGGATTTTTTCTCGATTCTATTCTGAATAAGAGGCTGTATCTTCTGTTCGGGGATGGCTGGTTTGGTGAATAATGAGTTAAGAAGAGTAGGTACTCCAAATAATCCTGCGAGCGCGGGAAACAAAACAGGAGCAGGTAACCCAAGAGGCGACGTAAGATAAAAATCAAAGATAAGGATGCCGAAGATTCCGGAAAGAACAAAAACAAAAGCAGCAAATAATATCCCAAGAATCGTAGGCAGTCTGCCTGAATTACCAAAATCGGTGACCCGTGTTTTTTCTGTTGTGATCATGAGGATGACGATCGCGAGGAGCACCCAGACCATCACCTCTCGTATTATGGTGTACAGCGAGAGCGGGGGGCCAATGATGAATCGAAGAGGATAGAGAAATGCAAGGCAGACAAGAATCGCACCGTAACTTCCCAGGGCAGCAAGTGCGACTGCCTTGTAGCCTTCTCCTTTTAGGAGGAGACTATGGGCAGGAAGAACAGACAGTGCGGTTTCTTCTTCGGGCGCTCCGATAACAGTAGTTGCTAAGGTAAAAAAATGAGAAGGAACGGAGCACCAACAGGAGGAAAATATGAAAAAGGACCCTAATCATTTTAACGTGTTATTTAATCGGAAAATGAGAAGGAAATGATTTTATCCAATAATTAGAGGGTTAAAAGTGGGTTTGCACCCAATATTGCATAAAAATAAATACATGATATGCATTAGCATTACATAAGGAGGAATTAGAAAAATGAAAATAAAAATAATAAGTCTATTTATTTGTGCACTCTTTCTAACAAGTATTTCTGCAGGATTAACAACTGCAAAAAATCTTGTAAGTATTGATACGAGTGTCGCAAACTCTAATGTTGATTTGAGAGGTGATCGTGATTTAATAAAAATCACTAATGAGACTACAAATTGTGACATAGATAATTATTTTGTAGTATATCCAGATACTGCTTATCTTTACATATATAATATAAAAACAGGAGAGACAGATAATGTTTATGTGGGAGGAAATATAGTCTATCCTAAAATCTCAGAAAATAGAGTTGTATATTATGATTTTGTATATATGGGTTTTAAAATGTATAATATAAACACTGGTGAAAAAACAGATTTGATTGTTACGAATTGGTCAGGCGGCGGTTCAGATAACTTTCAGTTCTTCGGCGATTATATAGTTTATGAAAGCACTGATTCAGATTTTTATGGCACCGAAATTTTTCTTTATAATATTGCTACCAATGAAAATATTCAGTTAACAAATACTCCTGGTGAAGCTTTTCCACAAAATCCATGCATATATCAAAATATCATTGCCTGGCAACTGAACGAAGGTCCCCTGAGTGATATTGTTATGTATAATATAGATAGTCAAAATTACACAAGAGTAACAAATACTTCCCAGTTTGAATCGGAAACTTATCCTTCAATTTATGAAAATAATATCGTATATAGCTATCTCTAT
>Ga0326726_10006471_pt1 | contig 10540 bp, 6 predicted proteins | sample MHFenrmetagenome_2_FD_207603 | JGI IMG/M metagenome (GOLD analysis project Ga0326726, IMG submission 207603) | Lab enriched peat soil microbial communities from Michigan Hollow, Ithaca, NY, United States - MHF15MN | ecosystem: Environmental > Terrestrial > Soil > Wetlands > Peat | place: USA... | reverse complement strand
ACTACGTGTTCCGCTCCATCGGCTACGACTACCTCGGCCGCAAGGACTTCGTGCACGTCAAGGCGGTCGACGAGGTGCCCGAGGTCGTGACCAAGAACGGCAACGGCACCCATGCCCGCGAGCATGAGCCCGAGCTCGCCGTCCACGCCGTCGCCTCCCACGCCGACGAACAGCACGCCGCCCTCCAGAGCCAGGTCATGCAGGCCAGGGTCCAGGGCTACACCGGCGAGCAGTGCGAGAACTGCGGCTCGATGAGGGTCAAGCAGAACGGTACCTGCAAGGTGTGCGACGACTGCGGCATGACCACCGGCTGCTCGTAAATGTTGATAATTGAATACTAAACTCCGAGGCCTTCTCGGAGTTTAGTATTTTAAATGGAGTGGAAACTTGGAGCTCCGTTCTAATAGATTTTCAGAAGATTTCTGACGGAAATCTGTGATGTGCATGAAGACATTAACCCCGGGCGCAAAGCCGGGGTTCTTTATTTAAAGGGTATTGCTCAAGTGGCGGAAGCTCTATGGCCACCAAGTCATTGGCAAGGAGTTCCGGGGCGACTTGTCAACGGAATCGGTCATAAGCTTTCCGATCAGCGAGTCTCAAGACGCGGGCGCGTCCAACTCCACATAAAAAAACCTCGATAGAGGTATTGTGTATATGCACAAAGATGAACTTTTACGTTATCTTTGTAACCACAGCAATTGCGATACGGAAATCCAACACACCGAATCTCCCATGGTAAACGAAGGGTTCTGGGAATGGAACCTGGTTTCAGATAAGCTTTATCTTAGTGTTTTTTGCCGGGAATTTACCGGCTACACCACCGATGATACATCATTCGACACGAACTTTCTGAAATCGATCATACTCCCGGACGATCAGCAGGAATTTTTCGACGCTGTCCGATTCCGTTCTAAAGACACACCTGATGTTTCGTCGATCGGTTTCCGACTTTTGACCAGGGATGGGATTGTCCGATGGGCTGAATGCAGCTTCAGCGTTGTCGAATTCGACGAAAACGGCAACGCCACAAGAGTTATGGGCCGTCTGGTCGACACTACTGAGCGCAGGCAGACGAAAAAGCAGCTGCATAACCTCAATCGCGCCCTTCTGGCAATCAGCAGCTGCAACCATGCGCTTCTCCGGGCAAACAACGAAGTGCAGTTGCTGAATGATATCTGCCAGATAATCGTCGAAGTCGGTGGCTACCGCATGGCCTGGGTGGGCTACGCGCAGGACGACCCTGAAAAGTCGGTCCTGCCCATAGCGCAGGCCGGTTTCGTCGATGGGTACCTCGACGTGATCAACATATCCTGGGACGACGTGGACCGGGGGCGAGGCCCGACGGGCACCACGATACGAACCGGCACTCTCAGCCTTGTCTACAACATACAGCAGTCGAACATCGTCGATTTATGGAAACCGGCTGCAGAAAAACGCGGCTATGCATCTATTCTCAGTCTTCCCCTTAAAAACGACCAGAAGGTATTCGGTGCCCTGACCATCTATTCCACTACGCCGGAAATCTTCAAAGCCGAATAGATCAATCTCCTGTCATCCCTGACCGACAACCTGGCCTATGGTATTTCTATGCTGCAGAGCCGCAAATCAAAAGGGGAGGCCGAAGAAGCCTTGCGGCAGAGCGAGGCCCGTTATCGTAGCCTGTTCGAGAACCAGTACACGGTCATGTTGATCATCGATCCCGAGGACGGCTCGATCATCGATGCCAATCCGGCGGCGGTAGATTTCTACGGCTGGACGAAAGACGAACTGCAAAGCATGAACGTCCAGCAGATCAACATGCTGCCGGATGACAAAGTCCAGGCTGAAATGCAGTGTGCCCGAAACCGAACTTGCAACCTTTTCTCGTTCCAGCATCGGCTTGCCGATGGCACCATCCGGTATGTCGAAGTCACGAGCGGTCCGATAGTCGCCGATGGAAAAACCTTGCTCTACTCGATCGTCAACGACGTGACCGAGCGCAAGCAGCTCAAGGAGATCGCCGCCGAGAACTTCAATCGGATGCAGTACATCATGGCCTCGACCAACGCCGCCCTCTGGGAAACGGGCTTGACCGCCGATACCACCTTCTGGTCAGAAGGGATATGGGATCTGTACAGCCTTGAACCTGAAAGCTGCGAACCCTGTTTTGAAAACTGGCTGAAAACGGCGATTCCGGAAGACCGAGAAGCTCTGCGAGAACTTGCAGAGCATGCCATCAACAACAAATCGGAGTTCAACGGAGTCTGGCGGGTGCGGAAGCCGGACGGCTTGATCCGCTGGCTGATGTCAAGAGGCACCCCATCCTTTAAACCGGACGGTTCGATCGATAGATTTGTCGGCATAGTCATCGACATCACCGACCGAAAAAAGGAGGAAGAGGAAAAGAGGCAAATCGAAGCGCATCTCATGAAGGCCCAGAGACTTGAAACGATCGGGACCTTTGCCGGCGGAATAGCGCACGATTTCAACAATATCCTCACTCCCATCCTCGGCTATGCAGAAATGGGGATGATAAAACTGCCGGACGAAAATCCGCTCCACAAGTATTTCACGGAGATCATGCTGGCTGCCGAACGTGCGCAGAACCTTGTTTCGCAGATTCTGCTTTTCGTCAAGTCACAGGAAAGCGAACACTCTATCGTGAGCATGAAGGCCATCGTCGTTGAAGCATTGAAACTTCTGCGTCCCTCGATACCCACGACCATCTCAATCGAACAGCGCCTCGACCCTTCCTGCCGGAACATCCTTGCCGATCCGTCGAAGATTCATCAGGTCATCGTCAACCTCTGCACCAATGCTTACCAGGCAATGGAAACATCGGGAGGAACCATGGTCATAGCGCTCAATGAGGTCGTGCCTGACAGGAACCTCTTGAACAACTTCCCGGAACTGCAGGAACAGCCCTATGCGAAGCTCACCATCTCCGATACCGGGTGCGGCATCGACCAGCAGACCATAAGCCACATCTTCGAGCCGTTTTTCACCACAAAGCCGGTCAACAAAGGGACCGGGCTCGGGCTTTCGGTAGTACACGGCATCGTAACCGGGTACAAAGGCGCGATCATCGTTGAAAGCCCTCCAGGACAAGGAAGCATATTCCAGATATTCCTCCCGGTTATCGACCAGAAGGTTTCCGAGAAGCAACTGGAAAAAGGCGTCACGGTCGGCGATGCTAGAATCCTCCTCGTCGACGACGAACAGGCGACAACGAGGATGATGACCCAGATATTGACGGAGCGTGGCTACCGGGTAAAGGCGATGAATTCTCCAAGTAAGGCGGTCGAGCTTTTCCGGCAGACACCTGAAGCGTTCGATCTGGTCATTACCGACCTGACGATGCCGGAGATGACAGGGATCAAAGTTGCCTATGAAATCCGTGCATGCAGACCCGAACTGCCGGTAATCCTGATGACGGGGTACGGGAAGGATCTCGACAGCGCCGAAACTCTGGAAAAATATGGCATCAACCAGCTGCTGAAAAAGCCGGTCAGGATCGAAACGCTTGTTTCAGCCATAAATGAAGTAAATCCTTGCAATTGACTAATGAGAAACAACCACATAATCGTCGCATCATGAATACGCTCATCATCGAAGATGATATTACGGTCAGGAATTTTATTGTTACCACCCTTGAAGAGGCAGGCCATACGGTCCTGGAAGCGGAAAACGGTCTGAAAGGCATGGAGCTCCTTCGAAAGCATACAGATACAGATTTGGTCATTACCGATATCATTATGCCGGAAAAAGAGGGAATTGAAACGATAAGGGATATCAGGAAACAATATCCTGCAATGACAATTATTGCAATTTCCGGCGGAGGAAAGCTCGGACCTGAAAATTACCTTGAGCTTGCAGAAACTCTTGGTGCCAACACAACCCTTAAAAAGCCATTCAAGGGGTCAGCACTTCTCAATACCATAGCGATGCTTCAAAATCTTTGACCGAATCAGATATACAGGTCTGTTGGATTATCGATTGTTGATGGAAATCGATAATGCGAGGGTTCTCTGGAATGGCGAGTTTGTAAAAAAGACACCAGGATACCCTTAGCCGTGTTGAGGTTGGGAAGCCTAAGGGCTCCGTTGCCTGCACTCAGAAAGAAATTAGCTGTAACGTTCGTCGAGGAGTATGGGAGACTCCTGCCGAAACGGCCCGTTAGCTTGGCGTTACAACCAATGCGGTTGCTAAGATGCTCAGGACCCGTTTGTGGAAAATTTGATGTTATTGCGCTTACTGTACAACGTCCCCAAGTTTTCCTCCCGTTAGCTTGGCGTTACAACCAATGCGGTTGCTAAGATGCTCAGGACCCGTTTGTGGAAAATTTGATGTTATTGCGCTTACTATACAACGTCCCCAAGTTTTCCTCTGTTACGAACCTTACGATTTTGACTGGTTTTTGGTGTTCTCCGATCCTGCTGCGTCACAGATGCGCTTCATCGCTTATGACTTCATCGATTGCTTGTGATAGCTTGTTAAGCTTGACCGGTTTTTTCAGCACTTTACGGAGTCCATAGCGGCTGAGCGACTCATGGTTATCGATGGTTTTGCCATATCCGGTTATCAGTATCATCTTGAGCTGCGGATTCAGCTCATGCAGCTTGCGCGCCATTTCAATTCCGGTCATCTCCGGCATGGTGAGATCGGTGATAACCAAGTCAAAGAGCTCCGGATCCTTGCGGAATTCGGCAAGCACCTCGACGGGCGAATTCATGGTAATGATGTTGAATCCAAGATGATCCATCATTACGCGCATAACCTCTCCAGCAGCCAGCTCATCATCGACAAAAAGCACACGCGTGTCTCTCTTTTTGTCAACAGGAGTGAGCTCGGGTTGCTCTATCAGTACTTCGTCATCAATGACCGGGAGGTAGAGCCTGAACGTACTGCCTTTTCCAGGTTCACTCTCGACGGTAATATCGCCGTTGAACCTGGTTACGATGCCGTGAACCACCGATAGTCCGAGTCCCGTGCCTGTGTTGACGGGTTTGGTAGTAAAGAAGGGCTCGAAAATTCTTTCCATGGTGGCCTTTTCCATGCCGTGGCCGGTATCTGAGATGCTGAGTTGCACGTAGCGTTTCGCAACCAGGCTCGGGAGTTCGCCGGACGGTGCCACCTCACGAAGCCCGATGGTGATGTTGCCTTCGGACTCGTTCATGGCCTGGAAGGCATTCGTGCAAAGATTCATGACAACCTGATGCAACTGCGTTGGATCGACCAGTACATTGCCGCACTCCTCGAAAAAGGTATCGATGGAGATAGTTGACGGTATAGTGGGGCGCAACAATTTCAGCGCCTCCTTGACGATGGAGCGCACTGAAACCACAATAGGCTGGAACTTATCCGATCGGCTGAAGGTCAGAATCTGTGAAACGAGACGCTGCGCCCGTTCCGCAGCCAGTATGATCTGTGCGAAGAAATCATGCGCTTTGCTTTCTTCCGGCATCAGAACGATACCCATTTCCGAATAGCCAAGGATCGGAGTGAGAATGTTGTTGAAATCATGTGCGATGCCGCCAGCAAGCGTGCCGATGGTTTCAAGGCGCTGGGTTTTCAGCAGGTTTTCATCGATCTGTTTTTTTTCCTCCTGTGCCTTTATCCTATCGGTAACGTCAAAGAGGATGCCATCGATACCAGTAAAACGGCCATCATCCGAAAAGATCGAAGTGCTACGGTTTTCGATCCATATGACCTCAGTTTCCGGAAGCGCGATCCTGAACAAATTCGTCGTCGATTTCTGGCAAAGGTGTAGTTCTTTTATGAGATCGGTAACAAGCTGGAGGTCCTCAGGATGGATGAATGGCATGGCATCGTTGAGAGAGTGTATGTTTTTTGCCTGAAGAAAAAGCTTCGACCAGTCTTGTGTGACATCCGAAATGAACCGGACAGAATTGTCTTCCGACAAGTGATAGACCACGCCGGGGATATTATTGATAATGGATTTGAACTCTTCGCTGATCCTTTTCTGCAAAGTGTTTTCACGCAGTGCCGCTTCTGCTTTTTTCAGTTCGGTAAGATCTACCACTATGGAGCGCATTCCGGCAAAGTCGCCATCTTTTCTGATGGGGATGGTGAACAGCAGCAACGGCAATTTTCGACCATCTTTCATCACGATAGTGAATTCGTTTTCCTTGGGAAGATAGCCAGAATTGAAGCTGTTTTGCTCTTTGGCCACGACATGCGCGAGATTTCCCGGCCAGCAGAAACTGAACGCTGAAATGCCACGCTGAACTTCGTCGGGAGAAATATCGAAGAACTCCATGCCGGAGTGGTTGATATAGGTGACGAACCCCTTCAGGTTGGTGTCGAAGAGCGGAAAGGGAAGGTGTTCGGTAAGTTCGCGGAACTTCCTCTCGCTTTCGACAATCGATTCCTGGTTTTTCACACGCTCGGAAATGTCCCTGGTGATTCCGAACAGCACCGGGTTTCCGTCCCATGTGCCATGCGTGATCTTTGTCTCCACTGGTAGCAGAGTGCCCGATTTCATCTGCAGGGGGATATGGCAGATGTTTTCAGTGCCGACAATCATCCCTGCGACTAATTTTCGCGCATTTTCGCGAAACTTCGGAGGATGGACTTCGAGTACGTTCATCGTCTGCAGCTCACCGAGTGAATAACCGAGAGCCTTCAATGTCGCCGTGTTGGCGTGCACGATGGTGCCGTCTTTGGCGAGAATGAAGAGCATGTCGTCGATAGACTCGAACAGGGTCTCGAGATTATGGTTGACGGCGCTGAGACGTTCTTCATGCTCTGCCTGCATGATGGCCGCTCCGATATGCGATGTCACGGTATCAAGTGCTTTACGTGCAAACTCTGGCACTTGATTGATCGTATGGGAAGCGACATTGAATGTCGCGATCGTCCTGTTTTTATTGATAACCGGCAGAATGGCAAAGGCTTTCACGCCCTCATGTTGCAAACTGTTTATCAAATGTTCGCAGGTCGGAGGCATCTGGTCGTTATACAAGGCTTTACCAGAGGTCATCAGCTGGTACTCCGGGTCATGCTGCCTGAAAGTGTCAAGCGCCATAGCCACTTCATCCGAAACGCCTTGACTCTTGAACAGGGTCAAGCTGTTTTCCCTCTCATTGAGCAGATAGACGGAGCCGCTGTCCATGCCTGAAATCTTTATAGCTGTTTGGAGGCAGTGCTGTATGGTCTCTGCGAATGAGTTCGACGCGCTCAGTTTCAGGGCAAGATCGAGCTCGCTCTGGATGATGCGCTTGACCTGCTGGCGTTGCAGCGCATTGGAAATGAGGCCTCCGGCCAGCAAAAGGATCGATGCTGAAACGGATGGCCACTCTCGTTCTTCCCGCACGGCGTCGAAACCAACGTAGCCGAACGGTATGCTGTCCGACACGAGTGGGATCAGAATCAGGGACTTTATATCCTGCAGTTCGAGAATTTCCCGTTCCGGAGTGGCTTCATCCGGCAGTTTCGAGACCCTCGGTATGCTGATCACTTCTCCCGCGGTGATTTGCGTCATTAACCAGGCGAACTCGGCAGTCGGAAGCTGCTGAAGCATATCGATTTGTGGTTCTATGCCTTCGGCGCACCACTCATGGGTGTTGTCCATGAACCGCTGGTTGTCGTAGAACCTGAAGATATAGCTTCGATCGGCTTTCACAAACTTGCCGATTGCCCGTAATGCGTCGTTAATCATAGCGTCGATATGCTCCGCTGAGGCGCTGATGAACTGCATTGCGAGTGTTGAGATCAGGTGTTCAAACCGCCGGTTGTAAGCGATAGCCTCGTCAGACAGTTTGCGGATTGTGTTGTCGAGCGTATAGCTTTCATAGCAAGTGATCCGACCGTCAACATCCCGTATGATGGTAGTGAAAACGTAGAGCCAGGTGATTGTGCCATCTTTGCAGATAATCCTGTACTCTTGATCGTAGGAGGTTCGGGAAGGTTCCGAGGAGAAGCGAATCATTTCTTCCAGAGCCCGATCGAGATCGTCCGGGTATATGATATCGGTATACCGAATATTGCCCGAAATGAAGTCGGATGGCAAGTATCCCGTCAGACCGGTGACATTCGGGGAGACATATTCGATCGGGAAACCTTCGGTGTTCAGCCACCGGAACACAGCAACCTGGCCTTCCAGAAAGATATTCCGCTCTTTCTGAAGATTCTCCTCGGCTTGTTTTCGCTTTGTGATCTCCTGATGCAAGCCGACCATACTGAGAGCGTTTCCCTCAATGTCACGTTCGAACACCTTGCCCTTTTCGAGCATCCAGACCCAGTGGCCATTCTTGTGACGCATCCGCGTTTCGGCTTCGTAATCATCGTTTGCGCCTCGAAAATAGCATTCGTTCAGAATGGTAATCACAGACACATCGTCAGGATGGCAGAGGCTCTCCCATGAAGCCGTGGTGAACTGCCCTAGCTCTCCGAGAGTATAGCCTAGCATCTCGGCCCAGGAATTGTTGATGGTTATATTGCCTGTTGGGATATCCCATTCCCAGTATCCGGCGTTCGCGCCTTCGAGAACCATCGAAAGCCGGATCAGCTCTTTTTTCAGTTCAGCATTCTCTTTTTTCAGGTTGCTGAACGCAGTTGCGTCATTTTCGTTCGGGGCAGTTATTTCGACTTCCATAGGGTGGTGAGAATTCTGTGGCGATTCAGGCGGCAGGCTTGTACAATTGGGCGAATTTCTTTGATATAGGTGCTTAGTGTGTTATGTGGTTAAAAATATATAAATAATCATCAAAGTAAGTATCGTCAGTTTTTTTTGCCAAAAAAACGGCCATTTAAACGGGCCGGCATTTGACGAGGGATTGTAAGCAGACAAAAGAGACGAAAGGGGACGTTGCATTAAGCGCAAATGAATTTTGTTAAGGGGTCTGCGATGTGGTTCAGGAGGAAGGCTTATAAATAGGATCTGGAGGATGAGATGTCTGGTGGCGGGCTGATCCGTTCACATGGTGGCTGGTCAAATGTGTTGTCGATGAGACGGCAGGAAAGAAAAGGGGACGTTCCTTATTAATTTAACAAATACGCCCAAAGGGGTTGCCTTCGAAGGCCGGTTGGTCCCGGGGTCAGCATGAGAGGAAAGATCTGCACGAGAGGAATACCCATAAAAGGGCTGCCTCAGAGATGATTCTGAGGCAGCCTTTTTGTCGTTCATGCTCTGGTCGATCAGAGCCAGATGGTGATCGATTTGTGGTAGGTCTTCTGGTAGTGGCGAAAACAACAAAGTAAAAGTGACGCGCTCCTTGTTAGTTTGACGAACACGCCTAAGGATGGGATCAGGAGTGCTGCTCCAGAAGTTAAAAAGATATCGGTTTTGAACTTTGGAAAGCGCATATCCAATTTATCGTCAAGGCACCGAAGTCAGGCGAGATTGACTGGATCGTCAGATTTTGCCCACGGTGCCCAGCGGGAGGAAAAGGGTTCGGGGTGCGCCGATGCAGGGGATAAAACCGTGGTGGATGTAAAATGCCTCAGCTTGTTCGTCTTTAGCATCGACGAGCAGCGCGTAAACTCCCATAGATGCGCTTGAAGACCTGATCAAGGCGTCTGCGATAAGGGCGCTTCCGAGTCGCTGACCCTGATAGTTCGTGTCAATGGCGAGGCGACCGATCCTTGACGCCGGAATGGCATCATAGCGGGGCATTTTTCCGGCGACCTTTTTCGGGAGCTTCGGCAGAGGTATTTGTGCGGCCGAAAGTGTATAGTAGCCGGCGACTCGTTGTTGTGCGTTATCGATTGCGACAAAGCACTTGGTGATGTTTCTCCTGACATCCTGGCCGACCTGGGTTGAAAAATACCTGTCCAAAACTTCTGACCCGCAACAGAACCCGGCCCGCGAGTGTAAGTTGCTCAGAGGTAGCACAGAGAAGGGGGACTGGCTCATAACGCGAATGGGATTTATTTCGCCTGACCAAAAAGTGCAGTGTGACTTTCGAATGCCTTTCGCAAGGTTGCGTTGGGTTCTGGCGGATTCAGTATGGCTTCGGCAAAGGCCTGTTGACCTTCCAGAGACAACTGCACGATGAAATTCTCCTCTATGGTCCTGTTTGCAGCTTCGAGAGCAGCGTGAACGACAAAATCAGTCACCGTTCTGCCCTGAATGTCTGCGGCCATTTTTATTTTGGTGTGAGTTGTCTGGGTGATTCTCGCTTCAAGCCGGGCTTTGCTCTCTGTTGTTTTCATGGTGACTCCTGTTTTGTACGGCAATTTACCGGAATATACAGATAAAAATTTTCAAGCCAATTTCTGTTCCATCCATCATGTCCCTCGACACTATTGGTTGACTGTTCACCCTCGGGGTGCTGGTGCTCAATGCCGAGGAGGCGGTGTGGTTGCCAGCGTGGTCCGTGCAGGCGGGGCGGTGGCATGCTCCGGTGAGGGCGGGGGAGTTCCGTTTCGCGGTCGGGGTGCTCACCCTGTTCTTTGTCCTTGCTGCAGCCGGGGCTTCGATGGGCGGGGCTGGGAGTTTCCCGGCCTATCTCATGGCGGGTTGCGTGCTGACGATGGTGCTGAACGTGGTGTTTCCACACCTGCTGGCGACGGTTTTCATGAGGAAATATATGCCGGG
>Ga0326726_10006470_pt1 | contig 10540 bp, 9 predicted proteins | sample MHFenrmetagenome_2_FD_207603 | JGI IMG/M metagenome (GOLD analysis project Ga0326726, IMG submission 207603) | Lab enriched peat soil microbial communities from Michigan Hollow, Ithaca, NY, United States - MHF15MN | ecosystem: Environmental > Terrestrial > Soil > Wetlands > Peat | place: USA... | reverse complement strand
CTTGCAAGGGAAAAATATGCAATGCTGGGAAAAGAATATATCTTTGAAAATCACCCGAATATTGAAAAGGCTGAATTAAGTCCTTATGTCGGATATGCAGAAAAAAAGGGTCTGACAGTCAAAATCATGAACTGAAATGATAAAAGAAGCACAACCAGCTGCGATAACCGGAAGAATTGCCAGGATTAAAGAGAGGGTTATTTCGGTAAAATCGACGATCTGCACCGAGCGGGCGAGAATTTACACAAAAGCCTATCAGGAACATGAAGGTTCTCCGGTTATCCTGAAACGGGCATATGCTCTTGAAAAGACATTGAAAGAGATGTCGGTTTTTATTGATGAAGATGAACTGATTGTAGGGAATCAGTCATCAGCGCTGAGGGCAGCACCTATTTTTCCTGAATATGTCACTTCATGGATCATAAATGAGCTTGATGAATTCGATAAACGACCCGGCGATGCTTTCCATGTGACAGAGGAGCAGAAGCAGGAACTAAGAGAAATCTGCAAATGGTGGGAAGGAAAAACACTGATAGAAAAAGGCTATTCCTTAATGACTCCGTTAAACAGGGAGATTCATGAATCAGGAATTATAAGGGCCGAAGGCAACCTGACCTCCGGAGATGCCCATATAGCTGTTAATCTTGAGAAGATTCTAAAGATCGGTCTCGCTGGTTATCTCGGGGAAATTGAAAAATCGAAAAAATCATTTGATACCTCCGACAAAAGGTTTATTCAGAAGAGGGATTTCTACAGAGCACTCACAATTGGATTAGAATCATTTCAGTCTTTCATCAGGAGATTTGAAAAACTCGCTCATGATTTCTCGGAATATGTCCCGGACAGTGTAAGAAAAACCGAACTTCTGCGCATAAGCAAAAACTGCCGGAATATATCACAAAATCCGCCATCAGGTTTTTATGAGGCTCTTCAGCTTACATGGTTTGTGCAATTAGTATTGCAGATCGAAAGCAACGGTCATTCTGTTTCACTGGGGAGAATGGATCAGTATCTATGGAAATTCTATAAGGATGATCTGGCAAATAGCAGGATCACCAAGGATTTTGCTCTTGAACTGCTTGAAAATACATGGCTCAAATTGTTATCAGTAAACAAGATAAGATCGTGGCCGCATACAAGGTTCTCTGCAGGTGGTCCGCTTTATCAGAATGTAACTATCGGCGGGCAGACAGCTGATGGTAAAGATGCTGTAAATGATCTGAGTTTTCTTATTCTCGATTCGGTCGGAAGGATGAAACTGACCCAGCCAAACCTCTCAGTCAGATTTCACAGGAACATAAATCCTGAATTTCTGAATCAGTGCGTAAATGTGATCGGAAAAGGGTTCGGTATGCCAGCTTTCAATAATGATGAAATCGTGATCCCTTCTCTTATTGACATTGGCGTTTCCAGAGAGGATGCTTATAACTATTCTGCAATTGGCTGTATTGAAATTGCGGTTCCCGGGAAATGGGGATACAGATGCACAGGGATGAGTTTTCTCAATTTCATGCGCGTCTTCCTTACAGCAATGAATAACGGACTGGATACCATGACCGGAAAGACATTCTTTCCCGGAACCGGGAATTTTGAGGATTTCATAAGTTTCAATGAGCTTATGGCTTCCTGGAAACAACAGGTAAAGCTTTATGCGAAAGCATCCGTCGAAATTGATACTGCAGTTGATCTTGCCCTGGAAGAGCTTGTTCCCGACGTACTATGTTCCGCTTTCGTTGATGATTGCATTGCCCGCGGTAAAACTATCAAGGAGGGAGGGTCGGTCTATGACTTTATTTCCGGTCTCCAGGTGGGAATTGCCAATCTTGGCAATTCCATGGCTGCAGTTAAAAAGCTTGTATTTGAGGATTGCATAATCACCAAAGAGGTTTTGATGCAAAATCTTAAGAACAATTTTGAAGGTCAGGAGGGCGAAAAAATAAGGCAAATCCTTTTGAATTATGCTCCCAAGTACGGTAATGATGATGATTATGTCGACAATCTGCTTGTGGAGGCGTATATGTATTTTATCGATGAACTTAAAAAATATCATACAACCAGGTTTGGACGCGGGCCGGTTGGTTGTGCATATTATGCAGGAACCTCAAGCATCTCATCAAATGTTCCTTCGGGTTCGGTTGTACCGGCTACTCCCGATGGAAGAAAAGCATTTACACCGGTTGCTGAAGGATGCTCACCAACATCGGGCACAGATACCCTCGGTCCCACGGCTGTATTCAAATCTGTTTCAAAACTGCCCACCGATAAAATCCTCGGAGGTGTTCTTCTGAACCAGAAATTGTCACCATCTGCCCTGACAAATGAAACTCAGAAGCAAAAGCTTATTTCCATAATAAGGACCTTCTTTGTTACCCTGAAAGGGTGGCATGTCCAGTACAACATTGTTTCAAGGGATACCCTGCTTGCCGCTAAAAAGAATCCGGAGAATTACAGGGATCTTGTTGTGCGTGTGGCAGGATACTCTGCATTCTTCACAATTCTTTCGCCTGATACACAGGATGATATAATTGCCAGAACAGAACAGTCACTATAACATATTCCTATGGAAAAACTTCTCTGCGGCGTCGACCTTGGAGGAACCAAGCTCTCAGTGGGACTAGTATATCCCGATGGGAGGATCCTCGATAAAATCATTGTATATGATCATGTTGGCAAGAATGAAGAGGCTATTGTTAATTATATAACACAACTGGTCAGGCAGGTTACCTCGGCTAACAACCTTAATGAATCAGACCTTAAAGGAATCGGAATCGGATTCCCGGGACATGTCCGCTACCGTGACGGATATACAATAACCACATCTAACCTGAAAGGGTTTAAAAACTTCCCGCTGCGTGACTCATTGAGCAAAAATTTCTCTGTTCCTCTGAGGCTTGATAATGATGCAAATGCCCAGGCATTCTGCGAATTCAAATTCGGAGCAGGAAGGGGTTATGATGATCTTATATTTCTGACAATCAGTTCCGGTATAGGCGCCGGGATAGTACTTGGCAGGAAGATCTACCGGGGAATGACAGGTACAGCAGGCGAATTCGGACACACAATAATTGATCCTCATAGCGATTATATATGTACCTGCGGCAACAGGGGATGCCTTATGGCCTGTGCCTGCGGTCTGACCCTGCCCCAGATGTTCAGGAAAAAGACTGAAGCGGGGTTAAAGACAACATTGCCTCTGCCGCACGACTTTGATGCCTCGAAAGTTGACGGAAAGCTGATAAAGCAGGGACTTGACATAGGTGACCCTGTTTCAAAGGCTATTGTAACTGATTGTGCCGATTATATCGGGATTGGCATTTACAATATATTTCAGGTGTTCAATCCACCTATAATTATTTTGGGAGGGGGTTTGATGAATCTGGGAGAGTTTTATTTCAACCGGATCAAAAGCAAATTCTACGAGCTTGCCAGGGATATGATCTATGATCCGATTGAAATTGTCAAGTCGAAAGCAGAAGCTGATGCCGGGTTAATCGGCGCAGCTGCCCTGCTTCTCGAATAGTGTATCAGCTACACTTATCCTGCCCATCCCTCCCTGTCTAGATTGCGGTAGTTAATGGCTTCTGAGATATGCTCGGCGGTGATGTTCTCCGATTCTCCCAGATCAGCAATTGTTCTGGCGACTTTTAAAATCCGGTCATAAGCCCTGGCTGAAAGGCCGCGTAATTCCATTGCAGTTCTGAGAAGCCTTCCCCCTGCATCATCAAGCTGGCAGAATTTCCTCTGCATCGATGACGACATCTGGGCATTTGCATAAACACCCTTCACCGATTCAAACCGTTTTGTCTGTATCCCTCTTGCTTTGACAACCCTATCCCTGACGACAGACGATTTTTCAGTTTTTCCGGTGTCAGACAGCTTATCATATTTTACCGGTACCACTTCGATATGGATATCAATTCTGTCAAGAAGCGGACCAGATATTCTGTTAAGATATTTCTGCACCATTCCTGGTGAACACATGCATTCTTTTTCTGGATGGTTATGAAACCCGCACGGACATGGATTCATTGATGCTATTAACATAAAGCTTGCAGGATAATCACAAGTAGATTTTGCACGAGAGATAGTAATGATCCTGTCTTCCAGCGGCTGTCGCATTACCTCCAGGACACAACGTTTGAATTCTGGCAGTTCATCGAGAAACAGAACACCATTATGTGCAAGTGATATTTCTCCGGGTTGGGGAAATGTTCCGCCCCCGACAAGTGCGACATCCGAAATTGTATGGTGTGGCGATCTGAAGGGCCTTTTCGTCATCAGCGCTGTATGGTCGTCAATCTTCCCGGCAACGGAGTGAATTTTGGTCGTTTCAAGAGCCTCTTCAAGTGTAAGAGGGGGCATGATTGTGCTTAACCGCTTGGCCAGCATTGTTTTCCCTGACCCTGGAGGACCAATCATCAGTAGATTATGATGACCTGCAGCTGCTACTTCCAATGCCCGTTTTACATTCTCCTGTCCCCGCACATCTGAAAAATCAACATCATATTTATTTGCCTCATCTTTGAATATCTCAATAAGATCAACTTTCACCGGATCAAATTTCTGCAGTCCATTGAAAAAATCGACCACGTCACCCAGTTTCTCCATGCCATAAACATCAAGTCCGCTGACGACTGCTGCTTCACGGGCATTCTTTACTGGTACAATCACACCTTTGAAGCCTTCATCCCTTGCTCTCAGAGCTATCGGGAGCACTCCCTTGACAGACTGTAATGTACCGTCAAGCGAGAGCTCCCCCATCATCACATAAGATTCGATCTCTCTGCAAGCAATTTTCTCGTCTGCAGCCAGAATACCTACCGCAAGCGGAAGATCATACGAGGATCCCTCTTTTCTTATATCTGCAGGAGCCATGTTTATGACTACCTGTTTCCCCGGCCATTTAAAACCAAGGGTTCGTAATGATGATTCAATTCTCTGCTGGCTTTCTTTCACTGCCACATCAGGCAGTCCAACAAGAAAAAAACGAATTCCACGCGATACATTGACTTCGATTGTAACTGTGACGGCATCAATACCCGTAACAGCACTGGCAAATGTCCTTACTAACATAATAATATATTACTTGCACGATTCACGAAACACAATATCAAATATATGCAAAAAAGAAATAATTTGAAATAATTAGAAATAAAAGTTAAAAAGATTGGTCCTCCACCAGTCGGCGGATCGCAATGGCAGTATAATCAAAAGCTCCCCTCCTGGAGCGGGCTGAGCGTTATAAGTCCGACCGGCAAGAAATTAGCCTGTGGCTAGTTTTAGGGAGACCCCGACAGAAGCGTCAGGAGAAAAAGATAAAAGTTACCACAGGGTTCACAGCCCAAAATTAATGTATCATCTACAGCTATATTTATTGAAAAGAACTAAATTTGATTGATTAATCCTTCCTGATATGAAAAGCGGTTTTGTCTCCAAGACTGTTTTGTTCATTCTGCTTATTCCTGTAACATTTTTTATTTTTCACTCTTGTGAAATGCCCGCTACCGGTTTTGACGATGTAGAAGATGCAATCTTCTATTCTAAGGATCAGAAAGCTGATGTTTCCCAACCCGATTCTACTATCCGTATAATGACCTGGAATATACGGTTCGGTATTGGACGTGGACCCTGGTCAATAGATGCCTGTGGTAACCGTGTAACTTTTACCGAGGCAGAAATTCTTGAGGGCCTGAAGAATATTGTTGATCGGATAAACCTTGTCAAGCCTGATGTTCTGCTTCTGCAGGAGGTTCATATCAATTCGACATGTTCAGCATATGTTGATGAACTCAGATGGATCCTTGACCATAGCTATTTTAATTATGCAATTTATGGTTCATCCTGGAAATCGCAGTATGTCCCAAGCGACGGACTGGGACGGAATCATGAATGTAATGCAATTTTATCTCGTTGGCCGATTACAGAAGCAAAAAGAATTCAATTGGTATTGCGCATGGATCAGGGAAGTCTCGTCAGGTATTTTGATAACCGGTATTGTATAGTAAAAGCTAAAATAGCAATTCCGGATTTTGAAAGTTTTTATGCAGTTAATATCCACACTGTGGCTTGGGCAACAGATGATACAAAAAAAAAGCAATTGGAAAAGTTCAAAGATGTACTTGATGACATAGCTCAAACTGGTAACAGATTTGTTGCAGGAGGTGATCTGAATGCTATTCCTCCCGGAAGTGATTCTACCGATTTTTGCATTGAAGACATGTGTCCGGATGAATCTTTTCATCACCCTGGTGATAACCCACAGCATAAAGCTGGCAGTGATTATACGCCGGAATCGGATTGGATGGTGCCTCTCTACACATCTTACAAATGTGCTGTCCCTCTAAGTATCTATCAGTCTGATCAACAGGCATATTTCACTCACACTACCCGACCTACGCATTTCTGGGATCGTACTCTCGACTACCTGTTTACAAATTACCGCTGGAGAGATGGTTCTGTTATTACTCATCAGGAGTTTCTATATGATTCGGATCATGCACCCGTGAGTGCCGAGTTTGTGCTTGAAAGAAAATAAGTTTTCAGAATCTGAACATTTCAAAAAACCAGTATTCAATTAAATAAGAATAGGCTCAAAAATGTCAAGGATATCAATATTTTATTTTTTACTTTTTCTCTCCGGCACCTCTGTAATCGCTCAAAATTTATCTTTACCTGTACTTGAAAAATGGAGCTGCAATACAGCTTTCTTAATGCCGGCAGGTAAATGGGAAAGCGGAATTTTTCAACCTCTTAGATATGGGCTGAACAAAAAACTGGAAATCCATTCCAATGCTATTTTATTGCCTCTTATACCTGATGCAGGAATAAAAATAGCACTGGGTTCGCGAGGCGGTTTCGTTTTTACCAGCGATCACGTTTTAAGTTCTCCTACCATTTTCCTGAAACTTGTCAGCCGGAAAGGTATAGGTGGACTGATTTCGCCGGAATTCGATTTTCCTCTCATTATCTCGATCAGTAACTCTATTATTGTTTCAAAACCAGTTGGTTCCGGATCATTGCTTACAGGTTATATTGGTTTTTTATTTGCAATAAGAGGATATAAGCCCAATCCTCAGTCAACTATCGACTTACCATTGGTTTATCAGAGGATGGCTCATTTTTATGAAGGAATGACCATCAGATCAGGAATATCATATAAAGGTGCCTTTAGCAAAAAATTCTTTTATGAAGAAGGGTTACAGTCTTTTATTATAACGAGGAGTAAGAATAATTTTTTTATCGAAAATTCCGGTAATCTTATGTGGGCTGCAGGACGGGTTGTAAGATTAAAGGGAGGCTATATCCTCTCTTATGGGAAATATCCATTCGGTACCCACTGGCAATTGTGGCCTTCGATAGATCTGGTGTTTGGAAGCAGGATTTGAATATATCAAATCATTTCTTTTCCCGATGAAAAGTATAAGAGAATGTTGTTTTGTTTTTTTCGATATTATTCCAGATAAATATATCTGGTGGTTTCAATTCATATTTCCATATTACAGGAGCGTTTGCCGGATTCGAAATATATTCCAGTGGGACCTCAGTAAGCGCATCCTTTTCTGTAAACCAGATGCCGTAAACCATGATATCTGATCCTTCAACAAGGTCAGATTCAATAAATTTATCCTGCTTTTTGTCATAACCCAAAAGCGCTCTTCCTTCCATTATTTTCTTTCCTTTTGAAACAATTTTAATAGTACCTTCCACACCATCACCAAACGGCTTATATTGAGCTAAATAAAAAGTATCTTTGGCTATTTCACCCTGCCAGGAGCCTAACATATACTTCATTAACTCAATCTGATTAAGTCCTTTAGAACTTTCACCGGGAACATTCTTCTCAACCCAGGAATCAACCCAATAAATTACTCTCCACTTGTTATCGATTTTCTTAAACATAAACATAAATGTTTCCGGGTCATCGAGAATAGGATGACCATCCTTATAATTCTGTAACCACGTACAATTTGTTGTATATAAGACGGTTGTATTATCAAGAACTGCATATTTTTCATCAGCTATCGTAATCTTTTGATTTTTATATTTATCAAAAAGAGGTTTCATAGCAATAAGTTCCTTATAGCTATAAGACTTCCCATTACCGATGTAAACAAAATCAGGGGAATCAAAGAATGGTTCAACAGCCATGTCAAAATTTAACTCTTCACAACCCTTAATAAAGGTATTTACAACTTCTTTTACTTCTCCTTTTATTTTCTCTTTCTGAGTATCAGATACAGGCTTATTGTTTGTCCCGCATGAAAAACTTACAATAAGTAAAAGCAAAAAAACAAGTCTTGTTTTCATTTGATTGGGTTTTGGTTAATGGAAAATTAAATCTATGAATCAATTATATTATGAAAGTTACATCAATTTCAAACTTAAGTCAAGAAAATCTAAATAAATTTTAGCTGTCAATAGATTGGAAGGAACTCAACGGTAAAATTCAAAATATTTCAATATGTAGCAAATAAGAAATTGACTTTTAATTTGGTTATTTTCTAACTTAGTATCAGGATAATATACAAGATCAGATTATGAAGAAAAAAAGATTCAGAATAATCCGGTATAAAAATGGTGATGTCACTTTTTATGAAACAAAAGTAAAAACCTGGATTGGATGGATTTCTTTTACTGTATTTTACAAAACAGACATTATCCATATTATTTCTGATCCCACAGTTCAGAAAACTTTAGCCTACGAACGTATTCATCAGTATTGTCAGATAAAAGGATTTAAAAAGGATGACATTTCAATTACTGAAATGAATGAAGGTGCTTCAATAAAATGGATATTTCTAAAAAGAATCTGTCTGCATTAAATCTTTCACAGAAATCAGAGGATCATTGTACCTACCTGTTTTACCCTGGGCCGGATTGAGCCAGTGTGTGCCATTTTGAATATATCAAACTATTTGGCCTGGTATTTGTTATATAAGTACATTCATCTAATGCAATTTTGGACATTGAAACAAATATTATAAGACATTTTACGTTTGTGTGATTGTATGTTTATTTTCTATTAAAATGGAATTAAATAAAATAAAGATCAAAAGGAGTATTATTTACACAGTTATAGCCTTTTTCATTGGGTTCTTATATCTCATGTATGTTGAACCCAAACCAATAGAATCGATTGGCCATGTCGCATTGGTGATTGCAACAGCTTTAGGTTATATGCTGACATCTTTTTTAGCTGGCACCATAATTCTGTTGATACTGATGATATTCATTAAACGATTAAGAAAAGATTTCTGGAATATTGCAACTCTTATAATGGTGGGAGGAGTAAAATTGCTGGTATTATCCAACTTTCTTATTTAATCAGGTTAATAAAAAAGAGTATTTCCAATTGGAGGTTGCAATACAATCCTATACCTATATATTAATTGAAGAAAATGAGGCTGAATCAGACACCGATTATCCAGCTTTCAGTTCAAATTCAAAGAATCTGTTTTCCGGTAACCTTTAATACGGATTGACAAATCCTGGTCAATTTCCACAATTGCATAATTATTGTTTTCCGGGCCCGATCCTTCAATAACGGCTTTAAGGGTATAATAATGGATATTATTAAGTCTGTTTAAACCTCCTTCGTGATAGTGCCCCTGAAAAACTATCATAACATTACCATCATCCTCCAGTATTTTTCTTACAGCAGCAGCATTGTCGGGACAATATATCTTCTCAGCGGGAGGTGTATCGAGCCGGTGGTGAATAAAAATGACAGCTGGCATAGTATTCCCGTTCAAATCCTTTTTCAGCCATTCCAGTTGATTTTCCGGAATATGGGCATCTGTCCAGTCAAAATTACCATGGTCGTACGCTTTACCCTGTGAAGTAAAATTGGCATCGAGAACTATAAAATGAAAAGAATTCATATTGAACGAGTAGTAATTCGACGCCTTGTTAAATCCACTATTGCCTATCCCGTCAAGGAATTGCTGCTTTGAAATGCTGTCATGATCGTGGTTGCCCAACACGTGATAACAGGGGCCTTTAAAACGCCTGAATTCTTTCTCCACTGTTTTAAGAAAAACAAGGGTCTCTTCCTCTCTGGGCCCGGCTCCCTGATCCTTAAAATCTCCCAGCTCGATAAGGAAGTCGACATTCTGCTCATTCATCAGATCAACGCACTCTGATAGTTTTTCAAGAGATTCTCTATAATATCTGCTTGAATTGGCAGGAGTTGCCCTGTCAGCATAATGAATATCAGTAACTATTCCAAACCTTATTGGTTTAAAACTCCCTTTCGCTGAATTAATGCCTGAAAAAGAAATTCCTCCCAGCAGGGTTATAGTTGTTGTAACAAATTCTCTTCTGTTAATTTTCATATAAGATCTGACTTATTCTTTACTTCCAGGGGAATGATTGAAATGAAACCTCGATTTCACCAACAATTAATTTGAATGGATTCTTAATGTGCGGAGAATAGCAAAAATTCGTTCCTTCAGGATAGTATTCCCTGAACTTTTTAGCTGCTCCGGATGAGTAATTATCCGGATTTATCTTGCATTCAACAATGTGCACTTCTTCACCT
>Ga0326726_10006469_pt1 | contig 10541 bp, 7 predicted proteins | sample MHFenrmetagenome_2_FD_207603 | JGI IMG/M metagenome (GOLD analysis project Ga0326726, IMG submission 207603) | Lab enriched peat soil microbial communities from Michigan Hollow, Ithaca, NY, United States - MHF15MN | ecosystem: Environmental > Terrestrial > Soil > Wetlands > Peat | place: USA... | reverse complement strand
TCGGCCGGCTCGTCGGTGGTCCACGTAATTGTGGCCGTGTTGCCGAGCCCCGGCGTCGCGGTCACACCGGAAATCACCGGCGGCGTGACGTCGACGGCGTAGGTCGCCGCGTAGCTTCCGGCCGCGCCATCGAAGAACGCGTACGAAACGCCCTTGATGACCTGCGTCGTAAAGCCGATCGGTGAGCCGTCCCTGCTGATGCCGAGAAGGGCGCCGCCTTGCGCCAGCGCCGGAACCATTGCCGTGAGGCCATTCGATCCGGCCGCTGGGCTGATCGTAAACGTCAGCACACCGGAGCCGAAGGCGATCGACCCGAACGACGACCCGTTGCGGCCGTCGAGCCAGTCGAGCATCTGCTTCGCCGACACGACGGGGATGCCGCGCGTGATGGCCGAGTTCACGGCGGCGTCCGACGGCTGCTCGGTTGGCTGATCGGTATGCATGTTGGCGGTAAACACACCGTAGTAGCCGAGCGGGCCGAGCGCCCGATCAAAGAGCGTGTCCGATGTGAACGGATACGTCTGCCCCGACTCGTCCGTCATCTGCGTCGTCGCCTGGTAGACATCGATCGTCGCGCCGTTGACGTCGGCGAAGCGCATGGGCATCGCCGATCCCGTGAACAGGCCTGGCCGGTCCTGCACCCAGTTCGGCGGGTAGTAGTAATAGTTCGTGTCGAAGCGGATCCCGTTCGCCAGTTCCACCTTCGGCTGCGTGACGTAGTCGCTCCACGCAATGCAATGCGTCCGGTTCGTCCGGAGCGGCGGCACCGACGGCCGCTCGATATGGAACTGCGCGATCTGCTGCGAATAGAACGTCGCCAGCGTGGCGGGCGTCCAGTTCGCGCAGTTCGTCGTCACGTGCAGAGCGACCTCGAACCCGTCGTTAACGAAACCGAGCGACGATGCGTCGTCCATGCCCGGCGTGCCGTTATAAATGTAAGAAGTACTGCGGATGCACTGCCAGTCTGTGACGCTGCAGCCTGACGCGCTCAGCCCTTTGTACTGATTGAACCGTCCAACCGTTCCGCCGTTGCCGTGATCGTCGCCGGTCATGACGAGCGCAGCCTTCGCGCTGCGCGGCAGATACCAGAAGCGCGGCAACGGCTTGCGCGCGCGACTCACGTGCAGCACGAGATTCGCGAGCAGGCGCTGCTGCTCGTCGGCCTGCGGGATCGCGACCTTGTTCAGATCGACCCAGTCCGGCTGCACGTCGCCGGCGGCTGCGCCAAAGAACAGATCGTCCGATCGAATCGGGGTGATGCCGTCACGCTCCTGCCCGGACCACGCGGGGTTCCCCTGCCGGATGTAGACAATGGAGCGCGCGAGGTCGAACGTGAACGCCGCCGCCTGACCGCCCTGCGCGCCGACTGATGCGATGGTCACCGCCGGATTCGCTGTCGCCGTCGTCGCATCGCTGAAGAGCGCGGCGATCGTGGACGCACCGGCCGCCACGTACTTATCCGCGGCGCCGTGGAACTGGATCGTGTCGGACACGATGCCTGCGCCCGGGGCGGCCGTGGTATTGACCTGCAGGTACGCGTTCGCCAGCGTGGACGACTGATCGCTCAAGCCGAGCAGACCGGCGAGCTGCTTGTCGGGACGCATGGCAATCAGGTTGCCGCCGTTCGACACCCAGTCGGTGAGCATCGCCACCTGGCTGGACGTCAGCGGCATCTCGCCGAGAATCGCGACGTCGTACCCCGTGAGCATCGCAGGCGTGACCAGCGAGATATCGGTGGCGGTGAACTCGTTCAAGCCTTCGGCGCGCAGGATCTCGGCGTAGTAGCGGCCGAACGGGTTCGACGAGCTCGAGATGACCAGGATCGGCCCGCCCGGACCCTCGTCTGGCGGCGGCGCGGGCGCGCCGGTCGTGAACGACCAAATAAAGTCTGTTGCGAGCGCGTTGCCCGCGAGATCTTTCACGCCGCTGACACCGCCGCTCAGGGTGGCGATGTACGTGGTTTGCGCCAGCAGTCCAGCGGTGGTGCCCAGGGTCGCCGTGCGGGTGCCGGCGTCGTAGCTGACCGCCGCCGGGATCACGATGCTCGCCTGGTCGCGCAGTACGAACGTGGATGACGTAAGGCTCGACGGATCGATCGCCTCGCTGAACGCCGCTTTGACGGTCGCCGCGAGAGGAACGCCCGTCGCCGACGGCGCAGGCGTCACGTTGAGCACAACGGGGGGCGTCGTGTCGGGCCCCAGGTCGGTTTGAAACACGACATCGACCCAGTAGTTGCTCGCGCTTCCGCCCGAGGGAAAGCCGCTCGCGCCGTAGAGAAAGACGCCGTTGGGGCCGTCGACGCCGGCGGCCAGTGCGTGCAGCGGCGGCGAGTCGACGCCGGCCGAAGAGAAGAATCCACTATCGAACGCGAAGAAGCCCGAGTCGGCGTGATAGGAGGCGACGTACGTCGTGTTCGCCGTGACCGCGACGGGCGGAGTGAGTGCGATCTCCTGCCAGCCGGCCGCGGACTCGTTCGTAAACGTCGCTTCGGCCAGCAGCGCGCCGGTGCCGGACCAGAGATGGCCCACATGCGAGCCGACGTTCGCGGTCCCTTTGTAGAAGCGCAGCGCCGTCACGAACCCGTTGACGTCCGATCGGAACTTCACGCCGACTTCGATCGGCTGTCCGTCGGTGAGGGCGGGATTCGCCGGCGTGGCTGCCGGAGTCCAGATGCTGCACGGACAGCCGCTCGACTGCGCGACCACGCGATCGACGCGCGCCGCACTGAGGATCAGGCAGAGCGCTGCCACAAAGAGAAACACACGACGGAAGGGATGGACTCGATGAATCATGACGGGTTCGACCTCTTCAGTACCGCGGGGGAAGGTGCGTGCGACAGTACCAAGCGGGACGGTCCTCGCGCAAGCATCAACTGACTGTGCGGACACAAAGCGTGAAGTGTTACAGAATCGATTCGCGAATGACGTACTTGCAAATCAACACATTCGTTCGTTGCGGTCGCGCCACAACACAGCACTGAAGTAGTGCGGGCCTTCAGGCCTGCCGTGATCAACCGAAATGGTCAAGATAGGGTGTTGGGTGCGATCAAATACAGTGCTCGGTGCGATCGAGCAGCGTTGGTCATCACCGTATCTGCTCGCATCAAGCACTCTATGTGGTCGCGCTAAGCACGCTGACTGGTCACATCGAGCACCTTACTTGATCGCATCCAGCACGTTGTCTGATCGCGCCAAGCACCTCACACGTCCAAACCTATCGCCCGCATGAGCGCCAGCGCGTTGCTGTGCGCGACGACGCCTGGACGCATCCGGTAGTCGAAGATCATCTTCCCGTCTTCCAGCCGATCTTCGAAGTGCATGTTGACGGCCCAGCCGAGCGTCGCGGGCAGCTCCGTCAGCGCGAGGTCGTGCGTGGTGACAAGTCCGATTGCGCCCAGGGCCCCCAGCGCGCGCACGATTCCTTCAGCGCCGATGCGTCGATCGTGGGAGTTGGTGCCGTGGAGAATCTCGTCGAGCAGGAACAACAGCGGCACCGGGCCGCGTGCCGTGTCGGCGATGGTGCGAATGCGCAGGATCTCCTCGAAGAAGCGCGAGTGCCCGGCTTGCAGTGAGTCCCGGATGTGGAGCGTCGCGCCGAGAGCGAGCGCGGACACCCTCAGCCGCTTCGCCGTCACCGGGGCTCCCGCGAGCGCAAGCACGACGGAGACACCAATCGACCGCAGCAGTGTGCTCTTGCCCGACATGTTCGATCCGCTCACGATGATCACGCGCGGGTTGCCGGCACCAAGCCGAACGTCGTTGCGCACGCCGCCGGACGCCGCGATCAACGGATGACCCAGGCCCTCGGCTTCGTACACCGGACCTTCCTCGGCCAGATCGGGGAAGGGATCGTCCGGGCGCTCGTACGCGAACGTCCCGAGCGCGACGAGCGCCTCGAAATCGCCGACGATGCGCAGCCACTCCCCCACCGCCGATCCATACGCGGCGTGCCACCGATCGATCGCGATCGCCAGCTGCGGCCCGACCAGCAGGACGAACGCGATCGGCGCGAACAGCAGGTTGTGCGTCGAATCGACCCACGACACCATCCTGCGAAGCTGTGCGATGCGGCGAGACGGAGGCACGCCGTCGGTCAGGAGCGCCTCCTGCAGCGCCGCCAGACGCGGTGACGTAAAGCGTTCGGACTCGATGCGGGCGAGGAGCCCCGCGAGCAGACCCAGATCGTGCTCCGGCATCTCGATGCCGTGGAGCACCCGGTGGAAGGGCCGCCGCCAGATCGCGGCAAAGCCGGCTTCCAGGACCACCCAGCCGAACAGCCACTCGAGCGCGATGAGGTCGCGGTACACGGCGACCGCGAGCGCGATCGTGACCAGCGCACACACGGCAAGCGCCACGCGCAACGCCGAGGCGAACCGCACGGCCGGCGACGCCGCCCATGCGGCAAGCAACCCGGTTCGGCCGACGGGGGATTCAGAAGCAAGGACGGCGACGTCCTCTTTGAAATCGAGCATCGGCCGCAGCTCGTCCACCGCGGCCTGGCGCGCGCGAACCTCGGCGAGCGGGGCTGGTCCGCGCAGCCAGTCGGCCAGCGTCAGCTCGCCGATCTCCGTGCGTGTGGTGTTCAGCAATTCGAAGAGCGACGCCCGCCCGAAGAGATCCAGATCGCCGGCGTACGGGTGATCTCCGAGAAAGGAAACCCCGTCGCGGCCGCTCCCAGCCCAGCGGTCGTCGAGCCGTTCGAGGCCGCGGACGTAAACGCGCTCCGCGGCCTTCGCGCGCTCGAACCGCTGCAGACGCGTGGCATGAATCAGCGCGACGACGCCGAATGACAGCCACGCCGCAAGAGGCCACGCGGCCGAGATCGACCCGCGAACAACAGCCATCCAAAGCAGAACACCGCCGGCCAGCGCGAGCGTCAACCGGATGTTGGAGATCGTGAAGTTGACCCGGTCGAGTGCGGCGATTCGCTCGCGACGCGCGGCGAGGCGTCGTTCGTATTCTTCGTGGGGACGTTTCACGAGGGCGCAGGGGTCAGATTACTTCAATGCGGCTCGAATGTCGGAGCCTGTGCAATCATGTCGCCACCGATGCGGCCACAGAAGATTCCTTTCGGCGAGTTCGTCGCACTCATGGCGACGATGACGGCGCTCATCGCGCTGTCGATCGACATGACGCTGCCGGCGCTGCCGGCCATCGCCGCGACGCTCGGCGTACGGCGAGCCAACGACAGCCAGCTGATCGTGTCGCTGCTCTTTCTCGGTTTCGGTTTCGGCCAGTTCTTCTACGGGCCGATTTCGGAAAGCGTCGGGCGCAAGCCGGCTGTGTACGTCGGCCTGGCGTTGTTTTCGGCCGGCTGTCTGCTCGCGCTCGTCGCGCGGAGTTTTTCCATGATGCTCGCGGGCCGCGTGCTGCAGGGCGTCGGCGTCGGAGGACCTCGCGCGATGACGATCGCGCTCGTCAGAGACAGGTTCGAAGGCCGCGCCATGGCGCGCGTGATGTCGCTCGTGATGGCCGTGTTCATTCTCGTCCCGGTCATCGCGCCGTCGATCGGCCAGGTCATCCTCGCGATCGCTGGCTGGCGGATGATCTTCGTCGTCTATCTCACGCTGGGCCTGATGGTCTGGATATGGTTCGCGTGGCGGCAGGAAGAAACGCTGGCGCCGGAGCGGCGCCTTCCGATGTCGATCGGAAACATCGCGCGTGGAGCCCGCGAGATCGTCACCAACCGCCTGGCCGTCGGCTACACGCTGGCGGCGGGCCTCGTCTATGGCGCGTTCATCGGGTATCTGTCGTCGGTCCAGCAGATCCTTCAGGTGCAGTACGCACTTGGGCCGAAGTTCCCGTTGTACTTCGCGACGCTTGCCGTCGCCCTTGGCGGCGCCTCGCTCTGCAATGCGCGTCTCGTCGGGCGTTACGGGATGCGGCCGCTGGCCGGTGCGGCCTTGAAGCTCGTGTTCGCCATTTCCGTGGTCTTCCTCGTGGTCGTCGCGTCCCGGGCGGGGCATCCTCCGCTCTTGATGCTCATCGCGTATCTGCTCGCGTCGTTCTTCGGCATCGGACTGCTGTTCGGCAACCTCAACGCGCTGGCGATGCAGCCGCTCGGGCACATCGCCGGCATCGGCGCGGCTGTGGTCGGCGGATCGTCCACGCTAATCTCACTTGCGTGTGGCACCGTGATCGGTCAGAGCTATGACAACACGGTGCTGCCGCTGGTGACCGGGTTCGCCGTGCTCAGCGCGCTCGCGATGGGAGTGATTCGATTTGCCGAACATGCCGGCAGCCGGATGAAGATCGCTGATGTCGCGACGGCCGTCGAGGCCAGGAAGGGGGCGCATGAGAGTTGAAGCGAACGAGAATATTCTGGAGCAAATCCGGAGGAAGCGCGGGCAGCTCGAGAGGTTCCTGTCATCGGCGCGGCCTCGGAGGCGCCGGCTCACCAACACCACGATCGTTGGCGGCACGGTTGCCGCTGCCCTGACAGCCGCTCCGGCGCTCGGTGGAGCCCCATTCACGATGTGGCTGACGGGCGCTCTCGGGTTGACGTCGCCGTCGTGGCGGATCCTGTGCGGCGCGGCATTCGTGTGCTCGGCGGCGTCAACGGTCGCCACACAGCTGCTCAAGTCGCAGAACCTCGAGGAGTACGTGTCGCGCGCGCAAGGATGCCGGGCGAAACTCGAAGTGCTGGAGGTCGGCCTGATTGCCGGCCAGCTGGAGCCCCAGCAGGCGACCAGCGAGTATCTGAAATGCGTCGAGGACACGCCGTTCCTTGAAGGATCCTGACGAGGGCCACGTGGACGCGAACGGCTTGCTCGAGCGCCTGCGCGATTTGGAAACCGAGCTGCACCGCTCCGAAACACGTCAGAACAGCGGGCGCATGGACAGCCTGCTGCATCCGGACTTCGTCGAGGTGGCTCGATCGGGGCGGCGGTACAGCCGGAGTGAGGTTCTCGCGGAATTTGCAGGGGGCCAAGTCCTGGATCCCATTCACGCACAGGACTTCGCACTGGACGAGTTGGCTCCAGGGATCGCGTTGCTCACCTACCGATCGGCGCACACAGGTCCGGCCGGCGATTTGTTTCGGCATACGCTTCGATCCTCGCTCTGGATGAAGACGCCCAGCGGCTGGCGTATCCGGTTTCATCAAGGCACGCCGACGGAAACATTCCGCTGACGAGATGAGACCGCGTCGACGGTTCTGGAGTCTCGGAGCGGCCGGATGTGCGGCGCTGCTGTTCGGGTTGTGGGCGTTCTGGCTCGAACCAGCGAGTCTTCACGTCGTCGAGGAGCGAGCCAGCCTCCGATGGCCGGAGCGATCCTTGCGAGTCGCGATACTCACCGACCTTCACGTCGGCTCGCCGTTCAACGGCATCGCGAAACTTCGCATGGCCGTGGAACAGACCAACGCCGCCCATCCCGACATGGTCTGCATCCTGGGCGATCTGGTCGTGCAGGGCGTCGTCGGTGGTCACCTCGTTCCGCCTGAAGAGATCGCGGCCGAACTGGGCCGCCTTCGCTCGGTGGTCGGGACGGTGGGCGTCCTGGGGAACCACGATGGCTGGCTGGATCACGATCGCGTTCGCGATGCGCTCGAACGTCACGGCATCCGGGTGCTGGAAGATACGGCCGCTCGATTCGACACCCCTGCGGGGCCGGTCTGGGTCGCGGGGGTGAGCGACCTGTGGACCGGACGTCACGACCTCGACGCCGCGTTGTCAGCAGTCACGGCGGATCGCGAGCCTGTGCTGCTGCTCTCTCACAACCCCGACATCTTTCCACTCGTTCCAGCACGCGTCGCGCTGACGTTGGCGGGCCACACCCACGGCGGCCAGGTGCGGCTCCCGTTCATCGGGAGGCCCATTGTGCCGTCACGGTTCGGCCAGCGCTACGCGGCCGGCCATGTCGTCGAAGGCGGCCGCCACCTTTTCGTGGCCACCGGTCTGGGAACCAGTATCCTGCCGGTACGTTTTCGTGTGCCTCCGGCAGTGACGATTCTCTCGCTTGAATCCGACCGCGTGTCGGCAAGATGAACGCGATATGAGCCTCCTGGCGCGCGTGGGCGCGATCGTGTTGGCGCTGCTCGTGCCGATCGCGGCGCAGCGGCCGGGATCGGGCGGCGACCTGGCGCCGATTGGCCGCCTGATTGACCTCGGAGGACGGCGGCTGCATCAGATCTGCTCCGGCACGGGCTCGCCGGTCGTCGTGATCGAGAATGGGGCAGGCAGTTTCTCGGTCGAGTGGAGCCGGGTGCAGGCGGAGGTCGCCGGGTTCACGGAGGTCTGCAGCTACGATCGCGCCGGGTACGCGTGGAGCGACCGCGGGCCGGCCCAGGACACGATCGAGCAGACGATGGACGATCTGCAGCTGCTCTTGCGCAAGACCGTCCGGCCGCCATACGTCCTGGTTGGAGCCTCTCTCGGCGCCATCTACGTGCGCGCGTACCAGCGCCGGTTTCCGGAGCAAGTCGCGGGCCTGGTGTTTGTGGATGGAACGCACGATGAGGCGATCACGTTCATGAGCCGCGGCACGCGTTCACCCATCAGCGTGCTGTCGGCCGAAGAACTGCAGGCCGCCTACGCGCAGTATGAGAAGGAGGCGCCACGCCCGAGCGCGGGCCGCCCGGACCAGCCGCCGCTCGACCGCCTCCCTCCCGAACTCCAGCGGGCCCGATACTGGGCGTTCGAGAAGCTCGTGAACGACGTCGGACTGCTGCCGAAGGGAGCGGCGGCGGCCGAGTCGTGGCGTCAGGAATTCACCGCGCTGCGCCTGCAGCGCCGGAGCGACGGCCATCCCCTGGGCGACTTGCCCCTCGTGGCGTTGGAGCGCGGCCGGGAGACCGATGCGACGTGGCACGCCCAGCAGGTCGAATTGGCAGCGCTCTCGACCGCGGGCAAGTTGATCACGGTTTCCGACAGCGGCCACATGATTCACCTGTACCGGGCCGACGCTGTGGCCGGCGCGGTCCAGGCGACCGTGCGCGCTGTCAGGCAACGCCAGCGCAAACGGTAAGATCGAGCGCGGCCGCACACCGCTCTTGCCGCACGGCGTCAATGCGAACTATCCTCCACGGGCGATGAGCACTGACGTGATTCGGGCGAATGTCGAAGTGCATTCGCGAATGGTTGACGTCTATCAGAAGGAGCCGCACTTTCGGCCCGAGAACCAGGCCAAGGTCCGCGCCGTGCTCGAGCGGCTGCGGCACGAGGCCCCCGGGGGCGCGCTCCTCGATCTTGGTTGCGGCACCGGTTTCATCATCGATTTGGCCCGCGACTTGTTCGATGAGATCCACGGAGTGGACGTCACGCCGGCGATGCTGGCGCGAATCGATCTGTCGCGGGGCAACATCACGCTGCACAATACGAATGCTGAACATCTCCCGTTTGACGAGGCCGTCTTCGACGTCGTAACCGGGTATTCGTTCCTGCATCATCTGGAAGACTTCCGGCCGGTGCTGCGTGAAGCGTTCCGCGTGCTCAAGCCAGGAGGGCTCGGCTACTTCGATCTCGATCCGAACCGGCTCTTCTGGAAAGCGCTGATGGATCTGGAGGCCAGTGGAGCGACGGCCCTGTCCGACATCGTCGAGCGGGAAATCCAGGCCATCCTGCATCTCGACGAGCAGGTCGAGGCCGAGTACGGGATCAGGCGAGAGCTGTTCCAGCAGGCCGAGCCGATGAAGGCCTTTCAGGGCGGATTGGATCCAGGCGAGTTCAAGACGGCGGCGCAGGAATGCGGTTTTCGCAGCTGTGACGTGCGCTTCGAGTGGTTTCTGGGGCAGGGGGCCGTCATGCACGGCCAGTCCGTCGAGGCATCGGAGACCGTGGAAGCGTATTTGAGACGCGCATTACCGCTCTCGGGACATCTCTTCAAGTATCTCCAGTTCATGGTTCGCAAGTGACCCCCGTCCTGAGCGTGGTCACGACGCTGTATCGCTCCGAGGCGTACGTCGAGGCGTTCTGGTCGAGAACGGTGGCGGCAGCCTCCGCGATCACGCCGTCATTCGAGGTCATCTTCGTGGACGACGGTTCACCTGACGGTTCGGCCGCCGCCGTCCGGAAGATCGTCGAGCGCGACCCGCGTGCGGTTCTCGTCGAGCTGTCCAGGAATTTCGGGCACCACAAGGCCATCATGGCGGGCCTCAAAGAGAGCCGTGGCGACTACGTCTTCCTGCTCGATTCCGATCTCGAGGAGGAGCCCGAATGGCTGCCGGCGTTTTACGCCGAGTTGCAGGCGTCAGGCGCGGACTCGGTGTATGGGATGCAGACGGTCCGCACGCAGGGCCCCCTGCGGCGCCTGGCCGGCGCGACGTACTACAGGTTCTTCAACAGCTTCTCCGGTACCAAAGTGCCCGAGGGGGCCTGCACGGTGCGGCTCATGCGCCGATCGTGCGTCGATGCGCTCCTCTCGGTCGGCGATCGCTCGCTGTGGCTCGGCGCCGCGTTCGCCTGGGTCGGGTTTCGCCAGGTGGCCCGGCCCGTGGAGCGCAGCCTGCGCCGGACCCAATCGACCTACAGTTTCTGGCGGAGCCTCCACGTCTTCGCCGATGCCGTCGCATGGATGTCGCGGATGCCTCTGGTGATCGTCTTC
>Ga0326726_10006468_pt1 | contig 10541 bp, 11 predicted proteins | sample MHFenrmetagenome_2_FD_207603 | JGI IMG/M metagenome (GOLD analysis project Ga0326726, IMG submission 207603) | Lab enriched peat soil microbial communities from Michigan Hollow, Ithaca, NY, United States - MHF15MN | ecosystem: Environmental > Terrestrial > Soil > Wetlands > Peat | place: USA... | reverse complement strand
GATGGCCCAGGGCAGGCCGTCGTCGCCGTCCGGGTAGAAAGTCGGCTGTGGAAAGCGGCGTTGCAGTTCTCGCAAGATGCACTGGCTGTCGCAGTAGATATCCGCACCGATCTGCATGATGGGCGTACGGCGGAAACCACCGGTGAGAGGCATCACGTCCGGTTTCGGTGGCAGACGCGGAATCTCGACCGAGCGCCAGGCAAGACCCTTGATGCCCAGGCCGACACGGACCTTCTCGGACACCGGTGACGCCGGATAGTGATGCAGAATGATCTCGCTCATGGTACGCGCTCCCGTCATGTCGGCGCAGGGGATGGGTGTTTGCGTCGGCATCGTGAGTCTAGGCGAGTGTGACCGTCACGTCACGCAGCACGAAACGCGCAATAATTGCGGCTCGACGCTGTTGTGATCAACAAGAGCAGAGGAGCATGCCGAGATGCGCTATGAGCTCTACTATTGGCCCGGAATACAAGGCCGCGGCGAGTTCATCCGGCTCGCCCTGGAAGAGGCGGGTGCCGACTACGTGGACGTGGCGCGCTTACCGGAGCGCGCTGGCGGCGGCATGCAGGCGCTGACGCGATTTCTCGAAGACGCGTCGGTAAAGCGCCCTCCGTTCGCGCCCCCCTTTCTCAAGGCCGGGAGGCTGGTGATCGGGCAAAGCGCCAACATCCTGCAGTTTCTGGGTCCACGGCTGGGGCTGGTGCCGGAGGACGAGGCCAGCCGGTTGTGGGCGCACCAGCTGCAGCTGACCATCGCCGATCTGGTGGTCGAGGCCCACGACGTCCATCATCCGATCGCGGCCGCTCTCTACTACGACGACCAGAAGCCCGAGGCGCGTCGGCGTGCGCCGCACTTCACTGGCGAACGCATTCCGAAGTTCCTCGATTACTTCGAGCGGGTGTTGACCGGCAATTCCAGAGGCAAGGGTTTTATGCTCGGAACAGCCCTGTCGTATGTCGACCTTTCGATCTTCCAGCTGATCTCGGGCTTACGCTACGCTTTCCCCAAGAGGATGGCGCGGCTGGCGCCGAAGTATCCAGGACTGCTGGCGCTCCATGAGCGCGTTGCGACGCGCCCGAATATCGCCACCTATCTGGCGTCAGACCGGCGCATTGCCTTCAACCAGCACGGCATCTTCCGTCACTACCCGGAGCTCGATGCCTAAATCGCGCTCTCCTAAATCACCCCCACCCCAACCCTCCCCCGCATGCGGGGGAGGGCGAGGGAGGGGGAGGGGGAGGGGGCTCTTCACTCCCCGCGCTTTTTAGTGCGGCCGGCGATGAAGGACCGTACCAGCTGCTTGTGCTCCTGCGTCGAGGTCATGATCGCGTAGTGCGAGGAGATCAGGTCGAGGTTGGTGCGCAGGTCGTTGCGCATGCCTTGATAGATCGCCCGCTTGGTCATTCGCAGCGTCAGCGCCGGAGCGCTCGCCATCCGGCGGGCGATGTTGTCCACCTCCTGGGTCAGCGTCGCGTCCGGAAATACTTTGTTCACGAGGCCGATGCGCAGCGCCTCCTGCGCGTCGATGAACTCACCGGTCAGGAACAGCTCCAACGCTTTCGCCACCCCGACCAGGCGCGGTAAGAAGTGGGCACCGCCGGCGCCTGGCACCAAACCGACCTTCACGTAGGTTTCCGCGAAGCGCGCGCTTTGCGCGGCGTAGCGTAGATCGCACATGAGCGCCATATCCATACCGGCTCCCGTGGCCACGCCGTTCACGGCGGCGATCACAGGCTTGTCCAGGTCCTCCAGCGCCAGCGGGATGCGCTCGATGCGATGAAACAGCTCGTTCTTGCGTTGCTCGGGCGTGTGCTCGAGGCGCTCGCCCATCTCGACGATGTCGCCGCCGCTACAGAACGCGGAGCCAGTCCCCGTGACGATCACCACCTTGACGTCGTCGTCGGTGCGGCATCGGGCCAGCGCCGCCGTCCAGGCGTCGATCATGTCGAAGGTGAAGGCATTCATCCGCTCGGGGCGGTCGAGTACGATCCTGGCGATGCCCTCGGCGATCGAGAATTTGAGCTGCTCGGTCATGGCTCGTTCCTCTCCTCGGGGCTGCTGGCCCCAGACGCCGCGCCAGCGCGGACGACTGCTTGGATTTCCTGGCTGGACAGCCCTGCCTCAGCCAGCACCTCAGCGGTGTGCTCGCCGAGCCGGGGCGCGTGGCGACGGATGCGAAACGGTGCCGCGCTGAAGGACACGGGATTGCGCACGGTGCGGTAGCGGCCTTCGCTCGGATGCTCGGCGGTGCCGAACAATCCCACCGCCTTGACGTGCGGATCCTCGGGCAGCTCGGCGAGCGAGAGCACCGGCATGCACGGGATGCTGACGCGATCGCAGAATGCGACCCACTCCGCGGTGGTCCGCTTCGGCGCTTCCTCTTGGATCATCTCGTAGAGGATCGCGATGTTTTCGACCCGGTCGGTCAGCCGGCGGAAACGAGGGTCGTCCTTGAACTCGGTGCGCCCCGTGAAGTCGTAGAAATCCTGCCAGTTACGGTCGGAGTAGGGCAGGATGCAGGCGTAACCGTCGCGGGTGCGGTAGGGTTTGCGACGCCTGCTGAGCAGCCGCGTGTAGCCTGGTTTGCCCAGCGGCGGCACGAATGCAGACCCGCCCATGTGTTCGGCGAGGTTGAACTCGATGCTGGTCTCGAGCATCGGGACCTCGATCGCTTGACCGCCGCCGCCGCGGGCGCGCTGGAACAACGCGGCGAGGATGGCGTAGGCGACGGCCTGCCCCGACAGCTTGTCGCACACGACCGTGGGGACATAAGCCGGCTCGCCATACACCTGCGCGTGCAGCGCCGACATGCCGGAGCCGGCCTGGATTGCGTCGTCGTAAGCTGGCTTGTCGCGGTAAGGCCCTTGGCTGCCAAACCCCGAGGCGCCGCAGTAGACGATGTCCGGCTTGATCGCGCGCACCTGCTCGTAGCCGTAGCCCAGGCGCTCGATCGTCTTGGGGCGCAGGCTGTGCACGAATACATCGGCGGTCTCGATCAGCCGGTTCAGCGCTAGGCGACATTCCGCCCGCTTGAGATCGAGGACGATGCTGCGCTTGTTGCGGTGTAGGTTCAGGAAGCTCCCCGACATGCCCGAATGGCGCAACGGCTCGTGGTGGCGCAGGGAATCACCCTGCGGACTCTCCACCTTGATCACATCCGCGCCGAGGTCGGCCAGCACATGGGTCGCGAACGGCCCCATGATCACGCTGGTCAGATCCAGGATGCGGATGCCGCCGAGCGGTCCGTCTGCGGGGGTGGTGGTCATCGCCAGTTATCGTTTTGACGCGCGGCTTTTATCAGGAACCGACCAGCATCGGCCACAGCGCTTCACCACCGCCATCGCATACGATTCGGCCGATGCGCTCCTGCCAGTAGGTCTCGTGGCCGAACTCGTCGCGCCAGGACCATAGGCGCCGGGTGGCGAAATGCAGTGGATGCTCCTGGGTGAAGCCGATGGCGCCGTGCACCTGATGGCAAACTTCCGCGACTTTGCCCACGGCCTCGCCCACCCGCGCCTTCGCGATGGCCACGGCGAGGGCGAAGTCGGCGTTGCCGTAGGCTTCCGCGGCGAGTTCAGCCGCCGCGGAGGCCGCGGCGTATTGGCCGGCCGCGTCCGCAAGCATGTGCTGCACCGCCTGGAACTTGCCGATTGCGCGACCGAACTGCTGCCGCTCCATCGCATAGGCAAGCGCGTAGTCCAGGCAACGCTCCATGGCGCCTACCATCTGCTGCGCACGGATCAGAGCACCGAGCAGCAAGAACCCTTCGGCGCACGCTGCCGGCGCCGGGCGCACCGCCTCTTGCGGCACCGCGACGCCATCGAGTAGCAATGTGTCGCGCGGCTCGTTGGCGAGATTGCGGAAAGGTTGCACGCGGGCCGCCACGCGCGGAAGCAACGCGAGCTGACCCGCTCCGGCCGCGTCGCGCGCGTAGACGAGGACATGACCCACTTGGCTTGCCCAGGGAACGCGCCGAGCGCGGCCATGCAGCACGAAGCCCCCTGCGCTCCGCTCGATGCCGACCGAGTCGTCTACTGCGACAGGGGCGAGGGATGCGGAGCCGCCTATGGCTGCACCGGCGGCCTCGGCCCAGAGCGCGGCGGCGAAGATGGTTTCCGGCAGAGGCACCGGCACAGTGTGGAAGCCGGCTCGGCGGATCAGTCGCAGCGCATCGGCCGGCGGCAGGCCGGCGCCGCCATGCGCTTCGGGCACCAGCGCCAGCGGCAGGCCAGCCTGCTCGACTGACTGCCAGATGGCCGATGGCCAGTTGCCGCCGTCCGCATCCGCCATGCGCTGTTTGGTGACTTCTCCGCGGAACAGGCGGTCGGCCTGCTCGAGCACGATGGCGGACAACTCTTCCGCCTCAGTGTGCCGGCGCAGCGATGTCGTGGTCATCGGTGCAAGCTTCTCAACGCAGTCCGAGCCCGCGTGCGATGATGCCGCGCAGGATTTCGCGCGTGCCGCCACGCAGCGTGTATGAGGGCGCGTGCAGCACGACGTGCGCGAGCGTTTCCGAAAGGGCATCACCACCATCGAAGCTCGCTTCGACCTGGACGAGGCGACGCGCGACCTCCGGCAGCTCGCGCTCGAACGCAGTGCCAACGTCTTTCACCAGCGCGGCTTCGATGTTCGGGCTTGTCCCCTGGTCGAGCAGGCCGGCGACGGAAGCCGACATCCGCTGCAATGCCGCGAGATGGCTGACCAAACGTCCGATCTCCACCGCCTCGCGCTGGGTCGCTTGCGGGCCCACTGCGTCGATCAGCTCGACCAGCAGGCGGTAGTCGGAGAGGAAGCGATCGGGACCCGAGCGCTCGAACGCGAGCTCTTCGGTCACCATCGACCAGCCCTGGCCTTCAGCGCCGACCATCATGTCGGCCGGCACCCAATAGTCCTGGAAGAAAACCTCGTTGAACTCGTGGCCCCCAGCCAAGTTGTGAATCGGGCGGACCGTCACTCCGGGTTTGGCGAGATCGACGATGAACTGCGTCAGCCCGCCGTGCCGGTCCTCTCCCGCGTCGCCGGTGCGCACCAGTGCGATGAGGTAGTGGACGCGATGTGCGTTCGATGTCCAGATCTTGCTGCCGTTGATGGCCCACCCGCCGTCTCGTTTGACGGCACGGGTGCGTACGGCGGCGAGATCCGAGCCGGAATCGGGCTCGCTCATGCCGATTCCGAAGAAGCACTCGCCGCGACAAATGCGCGGCAAGAGCAGCAGCTTCGCCCGCTCGCTGCCGTGGCGCAGGATCTGCGGGCCGGATTGGCGGTCGGCGATCCAGTGTGCAGCGCAGGGCGCGCCTGCGGCGAGCATCTCCTGTGTGATAACGTAGCGCACGAGACCGGACTGCGCCTGACCACCACACTCCCTCGGCCAAGTGACACCTATGAACCCTGCCGCGCCGGCACGGCGGCTGAACTCGGCGTCGAATGTGCTCCAGGAGCAGCGATGCGGAACATAGCGACCGGCGTCACGCTCCGCGGCGAGGAAGTCGCGCACACGGCGCCGGGCGGCGGCGGCCTCCGGCGGCAGAGTTGGTGCTTGGAATTGAAATGAGCGCATAACGGCACGTCGCGACCCAGTTTCTCAGCATAAAGCAGTTTCTCAGCATAAAGCATTTTTGAGAGCAAGCTCGCTTCCTTCCTTGACCCCGCCAACACCCGCCGTCGGTGAGCCACTGCTCGCCGATCTGACCGTCATCGACTTCACCCGCGTGCTCGCGGGTCCCTACTGCACGCGCCTGCTCGCGGACCTGGGCGCGCGCGTGATCAAGATCGAGCGCCCGGGCGAGGGCGACGAGATACGTTATTCCGTGACCCAGCTCGAACCTGGGCGGACGGATCAGAGCAGCTACTTCGTGCGGTTGAACGCGGGCAAGCAGGGCGTCGCCATCGACCTGACGCACCCGCAGGCGCGAGGAATCGTGCTGGATCTGGTGCGTTTGGCCGACGTCGTGGTCGAGAATTTCTCGCCTGGCGTCATGGCGCGGTACGGGCTCGACGACGCCGCGCTGCGAGCGGTCCGGCCGGACCTGGTGTATTGCTCCATCTCGGGCTTCGGCCAGAGCGGCCCGCTCTCCTCGATGCAGGCATACGCGCATCTCATCAACGCCTTCTCCGGGATGATGGACATGGAGCGCGGCGGCGAGGAACAGCCGCGCGCGTCCTACCTGCAAACGGCCGACGTGCTGGCGGGCACGCACGCGTTCGGCGCGATCTGCGCCGCGCTCTTGCGGCGACTGCGCAGCGGGCGCGGGGCATACCTCGACGTGTCGATGCTGGAGTGCCTGATCGCCGCGGACGACATAACATTTCACGCTTTACTGAACGGCGGGGAGGTGTGGCGCGCGCCGCGCGTGGGGATGCTGGTGCACGCGATCGGCGGTCGCCATATGGCGATGCAGGCTGTCGGCGCGCCACACCTGTTGTCGCGGCTTTTGGCCTTGATTGGCCGCCCGGAGCTGGCGACCGACGAGCGCTTTGCTACGCCCGCAGCGCGGCGCGCGAACTGGCCGGCGTTCGCGCAGATCCTCGGGGAGTGGCTCAGCGGTTTCGACAGCGTGGAGCAGGCAGTGGCAAAGCTCACGTCTGCGCGCATTCCCAGTGTCCCGATGCTCTCTCCGGAAGAGATAGTTGCGCACCCTCAGATGATTGCGAGATCGGCCTTCCCGGAGGTGCGGCACGCAACCCGCGGACCGGTGCGCGTGACCGCGACCCCATTTCACGTGGACCACCGGCCGGTCGACCCTGGCGGGCCCGCGCCGTATCGCGTGGGAGAGCACACGCGCGCGGTGCTGACCGGCGTCCTGGGTTACTCTGCCGAACGGGTCGCGGCACTCCAAGGGCAGCGCGTGGTCGAGGCTGCCGAATAAAAGCGGGACTTGGTCAATGCCCGTGGTGGGTGTAGGCGATGACGCCCTTCACAATGAGGAAGGCCCAGAACAGCCACGCGCTGCCGACGATCGCCAGGACGATCCATTCAGCAACGCTCGTCTCGCGACTGGGACGACGGCGGAGCGCGTAACGCGCACGGGGTTTGTAGCTGCGGACCCCAGCGCCCACCAGGCCCCAACGCCAGAGCATGGCTAGCCATGACAGCGCGAGGCCGGTCCCGAACTGCCGTCTAATGTCGTTGAAGGTTGGGCCGCTCATCTCTGTGTCATCGGCAGCGGGCTCGGTGACCTGAGCCCACTTTTGCCGTAAAGACGCGGTCGCGCTACGGCTACTTCCGTGTCTTTACCAGCCGCGAGTTCTGCAGGCTCAGCGATATTCGGCGCGCACGCAGTTGCGCCCGTCCGACTTGGCCCGGTAGAGCGCGCCATCGGCAGCCGCCGCGAGAGTGGCCAGCGTGTCTTCCTGCCGCATCTGGGCTACGCCCAGCGACAGCGTGATCGCGACGGGCGCGCTGCTATGCTCTCCCATGGACATGGGCTTGCTCGCCAGCGCGGCGCGCACGCGTTCGGCTACCAGCATGGCTTGCTCCAGCGTCGTGCCTGGCAGCAGCACCGCGAACTCCTCGCCGCCGTAGCGAGCGATCAAGCCGGTGGGCCGCAGGCAGGCGAGAAGAACGCCTGCCACGTGCTGCAGGGCGCGGTCGCCGGTCAAATGTCCGTAGCGGTCGTTGAACTCCTTGAAGTTGTCGACATCGGCGAACAGCAGCGACGCCGTGGTACCGGTGCGCACGCATCGCTCGAGCTGGCGCGCGAAGACGTCGTCTAGCCAGCGCCGGTTCTGCAGCCCGGTCAGGCCGTCGATGGTGGCCATGCGTTCGAATTCGCGACGCTGGCCCAGGCTCGTGAGGAGGAGGTCGTTGTCGCGGCGCATGCGCCCCGAAAAAATGAGCAGCAGGTTGCGCGCTGCCGCCTCTGTGGAGCCTACCAGGTACCACAGCGTCTCGCGGTCGATGCGCAGCAGCCGCGTCCGTTCGGCCGTTGCCACGGTTGCCGTCGCGCCGCGGCCGTCGATCACCGAGATCTCGCCCGCGCACTCCCCGGGCAGCAGCAGCACATCGTGCGGGATCGGGGCTTCGTCGAGCTGCACCCGCAGGCTCCCCCTCAGCACGACGAAGAGGTACTCGTTGCTCCGCCCGCGCTCGATCAGCATGATGCCCGCGTCGATCTCGACGATCTGGCAGCGGGGCAACACGGCCTCAAGTGAGGCGCGTGGGATGTCGGCGAACAGATCCGCTCCCATTACGGCCTTGAGCTCATCTGCGTCCAGGGTTTGTGGCGTCTGCGTGGCTGCGTCTCCGGACGGTGACATGATTTGCACTAGGGATCTAGCTGCTCTGCAAACGAACCGAGTATACCCTCGGGTCCGCCACGGCAAGGCTCTGCCAGACGGGTACGCCTCAGCGTATCATTTACGAGTTCAATTCCATCGGGAGGGTAAGCCATGGCCGACAAGGCAATCAAGCTCAAGTCCGTCGCGGCGCCGTCTGTGCGCGAGCGCGTCAGCGACGAGGAGTGGGAGGTCCGCTGCGATCTCGCAGCGGCCTATCAGCTTGCGGCGCTGTTCAAGTGGACCGACCTGATCTATACGCACTTCTCGGCGCGCGTCCCTGGCAGCGAGGATCTGCTGATCAACCCCTACGGGCTGCTGTTCGACGAGATCACCGCCTCCAGCCTGGTGAAGATCGACAAGGACGGGAACGTGCTCGACGATCCAACCGGGATGGGCATCAACTACGCCGGCTTCGTCATCCACGGCTGCGTCCATGAGGCGCGGCCGGAGGTCAACTGTGTGATCCACACCCACACCCGAGCCGGGGTCGCGGTGTCGGCGCAGAAGTGCGGCCTGTTGCCGATCAGCCAGCATTCGCTGCGCGTCTACGCCATGCTCAGCTATCACGACTACGAGGGGATCGCGCTCGAGCTGGACGAGCGCGAGCGTATGGCGCGCGATCTTGGATCCAGCTCAAAGGCGATGATCCTGCGCAACCACGGCCTGCTCACTCTGGGACAGGGGGTGTACGAGGCGTTCGAGCTGATGTACTACCTCGATTGCGCTTGCCAGATCCAGGTGGACGCAATCGCCGGCGGTCGGGTCGAAGTCGAGCTCATCTCCGAGCCGACCGCGCACAAGGGTTTCCAGCAGTTCGAGCGGCCCGAGCGCCCGTCGCTGCATAAGGAATGGCCTGCGCTGCTGCGATGGCTGGACCGCAAGGGCATCGAGTATCGCAGTTGATCCAGGGCCGTAGCAAGGTAGCGCCCGGTCCTCCGGCGTGACAGCGTACGCCGATGGCTGCCAACCTGTTCGCTAACCTGCCGACCAGCGTTGCCGACGAGCAGGTTGTCGAACTCCTGTCGCGGCCGGGATTGAAGATCGAGAGAATCGTCTCCGCCGGGCAGTCCAGTCCGGCTGGGTTCTGGTATGACCAGCCGCAAGGCGAATGGGTCGTGGTGCTCAGCGGCGAGGCGCATCTGCGCTTCGAAGATGAAGCGCAGCCGCGCACGCTCGGGCCGGGGGATTTCGTCGACATTCCCGCCCACCGCCGCCACCGGCTGGAGTGGACGCATCCCGACGAGCCGACCGTGTGGCTAGCGGTGCATTACCGCTGAGGGGTCATCCCGCGCGGACGAGCTGCAGAAACTCCTTGCGCAGCTCGGGGTTGGTCAGGAAAGCTCCACGCATGACGCTGTTGGTCATGTGCGACTCGTCCTTCACGCCGCGCCAGTGCGTGCAGAAGTGGTCGGCCTCGAGCACGATCCCGAGCCCGTCGGGCCGAATGCGCGCTTCGAGGAGGTCAGCCAGTTGCATGACGGCTTCCTCCTGAATCTGCGGCCGGCTCATGATCCAGTCCGCGATCCGCGAGAACTTCGACAGCCCGATGAGGTTCGACTGCTCGCTCGGCAGCACCCCGATCCAGAGCTTGCCGAGGATGGGGGCGAGGTGGTGGGAGCATGCGCTGCGGACGGTGATCGGCCCGATGATCATCAGCTCGTTCAGGCGTGCGGCGTTGGGGAACTCGGTCACCGCCGGCATGCGATGGTAGCGGCCCTTGAACACCTCGTGTAGGAACATCTTTGCGACTCGCCGTGCGGTGCCGCGCGTGTTGTGGTCGCTCCTCGTGTCGATGACCAGCGTCTCGAGCACGTCGTGCATTTTCGCGGTCAGCTCGTCCTCGAGGGCCTTGAGGTCCGCTTCGCCCTCGATGAACTCGGCGATGTTGTCGTTGGCGTGGAAGCGACGTCCGGCTGCTTGCAGCCGCCGGCGCACTCGCTCGGATACCTTGGTCGCCGACGCCGAATCGACAGCGGTCATTGGTGTTGTCTTCGGATCGTTCATAGCAGGTTCACAGTTGACGGCGGACCGAGTCGCTCGGTCCATTTGTGAACTATAACCCGCCGATGTGGCGGTGCGCTACGCCGAGAGCGTATCGGCTTCGCCACGCAGGGACTGCGGGAGGCTCTCAGCTCGGTTCAGGCTCGAACGCAGGGTCGGAGGCAGAGGGGGCTGCCGGCGATGGCTCAGTCGTTGCGCGCTCGGCTTTGGCATCTGCGCGCGCCAGCCCTTTGTAGGTGAAGCCATGCTCGATGGTGGGCTTG